>OHUA01000979.1_pt1 | contig 12049 bp, 10 predicted proteins | sample 1579051 | NCBI WGS metagenome assembly OHUA01 (sample SAMEA3879559, study PRJEB24766) | human gut metagenome | biome: human-associated habitat; feature: feces | place: USA | collected 1985/1987 | reverse complement strand
CGATCCCAATCTTTCCACCGCTCGGTGGTCGCACGGACGGCTTCTTCATAGTCCTCATTGGTGATATGAATCGTCCATCGCACGGCACGGGGGCGGTCCGGGAACTCTTCATACTCCCAACGGGCCGGGTCGCGCGGCGTTCCGACCATCTCTTCCGTCATAGGCTTTATAAAATTATAAAGCATCGCGGTATCTTTCTCCGGACCTAAAGTCCCGGCCTTATCGTCTCGATAGTAAATTTCAACAGCAGTCAGTCCCTTGTTCAAGTCCTTGATTAATACCTGATCCATATCGAAATTCAAACCCGCGCAATTTTCCGTACATCTCCAATGCGTAGCTTGTTCTTTCGGCTTGAGGTAGTAGAAGAATCCGTATGGATTCATCCGTGCTCTTACTGCAATGTACAGCGGCTGGTCGCTGGCGTTTCGCATACGGAAGTACGTGTAATAGAGACTGGGTTCCTCGTCCTTTATGTTATCCTCCATCGAATGATACATCTCCTTATACTCCTCAGAAGGCTGTACAGGCTGCTCTTCCGGCGGAGTTTCCGGTGCCGGACTTTCCGCTTTGTCGGAACAGCCCAATGGAGCCAAGAACAGGAGCAAGGCTCCTAACGATAAATAGACACGCGCTTTCATAATCAGGTAGGTTTTAGGTTGAACGATCGTCGCCTGCAACAGTATGCCTTCGATCCTTTTCCACGCGCCTCTTCCGGAATGCTTGCGGCCATTGTGCCGCGAGCTTCCCCTTTCACGGGCTGAAACAGGCATTAGACATTGCGGGCTACGCTTCTTCCGCGATGTTTCTGTGCTCTAAATTAAGTATAATAGATAGATTCTGCAAACGGAAAGGTTCGTTTGCGGAAAAATCCCTGCACACGTGTCTTTCGATGTCCTGCCACAGCCCCGCTACCGTCCGATGTGTTTCGATCTTTCCGCGAAATCCCTTTCGAGGGTGCTTCGGGGCGTATCGAATTAACGGTCGGCGGAATCGTGATCTGCCGTTGAAATAGGCTGGAAAACTGTTGTGAATCCCTGACCGGCGGCAGGCCGTATGGGTGGATCGGCCCCGGGTTTCGGGTGTGTCGGCAGATCCATTTGGGAATAGACAATAAAAAAGCTCTTCCTTTCGAGGGAAGAGCTTTTTTATGCCTTCTTGTAAAATTATTCGGGCTTGATCGCTTCGCTCGGGCAAACGCCTGCGCAGGTGCCGCAGTCGATGCACTTGTCAGGATCGATTACATAAACATCACCGGCCGAGATTGCCTCTACCGGACATTCGTCGATACATGTGCCGCAAGCTACGCACAAATCGGGACTAATTTTGTAAGCCATTTTTTTGTATTGTTTAAGTTGTGTGTTGACGGTGCAAATATAAAAATTTATTTAATCATATCAAAGCCCGTATAAGGAATTAACGCTTCGGGAATCCGGATGCCGTCGGGCGTCTGGTTGTTCTCCAGCAGGGCCGCCACGATGCGGGGCAGGGCCAGCGAGGAGCCGTTGAGCGTGTGTGCCAGCCGCGTCTTTTTGTCGGCATCCTTGTAGCGGAGTTTCAGGCGGTTGGCCTGGAACGACTCGAAATTCGACACGGACGACACTTCGAGCCAGCGTTTCTGCGCTTCGGAATATACCTCGAAATCGTAAGTCAGCGCCGAGGTGAAGGACATGTCGCCGCCGCAGAGTCGGAGGATGCGGTAGGGCAGCTCCAGTGCCTTGACGATGCTTTCGACGTGGGCCACCATGCCGTCCAGCGCCTCGTAACTCTTCTCGGGCAGGCTCAACTGTACGATCTCCACCTTGTCGAACTGGTGCAGACGGTTCAGTCCGCGCACATCCTTGCCGTACGACCCGGCTTCGCGGCGGAAACAGGGGGTGTAGGCGGTCATCTTCACCGGAAAATCCTTCTCGTCGAGAATCACGTCGCGGTAGATGTTCGTCACGGGCACTTCGGCCGTCGGAACGAGGTAGAAGTTGTCCGCCGTGGCATGGTACATCTGTCCCTCCTTGTCGGGCAGTTGTCCCGTGCCGAAGCCGGAGGCTTCATTGACCATGACCGGAGGCTCCACTTCCAGATACCCGGCCCGCGTGTTGCAGTCGAGGAAGAAGTTGATGAGCGCACGCTGCAACCGGGCGCCCTGTCCCTTATAAACGGGGAACCCCGCGCCGGTGAGCTTTACGCCCAGGTCGAAGTCGATGATGTCGTATTTGCGGGCCAGCTCCCAGTGGGGCAGCGGGTTTTCGGGCAATTGCGTATAGCTTTCGACCAGTTTCACGACCAGATTGTCTTCCGCCGTTTTGCCTTCGGGCACGATGTCGGCCGGGAAGTTCGGCAGGGTGACGATCGCGGCCTGAAGAGCATCCGAAACCTCTTTGAATTCGGCATTCAGCGCGTTCGACCGCTCCTTGAGGGACGCGACTTCCGCTTTTTTGGCTTCGGCTTCGTCGCGCCGTCCCTGACCCATCAATGCACCGATTTGTTTGGCCGCCTGGTTCTGTGTGGCCAGACATTCGTCCAGTTCATGCTGGATCGCCTTGCGGCGGTCGTCCAGTTTTTCGATTTCGGCGATTACCGGAGCGGCGTCCACTCCTTTTTTTGCCAGACGGCGGATGGCCGCCTCGCGGTCGTCCCTGAGTTGCTTGATCGTAAGCATGGTCTTGAAATATTACGTGTTCGGAGAGCAAAATTACAAAACAAACCCCAATCGCAAGCACATTTGCCGATTATTTTTTACTTTTGCCCCGAGATAAGACACGCCTCGACGCGGCCCGGGGGAACCGGATGTCGTTTCGGGTTTTTTCTTCGGCATATTTTCCGACAAAGCACCGTGAAATCCATCGAATTACTTGCTCCCGCCAAAGATTTGCAGGCGGCCGTCGCTGCGGTCGATTACGGCGCCGACGCCCTCTATATCGGAGGCGCCCGCTTCGGTGCGCGCCACGCGGCGGGCAATTCGGCCGAGGAGATCGCCCGGGCGGTAGAGTATGCCCATCAATACGGTGTACGGGTGCATGCTACGCTCAATACGTTGCTCTATGACGGCGAATTGGCCGAAGCCGAGCGGCAGGCCAGGGAGCTGATCGCCGCTGGGGTGGACGCCCTGATCGTGCAGGACATGGCGCTGCGGCGGATGAATCTGCCGGTCGAGTTGCACGCTTCGACACAGGCGGCCACACGCACGCCGGAGCAGGCGCTTTTTCTGGAGCGCTGCGGCTTTGCCCGCGTGATTCTGGAGCGGGCCTTGTCGTTCGACGAGATCCGTGCGATCCGCGCCGCCTGCGGGGGCGATCTGGAGTGTTTCGTCCACGGGGCGATCTGCGTGGGGTACAGCGGCCGCTGTTTCCTGTCGCGTTCGATGAGCGAACGCAGCGGTAACCGGGGCGCTTGCAGCCAGCCCTGCCGCCTGACCTACGATCTGGTGGACGAGTCCGGGCGTACGGTCGTCAAGGGGCGGCATTTGTTGTCGGTGCGGGATTTGAATTTGTCGGACCGTATAGGCGAGCTGATCGATGCGGGGATTACCTCGTTCAAGATCGAAGGACGCCTGAAGGATGTCGGATATATTAAAAATGTCGTGAGCCATTACCGCCAGCGGATCGATCGGGAGCTCGCGTCACGGCCGGGATTCTGCCGCTCGTCGGTGGGAGAGAGCCGGCCGGACTTTCAGCCGGATCCTTCGAAGAGTTTCACGCGGGGCGAGTCGGAGTATTTCTTCGACGGTCGCCGGGCGGGAGTCGCATCGTTCGACACGCCCAAAGCTGTCGGCGAGTTCGTGGGCCGGGTAGCCCGGGTCGATGGCCGGAGTTTCACGTTGGCCGAGCCACACGACCTGGCGCCTGGGGACGGCATCTGTTTCCGGACCCGAAACGGGTTGGCGGGTACCAATGTCAATGAGGTCGCCGGAAATCGGATCGTGCCCAACCGGATGGAGGGTGTCGTCCCCGGGGCGGAGGTGTTCCGCAATTTCGACCGCCGCTTTTCGTTGGCCCTCGACCGCAGCCGTACGCGGCGCGTGATTCCCGTGCGTGCCGACGCGGCGATAACGCCGCAGCGAGTAACGGTGCGTTTTACCGATTGCGAGGGGGTTGCGGCCGAGGTTACGCGCGACGGGGTGTTCGAACCGGCGAAAGATTCCCGGAAGATGTTGGAAACCGTCGCCGCACAACTTTCCCGCAGCGGAGATACGATTTTCGACGTGCGGGAGGTTCGCTCCGAAGGGTGCGACCGTTTCGTGCCGGTGTCGTTGCTGGCGGAGCTGCGCCGCGAAGGATTGGAGCGTTTGCGGCGGGCGCGGCTCGACCGCCCTGTCGTCCATGCGATTTTGCCCGAGGATCGGTCGGCGCCCTATCCGTCGAAAGTCCTTGCGGCCGAGGAGAATGTTACGAATCGTCTGGCCGAGGAGTTTTACCGCGATCACGGGGTGCGGCAAATTGCACGCGGACTCGATTTGGAACCTGCGACGGCAGGGCATCCGGTCATGCGTTCGGCCTATTGCATTCGGCGTGAGATCGGGCAGTGCCTGAAGGAGCATCCGACGCTGAAAGGAGAGCTGTTTCTGGTGCGCGGCCGGTTCCGATACCGGCTCCGGTTCGACTGTGCCCGGTGCGAGATGAGCCTGATCGACGAGAGCGATCGAAAATAACAAAAGGGTCCCGTGCTTCCGATTGGCCGGAACGGTCTTGTTTCTTCGGCGGTGGAAGTTGCGGGCGAGTTCCGTTTCTGCTGGGGCGGCTTGGTGAAATTTGCTTGGCCCACACCTGTTCGCTGCAGGCCGGTAAAAGAAGGATGTCGGCAGTATGCCGTGCACGGGACCGGAAAATTCGTTATATGATGTATGATAAAAGATAATTCCATGTTTGAAACCCTGATTCCCCGATTTCCCGATTATGAATTTATCGACTCCGGCGATTTCGAGAAACTCGAACGCTTCGGCCGTTATGTCGTGCGCCGGCCTGAGCCGCAGGCCATTTGGCGGCGGAGTCTTACGGAGCAGGAGTGGCGCCGCCTGGCCGACGCCTCGTTCCTGCGCGACGGACGCAGCGAAGAACGCGGGGAGTGGCGGTTGCGGTCCGGGATGCCGTCCCGGTGGACGGTGGACTACGCCTACGAAGGGATGCGGCTGCGCATGCGCTTGGGCCTCACTTCGTTCAAACACGTGGGGCTTTTTCCGGAGCAGGCGGCCAACTGGAATTTCATCTACGACAACTGTGTGCGGATGAGAGCGGAGGAACGGACGCCGAAGGTCCTGAATCTCTTTGCCTATACGGGCGGCGGGAGCCGATACGACCCACGTGGATTCGGTCAAACAGGTCGTGACCTGGGCGCGGGAGAATATGGAGCAGAGCGGCTTGGAGGGGGTGCGCTGGATCGTCGAAGACGCGCTCAAATTCGTGCAGCGCGAGGTGCGGCGAGGTAATCGCTACAACGGAATTATCCTCGATCCTCCGGCTTACGGACGGGGTGCCAACGGCGAAAAGTGGATTCTGGAGGATAACATCGGCGAGATGCTCGAATGTTGTGCCCGGTTGCTGGAGCCGTGCGGAGCGTTCCTGGTGTTGAACCTCTATTCGATGGGGCTGTCGGCAACGCTCGCTTCGACCGCCGTGCGGCAGGCCTTCGGCACGCCGTTTGAAGAACAATTCGGAGAACTCTGCTTCGACGACCGGGCCGGCAAGCGGCTTCCCCTGGGGACGTACTGTCGTTTTGCCAGGTAGCCGACGATCGGGTTGCCGGCACGGGGCAGAGCGGTTTGAAAAACTTATGAAATTATGACTACGCTCTCTATTGTGCTGGGTATCCTGACCTGGTGTCTTATTTCCGTGCTGATCGGGCTCGTCGGCAGCCGCCGCAAGATCGGATTCGCCTGGACGTTCGTTTTAAGTCTGATCCTTACGCCGATCGTGGGTCTTATCGCGGCTCTGACCTCGCCGAAACTGCCGCACGGAGGCGAGAAATGGGGCTTCGTGCACATCGGATTCATGGTGCTTACGGCATTGGCCCTGATCTCTTTCCTGGTAGTGCTCTTTACGGGCGGCATCTTCTTCGTCGCCGGAGGAGAGTAAGCGGTTAAAGATAAATCGCGATGCCTGCGGCAGCCGAGAGGACGATCATCAGGATCGGATTGAGTTTGAAGTAGGAGCCTGCGAGTACGCCGCCGAAGAGAATCCAACTCCAGAAGTCGATGAAGCTGGCGTCGCCTGCGTCCTGCGGAAACATCAGCAGGAGCGCGGCCGCCCCAATCATGCCGATCACTACCGGGCGGAGTCCCCGCATGGCGCCGCTTACCAGCGGATTGCCCTTGAGTCGGGCGATGTAGCGGGCGACCAGAATCATCAGCGTCATCGACGGCAGGCAGACCGCGAAAGTCGCAATGACCGAGCCCAGAATACCGTACCATACGCTGCCGCTTTGCATTCCAACTGTGTAACCCACGTAAGTCGCCGAATTGATAGCGATGGGGCCGGGCGTGATCTGCGATACGGCCACGATGTCGGCGAATTCGGCGTTGGTCATCCAGGCGTGCTGGACGACCACTTCGTTTTGGATCAGCGACAGCATGGCGTAACCGCCGCCGAAGCCGAAGAATCCGATTTTCAGATAGCTGACGAACAGTTCCCAGAATATCATTGCTTACTCTTTTTTGCGATAGACAATTCCCAGACGATGCCTGCACCTGCACCGGCGGCAAGAATCAGTACCGGTGAAAGACCCAGCCACCAGATCAGTCCGGCCAGTGCGGCGGCCAGCACGATCATGCTCCAGTGCATGCCCCGCGTGAGGGTGACCAGCGGAGCGATGATCAGGGCAACGACCGCCGGGCGCATTCCTTTGAAGGCTGCATCGACGACGGGGTTCTGACGGATGCCCGCGAAGAAGAGGGCGATCGCCAGGATGATGAGGAACGACGGCAGCACGGCGCCCAGCAGCGATGCGCAGGCGCCTCGGAGCCCCGAGCGTTTGTATCCGACGAAGACGGCCGTGTTGATCGCAATAGGGCCGGGGACCGATTGTGCCAGGGTCAGCAGGTCGAGAAATTCCGAAGCGGGGATCCACTTGCGGTGGTCGATCACCTCGCGTTGGATCAGCGGGATCATGGCGTAGCCGCCTCCGAAGGTGAAGAGTCCGATTTTGAAAAACGACCAGAATATTTCCCAAAGTTGTTTCATTGTGCCGGTTTTGAAGACGGTTGTCTGTCGTCCGTTCCGATTTCGGGTTCGTTGGCGGCAGCCACCAATGCGGTCGCCATGACGGCGGCCGTTTCCGTGCGCAGGCGCTGCGAGCCGAGCGTGATTTCGCGGAAACCTCCCCGGACGGCCAGGTCGATCTCCTCGGGCGAGAAGTCCCCTTCCGGCCCGATCAGAACCAGTACGTCGCCTCCTTTGTGCAGGATGCGGGGCAGGAATGCCTTGCCCAGGGCCGAACGGGGAGCGTCGCAGTGGGCGATGAATTTCTGTCCGTCGAAGGGCTGCTTGATGACCTGTCGCAGCGGGGTCATTTCGTGCAGGCGGGGGTGGTAGGCTTTGAGCGACTGTTTCACGGCAGCCGTGATGACCTTGTTCTCCCGTTCGGGCTTGAGCGTGCGTCGCTCGCTATGCTCCGTGGCGAGGGGGATGATCTCCGCGACCCCGATTTCCGTGGCTTTTTCGAGGAACCATTCGAACCGGTCGTTGTTTTTCGTCGGGGCGACGGCCATCGTCAGGCGGTAGGGCAGCTTGCCGAATTCGCTGTTGGTGTCGTGCACCCGTACCCGGCAGCGCTTGGGATTGTCGTCCACGATTTCACAGCGGTAGAGGTTGCCGCGGCCGTCGGTGATGTGCAGCTCTTCGCCGCAGGTCATGCGAAGCACGCGGATGCAGTGTTTCGACTCTTCCTCGCTGAGCGTATATTCCGGAGGAACGATATCGGGGGCGTAAAACAGTTGCATTTTTTATAAATTGTTTACCTTTGCAAAGGTAAATAAAATCCAACGAACCGATGAAGCGATATTCTTTATTTTTAATTTCATTGATTCTGCTTATGACTACGGGATGCAACCAGCGCAAAGAGGTGGCGGAGAATCCGTTCTTCGAGGAGTGGGAAACGCCCTACGGCGTGCCTCCTTTCGACCGGATCCGGCCCGAACATTTTCTGCCTGCCTTCCAGCGGGCGATGTCGATCCAGGAAGCCGAGATCGACGCCATCAAATCCAACGGCGATCAGCCCTCTTTCGAGAATGTCATCCTGGCTTACGACCGCTCGGGCTTGATGCTGGAGCAGGTGGGGCTGGTTTTCAACATGCTCTGTTCGGCCGACGTGAACGATCAGCTATTGGCTGCGAAAGAGCAGGCGATGCCGTTGCTGGCCGCCCATCGGGACAATATTCTGCTCGACGAGGTGCTTTTCGACAAGATCAAAGCCGTTTACGACCGTCGCGGCAGCTTGGGTCTCGATGCCGTGCAGACGCGCCTGGTGGAGAAGATTTACGGTAAATTCGTGCGGGCCGGAGCGCTGCTCGATCCGCAGCAGAAGGAGCGGTTGCGCCAAATTAACGGCGAATTGGCGCTGCTGCCCGTGAAATTCGGCAATAATGTTCTTCGGGCGACGAATGATTTCGTGCTGAAACTGACTGATAAACAGCTTGACGGACTTCCTGCAAGCGTGCAGGGCATAGCCCGGGAGAAGGCTGCGGAGCTGGGGATGAACGATGCGTGGGTCGTTACGCTCGACGCTTCCAGCCGGATTCCGTTTCTCACGTATTCTGCTCGACGCGATTTGCGGGAGCAGTTGTACAAAGCGTATATCGACCGCTGCAACGAAGGCAGCGAGTACGATAACCGCTCTCTGGTGAACGATTTCGCCCGCTTGCGCAACGAGAAAGCCCGCTTGCTGGGCTATCCCTCCTATGCGGCTTATGTGACGGCCGACCAGATGGCCGGAACGCCCGCTGCCGTTTATGAGTTGTTGAACGAAGTGTGGACTCCGGCGCTCGATCGGGCCAAGGAAGAGATGGCCGAGATGAATACGATGTTGCAGCGGGATGTGCCGGGGGCGACGTTCGAACCCTGGGATTGGTGGTATTACGCCGAAAAGGTGCGCAAGGACAAATATGCACTCGACGATGCTGCGCTGCGGCCCTATTTTTCGCTCGAAAATGTTCGGGAAGGCGCTTTTTCGCTGGCGAACCGGCTTTACGGGATTACGTTCCGTCCGTTGGTCGCACCGGTTTACCACAAGGATTGCTCGGTATATGAGGTGCTCGACGTGGACGGGACTCATTTGGGCGTGCTCTATTTCGACTTTTTTCCGCGCAGCGGCAAGAGCAGCGGTGCGTGGTGTACCGCGTTCCGCAGCCAGCGCTACGAAGGCGACGAACGCATCGCTCCTGTGGTCGCCATCGTATGCAATTTTACTCCGCCGACCAAATTGACGCCTTCGCTGCTTACGCTCGATGAGGTCCAGACCCTTTTTCATGAGTTCGGGCACGGGCTGCATGCGCTTTTCGCCGACGTGAAATACCGGTCGCTCGGCAGGGTGGAGGGCGATTTCGTGGAGCTCCCTTCGCAGATCATGGAGAATTGGGCGACCGAACCCGAGGTGCTGCGCCACTATGCGATCAATTATACGACGGGAGAGGTGATTCCCGAACGCTTGATCAAACGCATCCGCGAAAGCGGCAAGTTCAACCAGGGCTTCATTGTCACCGAACTGGTAGCTGCCGCTCTTACCGATATGGATATTCACGCTATTACGGAGTACGAACCTTTCGATGTGAACGAGTTCGAAGCCGATGCCGTGTACGGTCGCCGGGGATTGATCCCGCAGATACAGCCCCGCTACCGCTATCCCTATTTCCTGCATATTTTCGATGGGGGCTATGCGTCGGGATACTATTTCTATATCTGGGCGCAGGTCCTCGACAAAGACGCTTTCCGGGCTTTCGAACAGACCGGCGACGTATTCGACCGTGCGACCGCCCGGAAATTCCGGACGCTGCTTTCGCGGGGTGGTTCGGCGGACGGTATGACCCTCTACCGGGATTTTCGCGGGGCCGATCCCGATAAACGGGCGATGCTCGTGGCCTGCGGCCTGATGGAGGAGCTGCCCGAAGAACCTGCCGACAGCCTTGCCGTGCCCGTCGTGACTCTCGAACCGAATGAAAAGCCTAAAATCTAATTAACCGATGAAAAAGATTGTTATGACATTTTTAACCGCTTTGGCAGCCGGATGCGCGGACCATACGATGCCCGTCGCCCAACTGCCTGAAATTGATACGAACAACCCCTTGCTCGCGGAATGGAATACGCCGCACGAAACCCCGCCGTTCGATCGGATCCGGGTGTCCGATTACGAACCGGCGTTCGATGCCGCGATCGCCGTGTCGCGTGCCGAAATCGACGCGATCGTGAACAATCCGGCCAAGCCGACCTTCAATAATACGATCGTGGCGCTCGATCGTCAGGGCCGGCTGCTTTCGCGGGTCGAAGGTATTTTTTTCAACCTGCTCGAAGCGGATGCTACGCCCGAGATGCAGCAGGTGGCCGAGAACGTACAGCCCAAACTGACGGCCCTGTCCAACGACATATCGCTCAACCCGCAGCTCTTCGAGCGTGTGAAGGCCGTCTATGAACATCCGGGATGGTTCCTTTCGAAAGAGGATAAGAAATTGCTGGAGGAAATCTATAACGGTTTCGTGCGCAGCGGTGCGAATCTTTCCGACGAGGACAAGGAGCTGTACCGGCAATATTCGACCGAACTTTCGGAGCTTTCGCTCCGGTTCAGCCGCAATGTGCTGGCTGCCACGAATGCCTTTACGATCAATATCACGGATCCGGCGCAGGTGGCCGAACTTCCCGATTTCGTGCGGGACGGTATGGCCGCCGAAGCCAAGGCCCGTGGCGAGCAGGGATGGACGGTGACGCTCCAGGCACCGAGTTACATTCCTTTCATGGAGTATTCGACCAACCGGGAGCTGAAGGAGAAACTCTGGCGGGCGAACAGTTCCCTCTGTCTGGGCGGTGAGTTCGACAATACGGAGAACATCGAGCGGATGGTCAATCTGCGTCTGAAGATCGCCAACCTGTTGGGGTATCCGACGTACGCCGATTACGTGCTGGCCGATCGGATGGCTGAAAACGCGCAGACGGTCAATGCTTTCCTGGGAGAATTGCTTGCCCGGACCAAGGAGTATGCCGTGAAGGATTACAATACGATCGGGGAGTATGCCCGCTCGCAGGGTTTCGAAGGCGAGGTCATGCCCTGGGATATGGCTTATTACTCGGAGAAGTATCGCCATGAGAAATACGAACTCAACGAAGAGTTGGTGAAACCCTACTTGCAGTTGGACAGCGTGAAGCGGGGGGTATTCCTGCTCGCCAATAAGCTCTACGGCCTTAATTTCACGCCGAATCCCGAAGTCCCGGTCTATCATCCCGAGGTGACGGCTTACGACGTGACCGACAAGGACGGTCGCTTCCTGGCGGAACTTTACCTCGACTTCTTCCCCCGGGCTACCAAACGCGGCGGGGCTTGGGAAACCGAGTTCCGGAGCGTTTCAATCGTCGAGGGACACGAAACCCGCCCGCTGGTGTCGCTGGTGATGAACTTCACCAAGCCGACCGATACGACTCCTTCACTGCTTACTTTCAGTGAATTCGAAACTTTCCTGCATGAGTTCGGACACGCGCTGCACGCCATTCTTTCGGAGGGAGAGCACGAGTCGATCAGCGGTACGCACGTATATCAGGATTTCGTTGAGCTGCCTTCGCAGATCATGGAGAATTGGGCGACCGAGAAAGAGTTCCTCGACTTGTGGGCCGTGAATTACAAGACCGGAGAACCGATTCCTGCCGACCTGATTGCCAAGATCGTCGCAGCGGAGAACTATCAGGCGGCCTATTTCAACGTCCGTCAGGTCGCGTATGCGCTCAACGACATGGCATGGCATTCGATCGACAAGCCGTTCGAGGGCGATGTCGAACTGTTTGAACGGACGGCGATGGCTCCGTCGCAGATCCTGCCTGTGGTTGATGGAGCCGCGATGTCGCCGGCTTTCAGTCATATTTTTGCCGGC
>OHUA01000976.1_pt1 | contig 12084 bp, 6 predicted proteins | sample 1579051 | NCBI WGS metagenome assembly OHUA01 (sample SAMEA3879559, study PRJEB24766) | human gut metagenome | biome: human-associated habitat; feature: feces | place: USA | collected 1985/1987 | reverse complement strand
TAAAGTTCAGCGGTCCGGCCAGCGTTTTACCTTCTGGTGATGTAATAAACAGATCCTCGGCTTCAATGGTCACCGGATCGGTTGATGATAATTCCGCCTCACCGCGCTGCGGATGGGCGAGCGGGGTTTCCATAAACGTTTTCAGACTGTCAGCTGCGCCAACAGCCTGGGCTTTAGCATGATAAAACGTACCGAGATCGCGTAATGGCTGGAAAAACTCCGGTGCAAGGATCAGGGCCAGAAAACCCGCAGCCAGCGTCACGCCAGTATCGTAGTGACCAAAATCCAGCTCGCCGAGATAGGAAAAACCAAAGTAGACCGCCACCAGAGCAATTGACAGCGAGGTAAAAAATTCGAGAATGCCGGAGGATAAAAACGCCAGCCGTAGCACTTCCATTGTCCGTTGGCGGAAATCTTCCGAAGCAGAACGAATACTTTCAATTTCAGCTTCACCACGACCAAAAATACGCAATGTTTCCATGCCGCGCAGGCGATCGAGAAAATGCCCACTTAAGCGAGCAAGAGCGAGAAAGTTGCGTCGGTTAGCATCGGCAGCCCCCATTCCAACCAGCGCCATAAACAACGGAATTAGCGGTGCAGTGCCCAGCAGAATGAGCGCCGCGGCCCAGTTAGAGGGGAAGATAGCCACCACAATCAGCAACGGCACCGACACTGCCAGCGCCATTTGCGGCAGGTAGCGTGCATAGTAATCATGCATATCGTCAATTTGCTCGAGTACCAGCGTCGCCCAGCTCCCCGCCGGTTTGCCCTGAATCCACGCTGGCCCTGCTTGTTGCAGACGGTCGAGAACCTGACGGCGGATGGCAAAGCGGATATGCTGCCCGGCGTGATAACCCACCCGTTCGCGTAACCAGACCACCCATGCGCGCAGTACAAAGGTCAGAACCAGTAACGTAAAGGGAAGCAGCAGGGCTTCACGGGGAATATTCTCCATAATCATATGTTGCAGAATTCGCGCCATGAACCAGGCCTGGGCAATGATCAATATGCCGCTCACAAAGCCCAGCAGACGAGAAATATTCAGCCAACGTTGGGAGGTGACGCTTTGCTGTTTTAACCAGCGGGTTAACTCTTTTTGACGGGATTTATTCATTGCACGCTTAGCAGGTGAGTTATCAGAATTATTTGCAGAGCAATGTTACAACGAGGAAAAAATAAAGGCGACCCATAGTCGCATGGTGTCGCCTTCTTTACTTTTGTTACTGATTTGTAAAATTATTTTGCGTCAGCTAAACCATCGAGGTAGCGTTCCGCATCAAGTGCTGCCATGCAGCCTGTACCAGCAGATGTAATAGCCTGGCGATAAATGTGATCCATCACGTCGCCTGCGGCAAAGACGCCAGGGATGCTGGTCTGGGTGGCATTACCATGAATACCCGAATGTACTTTGATGTAGCCGTTTTCCAGTTCCAGCTGCCCTTCGAAAATGGCAGTATTCGGGCTGTGACCGATAGCAACAAACAGACCGGCAACGTCGAGTGACTCGATGTTATCGCTGTTTTGCGTATCGCGCAGACGAACGCCAGTGACGCCCATCTGATCGCCGGTCACCTCTTCCAGCGTACGGTTGGTGTGTAGAATGATGTTGCCGTTCTCCACTTTATCCATCAGACGCTTAATAAGGATTTTTTCCGCGCGGAAACCGTCACGGCGGTGAATCAGATGCACTTCCGAAGCGATGTTAGACAGATACAGCGCCTCTTCAACCGCGGTATTGCCGCCGCCGATGACCGCAACTTTCTGGTTGCGATAGAAGAAACCGTCGCAGGTTGCACAAGCAGAAACTCCACGGCCTTTAAAGGCTTCTTCAGATGGCAGGCCGAGATAGCGTGCAGAAGCTCCGGTGGCAATAATCAGCGCGTCGCAAGTATATTCGCCGCTATCGCCAGTCAGACGGAACGGACGATTCTGCAAATCAACTTTGTTGATGTGATCAAAGATGATTTCAGTTTCAAATTTGGTGGCATGTTCGTGCATGCGCTCCATTAATAACGGACCGGTCAGATCGTTTGGATCGCCAGGCCAGTTTTCCACTTCCGTGGTGGTGGTCAGTTGGCCGCCTTTTTCCATGCCGGTAATCAGCACAGGTTGCAGGTTGGCGCGCGCCGCGTAGACAGCAGCGGTGTATCCCGCTGGGCCTGAACCCAGGATAAGCAGTTTACTGTGTTTGGTCGTGCCCATGAGATCCCCATAGTTGTTGGCAGACAATGGGCAGGATTGTAGGGAATTTACAGACGTAAAAAAAGAGTATGACGATTTTGTTAACAATTTGTGCAATCGGCAGCATCGATAAGCAGGTCAAATTCTCCCGTCATTATCACCTCTGCTACTTAAATTTCCCGCTTTATAAGCCAATTAAATGATGAATAAACGCCTCTGGTAATGAATATCTGGCATGTTGTACTAAAAATCGATGTTTTGCTTTGACAATCCCCTGGTGTTTTGCGAAAACATTCGAGGAAGAAAAAAAAACAGTATTCTTATATGCGCATAACCATGCATGTAAATACCATGTTTACCGTGCTAGTGAAATCTACGTATGGCGTGGACAGACGCCATTCGTGATGTCGATAGCTGCCACAAGGCAACGGTCTTCTCACCGTAGACCCAGGCATTGCGCGCCGTGAATCTTCATGATTTCGGTCTATCGTGACGGGTTGCGACTCTGAACAGTGATGTTTCAGGGTCAGACAGGAGTAGGGAAGGAATACAGAGAGACAATAATAATGGTAGATAGCAAGAAGCGCCCTGGCAAAGATCTCGACCGTATCGATCGTAACATTCTTAATGAGTTGCAAAAGGATGGGCGTATTTCTAACGTCGAGCTTTCTAAACGTGTGGGACTTTCCCCAACGCCGTGCCTTGAGCGTGTGCGTCGGCTGGAAAGACAAGGGTTTATTCAGGGCTATACGGCGCTGCTGAACCCCCATTATCTGGATGCATCACTTCTGGTATTCGTTGAGATTACTCTGAATCGTGGCGCACCGGATGTGTTTGAACAATTCAATACCGCTGTACAAAAACTTGAAGAAATTCAGGAGTGTCATTTAGTATCCGGTGATTTCGACTACCTGTTGAAAACACGCGTGCCGGATATGTCAGCTTACCGTAAGTTGTTGGGGGAAACCCTGCTGCGTCTGCCTGGCGTCAATGACACACGGACATACGTTGTTATGGAAGAAGTCAAGCAGAGTAATCGTCTGGTTATTAAGACGCGCTAACACGGAACAGGTGCAAAATCGGCGTATTTTGATTACACTCCTGTTAATCCATACAGCAACAGTACTGGGGTAACCTGGTACTGTTGTCCGTTTTAGCATCGGGCAGGAAAAGCCTGTAACCTGGAGAGCCTTTCTTGAGCCAGGAATACACTGAAGACAAAGAAGTCACATTGACAAAGTTAAGTAGCGGCCGCCGCCTTCTGGAGGCGTTGCTGATCCTTATTGTCCTGTTTGCCGTCTGGTTGATGGCTGCCTTACTAAGCTTTAACCCTTCGGACCCCAGCTGGTCGCAAACGGCCTGGCATGAACCTATCCATAATTTAGGTGGGATGCCCGGTGCATGGCTGGCAGATACGCTGTTCTTTATTTTTGGCGTGATGGCTTACACCATTCCCGTCATTATTGTCGGCGGTTGTTGGTTTGCTTGGCGTCATCAGTCCAGCGACGAATACATTGATTATTTTGCCGTTTCGCTACGCATCATTGGCGTTTTGGCGCTCATCCTTACCTCCTGTGGTCTGGCGGCAATCAACGCTGACGATATCTGGTATTTTGCCTCCGGTGGCGTCATTGGCAGCTTACTAAGCACTACGCTACAACCACTGCTACACAGTAGCGGGGGAACTATTGCGCTGCTCTGCGTTTGGGCTGCGGGTCTGACGCTGTTCACCGGTTGGTCATGGGTGACCATTGCTGAAAAACTCGGCGGCTGGATTTTAAACATTCTCACCTTCGCCAGTAATCGTACCCGTCGCGATGATACCTGGGTCGATGAAGATGAGTATGAAGACGACGAAGAGTATGAAGATGAAAATCACGGCAAACAGCATGAATCACGCCGTGCTCGTATTCTTCGCGGCGCGCTAGCGCGTCGTAAACGGTTGGCGGAAAAATTCATTAATCCGATGGGGCGGCAAACAGACGCTGCGTTGTTCTCCGGTAAGCGGATGGATGATGACGAAGAGATTACCTACACTGCACGCGGTGTGGCTGCCGACCCTGACGACGTCCTCTTTTCGGGCAATCGTGCAACGCAGCCAGAATATGACGAGTACGATCCATTATTAAACGGTGCGCCAATTACCGAACCTGTTGCTGTAGCAGCTGCTGCTACCACGGCGACGCAAAGCTGGGCTGCACCGGTTGAACCTGTGACTCAGACGCCACCTGTTGCCTCTGTTGATGTTGCACCTGCACAACCTACAGTAGCCTGGCAGCCTGTACCGGGGCCACAAACGGGAGAGCCGGTGATTGCTCCTGCACCGGAAGGTTACCCACAGCAGCAACAATATGCGCAGCCTGCAGTGCAATATAATGAGCCGCTGCAACAACCTGTACAGCCACAGCAGCCGTATTATGCGCCTGCGGCGGAACAACCTGTTCAGCAACCGTATTACGCAACTGCGCCGGAACAGTCTGCGCAACAGCCGTATTACGCCCCTGCGCCAGAACAACCGGTGGCAGGTAACGCCTGGCAAGCCGAAGAGCAGCAATCCACTTTTGCTCCACAGTCTACATACCAGACTGAGCAAACTTATCAGCAGCCAGTCGCTCAGGAGCCGTTGTACCAACAGCCGCAACCTGTTGAACAGCAGCCTGTTGTGGAGCCTGAACCCGTTGTAGAAGAGACAAAACCCACGCGTCCGCCGCTTTACTATTTTGAAGAAGTGGAAGAGAAGCGAGCCCGTGAACGTGAACAACTTGCGGCCTGGTATCAACCGATTCCAGAACCGGTTAAAGAACCAGAACCGATCAAATCTTCGCTGAAAGCACCTTCTGTTGCAGCAGTACCTCCAGTAGAAGCCGCTGCCGCTGTTTCTCCGCTGGCATCTGGCGTGAAAAAAGCGACACTGGCGACGGGGGCTGCCGCAACCGTTGCCGCGCCAGTCTTCAGTCTGGCAAATAGCGGTGGCCCGCAGTTGCCACGACCGAAACGTATCCGCGTGCCAACTCGTCGTGAATTGGCGTCTTACGGTATTAAGCTGCCCTCACAGCGTGCGGCAGAAGAAAAAGCCCGTGAAGCCCAGCGCAATCAGTACGATTCTGGCGATCAGTACAACGATGATGAAATCGATGCGATGCAGCAGGATGAACTGGCACGTCAGTTCGCCCAGACACAGCAGCAACGCTATGGCGAACAGTATCAACATGATGTGCCCGTAAACGCAGAAGATGCAGATGCTGCGGCAGAGGCTGAACTGGCTCGTCAGTTTGCTCAAACTCAACAACAACGTTATTCCGGCGAACAACCTGCTGGGGCGAATCCGTTCACTCTGGATGATTTTGAATTTTCGCCAATGAAAGCGTTGCTGGATGATGGTCCACACGAACCGCTGTTTACGCCAATTGTTGAACCTGTACAGCAGCCGCAACAACCGATTGCACCGCAGCAACCAGTTGCGCCGCAGCCGCAGTATCAGCAGCCGCAGCAGCAATATCAGCAGCCGCAACAGCCAGTTGCGCCGCAGCCGCAGGATACCCTGCTTCATCCGCTGTTGATGCGCAATGGTGACAGCCGTCCGTTGCATAAACCGACGACGCCGCTGCCTTCTCTGGATTTGCTGACGCCGCCGCCGAGCGAAGTGGAGCCGGTAGATACCTTTGCGCTTGAACAAATGGCGCGTCTGGTGGAAGCGCGTCTGGCTGATTTCCGTATTAAAGCCGATGTCGTCAATTACTCTCCGGGGCCGGTTATCACTCGCTTTGAACTTAACCTGGCACCGGGCGTAAAAGCGGCGCGCATTTCTAACTTGTCACGGGACCTTGCCCGTTCACTTTCGACGGTGGCGGTGCGTGTCGTTGAAGTTATTCCTGGCAAACCCTATGTAGGTCTGGAGTTACCGAATAAAAAACGACAAACCGTTTATCTGCGCGAAGTATTGGATAACGCCAAATTCCGCGATAATCCGTCGCCATTAACCGTGGTGCTGGGTAAAGATATCGCCGGTGAGCCGGTGGTTGCCGATCTGGCGAAAATGCCGCACTTGTTGGTTGCGGGGACTACCGGTTCCGGTAAGTCTGTCGGTGTGAACGCGATGATCCTGAGCATGCTTTATAAAGCGCAGCCAGAAGATGTGCGTTTCATCATGATCGACCCGAAAATGCTGGAGCTTTCGGTTTATGAAGGCATTCCGCACCTGTTAACGGAAGTTGTTACTGATATGAAAGATGCCGCCAACGCGCTGCGCTGGTGTGTTAACGAGATGGAGCGTCGTTATAAACTGATGTCTGCGCTGGGTGTGCGTAATCTGGCGGGTTATAACGAAAAAATTGCTGAAGCCGATCGCATGATGCGTCCGATTCCAGACCCGTACTGGAAGCCGGGTGACAGTATGGATGCTCAGCATCCGGTGCTGAAAAAAGAGCCATACATTGTGGTGCTGGTGGATGAATTTGCCGACCTGATGATGACGGTAGGTAAAAAAGTGGAAGAGCTTATAGCACGTCTGGCGCAAAAAGCCCGTGCCGCGGGTATCCACCTCGTACTGCGTCCATCGGTTGATGTTATTACTGGTCTGATTAAAGCGAATATTCCGACCCGTATCGCCTTTACCGTATCCAGTAAGATTGACTCACGTACCATTCTTGATCAGGCTGGCGCGGAATCACTACTGGGTATGGGGGATATGCTTTACTCTGGGCCGAACTCCACGTTGCCGGTACGTGTTCATGGTGCTTTTGTTCGCGATCAGGAAGTTCATGCCGTGGTGCAGGACTGGAAAGCGCGTGGTCGCCCACAGTATGTTGATGGCATCACCTCCGACAGCGAAAGCGAAGGTGGCGCGGGCGGTTTCGATGGCGCTGAAGAGCTGGATCCGTTGTTCGATCAGGCGGTGCAGTTTGTCACTGAAAAACGCAAAGCGTCAATTTCTGGCGTACAGCGTCAGTTCCGCATTGGTTATAACCGTGCAGCGCGTATTATCGAACAGATGGAAGCGCAGGGGATTGTCAGCGAACAGGGGCACAACGGTAATCGTGAAGTGCTGGCCCCACCGCCGTTTGACTAATTAATGCATCGTAGGCCGGATAAGGCGCGGTAGCGTCGCATCCGGCAATCTGGTAACTGAAAATTCAGTATTTTCTTCTTTCCTCAAGCTGATTATTAGCCTGGAATAGAGAGTAGAGGGAGCTCCCGGTCGGGAGTGACGTAATTTGAGGAATAATGATGAAAAAAATTGCCATCACCTGTGCATTACTCTCAAGCTTAGTAGCAAGCAGCGTTTGGGCTGATGCCGCAAGCGATCTGAAAAGCCGCCTGGATAAAGTCAGCAGCTTCCACGCCAGCTTCACACAAAAAGTGACTGACGGTAGCGGCGCGGCGGTGCAGGAAGGTCAGGGCGATCTGTGGGTGAAACGTCCAAACTTATTCAACTGGCATATGACTCAACCTGATGAAAGTATTCTGGTTTCTGACGGTAAAACACTGTGGTTCTATAACCCGTTCGTTGAGCAAGCTACGGCGACCTGGCTGAAAGACGCTACCGGTAATACGCCGTTTATGCTGATTGCCCGCAACCAGTCCAGCGACTGGCAGCAGTACAATATCAAACAGAATGGCGATGACTTTGTTCTGACGCCGAAAGCCAGCAATGGCAATCTGAAGCAATTCACCATTAACGTGGGACGTGATGGCACAATCCATCAGTTTAGCGCGGTGGAGCAGGATGATCAGCGCAGTAGTTATCAACTGAAATCCCAGCAAAATGGGGCTGTGGAAGCAGCGAAATTTACCTTCACCCCGCCGCAAGGCGTCACGGTAGATGATCAACGTAAGTAGAGGCACCTGAGTGAGCAATCTGTCGCTCGATTTTTCGGATAATACTTTTCAACCTCTGGCCGCGCGTATGCGGCCAGAAAATTTAGCACAGTATATCGGCCAGCAACATTTGCTGGCTGCGGGGAAGCCGTTGCCGCGCGCTATCGAAGCCGGGCATTTGCATTCTATGATCCTCTGGGGGCCGCCGGGTACCGGCAAAACAACCCTCGCTGAAGTGATTGCCCGCTATGCGAACGCTGATGTGGAACGTATTTCTGCCGTCACCTCTGGCGTGAAAGAGATTCGCGAGGCGATCGAGCGCGCACGGCAAAACCGTAATGCTGGTCGGCGGACCATTCTGTTTGTTGACGAAGTTCACCGTTTCAACAAAAGCCAGCAGGATGCATTTCTGCCGCATATTGAAGACGGCACCATCACTTTTATTGGCGCAACCACTGAAAACCCGTCGTTTGAGCTTAATTCGGCACTGCTTTCCCGTGCCCGTGTCTATCTGTTGAAATCCCTGAGTACAGAGGATATTGAGCAAGTACTAACTCAGGCGATGGAAGACAAAACCCGTGGCTATGGTGGTCAGGATATTGTTCTGCCAGATGAAACACGACGCGCCATTGCTGAACTGGTGAATGGCGACGCGCGCCGGGCGTTAAATACGCTGGAAATGATGGCGGATATGGCCGAAGTCGATGATAGCGGTAAGCGGGTCCTGAAGCCTGAATTACTGACCGAAATCGCCGGTGAACGTAGCGCCCGCTTTGATAACAAAGGCGATCGCTTTTACGATCTCATTTCCGCACTGCATAAGTCGGTACGTGGTAGCGCACCCGATGCGGCGCTGTACTGGTATGCACGAATTATTACTGCCGGTGGCGATCCGTTATATGTCGCGCGTCGCTGTCTGGCGATAGCGTCGGAAGATGTGGGTAATGCTGATCCACGAGCGATGCAGGTGGCAATTGCGGCCTGGGATTGCTTTACTCGCGTTGGCCCGGCGGAAGGTGAACGCGCCATTGCTCAGGCGATTGTTTACCTCGCCTGCGCGCCAAAAAGCAACGCTGTCTACACCGCGTTTAAAGCCGCGCTGGCCGATGCTCGCGAACGTCCGGATTATGACGTGCCGGTTCATTTGCGTAATGCGCCGACGAAATTAATGAAGGAAATGGGCTACGGGCAGGAATATCGTTACGCTCATGATGAAGCAAACGCTTATGCTGCCGGTGAGGTTTACTTCCCGCCGGAAATAGCACAAACACGCTATTATTTCCCGACAAACAGGGGCCTTGAAGGCAAGATTGGCGAAAAGCTCGCCTGGCTGGCTGAACAGGATCAAAATAGCCCCATAAAACGCTACCGTTAATGTTATCGTTGCGGTAATGTTGTTACTGTATCCCTGTGGTCGCAGGCTGTGGCCACATCTCCCATTTAATTCGATAAGCACAGGATAAGCATGCTCGATCCCAATCTGCTGCGTAATGAGCCAGACGCAGTCGCTGAAAAACTGGCACGCCGGGGCTTTAAGCTGGATGTAGATAAGCTGGGCGCTCTTGAGGAGCGTCGTAAAGTATTGCAGGTCAAAACGGAAAACCTGCAAGCGGAGCGTAACTCCCGATCGAAATCCATTGGCCAGGCGAAAGCGCGCGGGGAAGATATCGAGCCTTTACGTCTGGAAGTGAACAAACTGGGCGAAGAGCTGGATGCAGCAAAAGCCGAGCTGGATGCTTTACAGGCTGAAATTCGCGATATCGCGCTGACCATCCCTAACCTGCCTGCAGATGAAGTGCCGGTAGGTAAAGACGAAAATGACAACGTTGAAGTCAGCCGCTGGGGCACCCCGCGTGAGTTTGACTTTGAAGTTCGTGACCACGTGACGCTGGGTGAAATGCACTCTGGCCTCGACTTTGCAGCCGCAGTTAAGTTGACCGGTTCCCGCTTTGTGGTAATGAAAGGGCAGATTGCTCGCATGCACCGCGCACTGTCGCAGTTTATGCTGGATCTGCATACCGAACAGCATGGCTACAGTGAGAACTATGTTCCGTACCTGGTTAACCAGGACACGCTGTACGGTACGGGTCAGCTGCCGAAATTTGCTGGCGATCTGTTCCACACTCGTCCGCTGGAAGAAGAAGCAGACACCAGTAACTATGCGCTGATCCCAACGGCAGAAGTTCCGCTGACCAACCTGGTGCGCGGTGAAATCATCGATGAAGATGATCTGCCAATTAAGATGACCGCCCACACCCCATGCTTCCGTTCTGAAGCCGGTTCATATGGTCGTGACACCCGTGGTCTGATCCGTATGCACCAGTTCGACAAAGTTGAAATGGTGCAGATCGTGCGCCCGGAAGACTCAATGGCGGCGCTGGAAGAGATGACCGGTCATGCGGAAAAAGTCCTGCAGCTGCTGGGCCTGCCGTACCGTAAAATCATCCTTTGTACCGGCGACATGGGCTTTGGCGCTTGCAAAACTTACGACCTGGAAGTATGGATCCCGGCACAGAACACCTACCGCGAGATCTCTTCCTGCTCCAACGTTTGGGATTTCCAGGCGCGTCGTATGCAGGCACGCTGCCGCAGCAAGTCGGACAAGAAAACCCGTCTGGTTCATACCTTGAACGGTTCTGGTCTGGCTGTTGGTCGAACGCTGGTTGCGGTAATGGAAAACTATCAGCAGGCTGATGGTCGTATTGAAGTACCAGAAGTTCTGCGTCCGTATATGAACGGACTGGAATATATTGGCTAATACCCAATTTTTCTGAATCTAAAAAGCGCCTGCGGGCGCTTTTTTTGTCTCCCTTTGATACCGAACAATAATTACTCCTCACTTACACGTAATACTACTTTCGAGTGAAAATCTACCTATCTCTTTGATTTTCAAATTATTCGATATATACAAGCCTATATAGCGACCTGCTATAGAAATAATTACACAATACGGTTTGTTACTGGAATCAATCGTGAGCAAGCTTGAGTGAGCCATTATGAAAACGAAAATCCCTGATGCGGTATTGGCTGCTGAGGTGAGTCGCCGTGGTTTGGTAAAAACGACAGCGATCGGCGGCCTGGCAATGGCCAGCAGCGCATTAACATTACCTTTTAGTCGGATTGCGCACGCTGTTGATAGTGCCCTTCCGGCAAAGTCAGACGAAAAGGTAATCTGGAGCGCCTGTACAGTTAACTGTGGTAGCCGCTGCCCGCTACGTATGCACGTTGTGGACGGTGAAATTAAATATGTTGAAACGGATAATACCGGCGATGACAACTATGACGGCCTGCACCAGGTGCGCGCCTGTCTGCGTGGGCGTTCCATGCGTCGCCGTGTCTACAATCCGGACCGCCTGAAATATCCGATGAAACGAGTCGGGGCGCGCGGTGAAGGCAAATTCGAGCGCATTAGCTGGGAAGAAGCCTACGACATCATCGCGACCAATATGCAGCGCCTGATCAAAGAGTACGGCAACGAGTCTATCTATCTGAACTATGGTACCGGTACGCTGGGCGGCACCATGACCCGCTCGTGGCCGCCGGGAAATACCCTGGTCGCTCGCCTGATGAACTGCTGCGGCGGTTATCTGAACCATTACGGTGACTACTCTTCCGCGCAAATTGCGGAAGGTTTGAACTATACCTACGGCGGCTGGGCAGATGGTAACAGCCCGTCGGATATCGAAAACAGTAAACTGGTAGTGCTGTTTGGTAATAACCCTGGCGAAACGCGAATGAGTGGCGGTGGGGTGACTTACTATCTTGAACAGGCGCGTCAGAAATCTAATGCTCGCATGATCATCATCGATCCGCGCTATACCGACACCGGTGCCGGGCGCGAAGATGAGTGGATCCCTATTCGTCCGGGAACAGATGCCGCACTGGTTAACGGTCTGGCGTATGTCATGATCACCGAAAACCTGGTGGATCAGGCATTCCTCGATAAATATTGCGTTGGCTACGACGAGAAAACACTGCCAGCCAGTGCGCCGAAAAATGGTCACTATAAAGCTTATATTCTGGGTGAAGGACCCGATGGCGTGGCTAAAACACCGGAATGGGCCTCGCAAATCACCGGTGTTCCGG
>OHUA01000974.1_pt1 | contig 12112 bp, 9 predicted proteins | sample 1579051 | NCBI WGS metagenome assembly OHUA01 (sample SAMEA3879559, study PRJEB24766) | human gut metagenome | biome: human-associated habitat; feature: feces | place: USA | collected 1985/1987 | reverse complement strand
AGCAACAGCAACAGCAACAGCAACAGCAACAGCAACAGCAACAAGTATAGGAGGCATGAGTATGTTAAAGAATATTCTGGTAGGTCAGTCAGGCGGACCGACAGCGGTTATTAATTCATCATTATATGGAGTGATTGAGGAAGGACTTAGGAATAAGGAAAAGATTGGCACTGTGTACGGCATGGTGCATGGAATTGAGGGATTTCTGGCAGGCAATTTTATTAATCTTTCTGAAGTGGCAGATAATGAGCCGATTGACAGATTAAAGATAACACCGGCTTCTTTTCTTGGAAGCTGCAGGTATATGCTTCCAGAAGATTTAGGGGATAAGGTGTATGATAAATTGTTTGATACATTTGCACAGATGAACATTGGATATGTGTTCTATATTGGTGGCAATGATTCAATGGATACAGTGTCAAAATTATCAAGAGTGGCATTATTGAAGAAATCGGACATTAGATTTATAGGTGTACCTAAGACAATTGATAATGATCTTGTAATGACAGATCATACTCCAGGGTATGGTTCAACTGCAAAATATGTTGCTTCAACATTAAAAGAAATTATACTTGACGCAACATGTTATGCACATCCGTCTGTGACAATTGTTGAACTTATGGGAAGGCATGCAGGCTGGGTTACAGCGGCCTCAGTACTTGCTAGAACAGAGTATAGCAGAAATCCTTATCTTATATATATGCCAGAGCATGCATTTGATATGGAAGAATTCAAGAAGTCACTTAAGGCGGCACTTGAACAGGAAACTGCTGTTGTTGTGTGCGTATCAGAAGGAATTGCGGACAAAGACGGCAGATTCATATGTGAATATGCAGATGCAGCATCGGTTGATGGTTTTGGACATAAGATGCTTACAGGCTGTGGAAAGTATCTTGAAAATTATGTTAAAGCAGAATTTGGAATCAAATGCAGAAGTATTGAGCTTAATCTTCCACAGAGATGCTCATCACGTCTTGCTTCAGCAACAGATATTGATGAAGCCGAAAAAGCAGGAAAGGCAGCGGTTGTAGCAGCTCTTGACGGTGAAACTGGAAAAATGATTACGTTTGTAAGAGATGATACTAACGGATATGAGATTAATTACGGACTTGCAGATGTGAACGATATATGCAATAAGGAAAAGAAGTTCCCAGCAGAATGGATAACCGCAGATGGAACAGATATTTCTGATGAGTATATTAAGTATGTAAGACCACTTATTCAGGGAACTAATATTGCGGAGTATTCAGATGGGGTGCCGGTTCATCTGAAGCCTGCTTATTACAGATAACATTAAATATTAAATAAAAATAAAAATGACAGCATGCTATTGACAGCGTGCTGTCATTTTTGTAATATATCAAAGCTACTTAAGAATTTTATTAAAAGAATGGCAGGTTCGTATGTCGTTTTGTTACGAAGGGAGCAGATATGCAGCGAAAGTCACTCCATTGTGGAGAGCTTATAAAGCGTCTTAATGATATTCTTGGAAGATGTTCCAATGAGGAGTTAAGAGCAGATGACATGACATCTTCACAGGTTAAGATGCTTATGATAATTAATGAAACTAAAGATGAATGTATTACGCTTAAGGAGCTTGAGAAGCACTTTGGTGTAGCCCAGGCGACAATAGCGGGAACAGCAGCGAGGCTTGAAAAGAAGGGAATGATAGAAAGCTTCTATGACCCTTCGGATAAAAGAGTCAAGCATGTGAGAATAACAGACAAGGGCAGAGCCATGTGCGTTCATGCAGGCAAGGCAATGCATGACAAAGAAAAATGGTTTCTTTCAGCGCTTTCTGCTGATGAAAAAGAAGAATTACACCGTCTGTTACAAAAAGTATACGATGATGTGAATAACTGTGAAAGGAAGTGTAAGAAATGTTAAAAACTTTATCAGCATATATTGGTGAGTATAAAAAAGTTTCGATAAAAACGCCAATATATATAATTGTTGAAGTGCTTATGGAGATACTTATTCCGTTTGTTACGGCAAGTATTATCGATAAGGGTATTCAGGCGGGAGACATGAGCAAGGTGTTAATGTATGGCGGACTTATGCTTGTGCTTGCATTTATAAGTCTGTTTGCTGGAATTCAGGCAGGAAAATATGCGGCTTTGGCCTCTACCGGATTTGCATGTAACTTAAGAGAGGGAATCTATTCGAATATCCAGAACTTCGCATTTTCTAATATAGACAAATACAGCACAGCAGGTCTTATTACCCGTATGACTACTGATGTTACAAATGTGCAGAATGCATATCAGATGATTTTAAGAATTGCAGTAAGAGCACCACTTATGATGATATGTAGTATGGTTATGTGTTTTGTTATCAATCCTACATTAAGTCTTATATTCTTAGGTGCGCTTATTTTTCTTGGGTTTGTACTTTTCTTTATTATATATAAGGTGACTCCAATATTCACAGAAGGTTTTGCCAAATATGATGATTTAAATGCAAGTGTCCAGGAGAATATCACAGGAATCAGAGTTGTCAAAGCATTTGTAAGAGAAGACCATGAGAATAAGAAATTCAGTAAGGCTGCCGGGAATCTTTACAAAATATTTGTTAAGGCGGAATCATGGCTTGCATTCAACAATCCTATTATGATGTTTGTTATATACGGAAGTATTATTGCACTTTCATGGTTTGCAGCACATTTTATTACTGATGGAACTATGACAACGGGTAACCTGACATCAATGTTCAGTTATGTTATGAGCATGATGATGTCACTTATGATGCTTTCTATGATATTTGTTATGGTATCAATGAGTGCAGCGAGTGCAAGACGAATTGCTGAGGTTCTTAACGAGAAGGCAGATATAACTAATCCTGAGAATCCGGTGATGGAAGTACCTGATGGAAGAATTGATTTCAACCATGTGAACTTCACATACAAGAAGGACAGCGACAAGGATGCCCTTGAAGATATAGATATCCATATAAATGCGGGTGAGACAATCGGTATTATCGGCGGAACTGGTTGTGGTAAATCAAGCTTCGTTAATCTGATAAGCCGTCTGTATGATGTTAAGGACGGTTCCGTATGTGTAGGCGGAATTGATGTAAGAGACTATGACCTTGAAACCCTTCGTAATGAGGTTTCAGTTGTTCTTCAGAAAAATGTGCTTTTCTCAGGAACTATTCTTGATAATTTGAGATGGGGCGATGAAAATGCGTCTGAGGAGGATTGCATAGAAGCCTGCCGTCAGGCCTGTGCAGATGAATTCATTGAGAGAATGCCTGACAAATACAATACATGGATTGAGCAGGGTGGAAGCAATGTTTCCGGTGGTCAGAGACAGAGACTCTGTATCGCAAGAGCGCTACTTAAACGCCCTAAGGTTCTTATTCTTGATGATTCAACAAGTGCTGTTGATACAGCCACAGACGCTAAGATTAAGAAAGCATTTGCAACAAAGATACCAGGAACTACCAAGATTATCGTATCACAGAGAATTTCAAGTATTCAGGACGCAGACAGAATATTGGTGCTTGAGAATGGCTGTGTGAGTGGTTTTGATACTCATGAAAATCTTGTTGAGAACAATAAGGTTTACCGCGAAATCTACGAGGTCCAGACACAGGGCGGCGGTGATTTTGACGAGGCAGGAGAATAGGAGGCAGCATATGGATAAGAATATTGATATGAAGAATAAAAAGAATAAAGAAAATCCACTTCATCTTATGAAGAGGCTGCTTGGATATATTTTAAAGAATTACAAGTTATCGTGTATAGCAGTGCTTGTGTGCATTCTTGTTTCAGCGCTTACAACACTGATAGCAACGCTGTTTATCCAGAAGCTTATTGACAGTTATATTATTCCGCTGACACAGTCAGCAGTACATGATTATGCACCGCTTGCAGGCGCACTTATCAAGCTCGCTGCAGTTCTTATGGTCGGTGTATTATGTTCATATTGCTACAACAGAATTATGGTAAATGTTGGTCAGGGAACTTTAAAGAAGTTGAGATTAGAGTTGTTTACTAATATGGAGTCACTTCCTATTAAGTATTTTGATACTCATGCACACGGCGATATCATGTCAGTATATACTAACGATATCGACACATTAAGACAGCTTATAAGTCAGAGTATACCTCAGGTTATCAATTCATGCATTACACTTGTATCTACATTTGTAAGTATGATTGTGCTTGATATTCCGCTTACAATCGTATCGGTTGTGATGGTTGTTATTATGCTTTATGTAACTTCTAAGCTGAGTGCACTTTCTGGAAAATATTTCGTTGAGCAGCAGAAGGATATCGGTAAGGTTAATGCTTATATCGAGGAAATGATGGAAGGACAGAAGGTTGTCAAGGTGTTCTGCCACGAGGATAAAAGTATTGAGCAGTTTAAGGAGATTAACAACAGGCTTCGTGAGAGTGCCAATAACGCTAACAAGGTTGCTAATATCACAATGCCTGTTAATGGTAATATAGGTAATATCAGCTATGTATTATGTGCAATAGTTGGTGGTATTCTTGCTCTGAGTGATTTTTCAGGACTTACAATTGGTACACTTGTTGCTTTTTTAAGTTTAAATAAGAGCTTTACACAGCCTGTAACCCAGATAAGCCAGCAGGTGAGCAGTATCGTTATGGCGATGGCTGGTGCCGGAAGAGTATTTGAGTTATGTGACGAGAAGCCGGAGGTTGACGAAGGTTTCGTTGAGCTTGTAAATGTAAGATACAACAAGAATAATGAGCTTATTGAGACTAAAGAAAATACTGAGATGTGGGCTTGGAAGAAGCCTGCAAAGGACGGCAGTAGTGCAGAGTACACAAGACTTGCTGGTGATGTAACATTTGACGGAGTTGACTTTGGCTATAATCCGGACAAAATGGTACTTCACGATATTAAAATGTATGCTACACCGGGACAGAAGATTGCATTTGTCGGAAGTACCGGAGCAGGAAAAACTACAATTACTAATCTTATCAACAGGTTCTATGATATTCAGGATGGTAAGATCAGATATGATGGAATTAACATCAACAATATTAAGAAAAATGATTTAAGACGAAGCCTTGGTATCGTTCTTCAGGATACTAACCTCTTTACGGGTACAATCATGGATAATATCAGATACGGAAGGCTTGAGGCGAGTGATGAGGAATGCATCGCAGCAGCAAGACTTGCCAATGCAGATGGATTCATCAAGAGACTTCCGGATGGCTATAATACTGTGCTTCATGGCGGAGGTGCTAATTTAAGCCAGGGACAGAGACAGCTTCTTGCAATTGCAAGAGCAGCGGTAGCAGACCCACCTGTACTTATTCTTGATGAAGCTACTTCATCTATTGATACAAGAACAGAGCGACTTGTCCAGAAGGGTATGGATGCGCTTATGTCAGGAAGAACATCATTTGTTATTGCCCACAGACTTTCTACAGTCCGCAATGCAGACTGTATTATGGTTATGGAGCAGGGAAGAATTATCGAGCGTGGAACACACGACCAGCTCATGGAAGAGAAGGGCAGATATTATCAGTTGTATACTGGTAAGAGCATATCAGCGTAGAGACAGAAACAAAAAAGCAGGTGAGGAAATTCTGATATGCCCCCTGTCAAGTAGACAGGTTAAATATCTAAAATGAAGTGTTGCTAAACGACCGTATAAAGTGTACGGTCGTTTTTCTATGCACACCATTTCTCTTTATATTTTTCAATTCGTTTATTTTTAGGAATAAGATACTGTTGTGGTGTTGCTGTAGATAATGCTTCAGCTCTTACCTCTAGTGGCGTTTTGCAATGATACCTGTCTTGTGGTCGTTCTTCACTGTAGAATCTAATATAATCTTTTATTGCAAATCTTAATGAAGATTCATCTGTTATATCGTACATCTGATACATTTCTGATTTTATGATACCCCAGAATCCTTCAGTAGGTCCATTATCTATACAATGTCCAACTCTGGACATAGATTGTTCTATCTTATGTTCCTTAAGTTTCATTTGAAATACCTTACTTGTATACTGAAAACCTCTATCACTATGAAATAATGGTTTAGCTTCAGGATTTGCGGCAATAGCTTTATCAAAGGTTTTAAATACGAGCTCATTATTATTTCTCGTGCTGATAACATACGCAACAGGGTATCTATCATATAAGTCAAGAATGGCACTTAAATAAAGTTTCTTTTTCTCACCTGGAATCTTAAACTCTGTTACATCAGTTGTCCACTTCTCATTTGGTGCAGTTGCATAAAAGTCTCTGCCTAATCTATTTTCAGCTACTGCTTCCGGTGTCGAAGAAGTATATTTTTTCTGCTTTCGTCTAATGACTGAATGAATACCCAACTTCTTCATAATTCGATGTACTCTCTTCGGTTTATAATCAGTATGGTTAAAGTGATTAATCCAAGAGGTCATTCTTCTATAACCCAGTATGTGATTAAAGCGCTCATCGTACTCCTTTATAAGTTCTGCCAACTTCATATTTTCTGCTTCCTGTTCAGGTATCTCACGATTCAACCACTTATAATAGGCAGCTCTTGATATTTCGAGCTGTTTACACATCCAATTAATACTCCAGTTCTTTGTTTCATAGAAAAACTTTATTGCTATAAATTCCGAATTATAGCGAAGTTTTCCGAGCCTCACATCCTTTCGAATTCCTGTACTTTTTTTAACAGTTCCGTTAACATATCCTTTTCTTTGAGTTGCTTCTTTAAACGTACATTTTCCCGACGAAGACGTTCCAATTCGTCTACCTCTTCATCCGTTTTATGACATCCACGCTTATCTGTTAATCCTTCTTCACCTAGTGCATCATACTTTTTTACCCAAGAATAGACTTGATTGTATGAGACATCATAAGCACTTGCAGTTTCTTTATAATTACGATTATGTCCGATACAATACTTTACGATTTCTTTGCGTTCTTCAATGCTTGTTTTTCTTCTTGCTTCTGCCATATAGACCTCCGGTTTTGGACAATAGTCCCTAAGTTCTCTATTGGCATTATACACTGAAATCCATTTTCGTAGTTGGGTTGTAGAAGAAATATCATATTTTACAATCAGTTCCTCTAGTGAACCATAACCACTTATATATTCTTCCACTACTTGAATTTTAAATTCTTTTGTATAACTTTTGTTATATGACTTTTCCTGAAAAGCAGATACTCCGTACTTCTCATATTTTTTTAACCACTCACGGATAGTTTTCTTTCTGGTAGTTCCGAGAGCTATACATATTTCTTCTAAACTACGAGTTCCATTGTGATAGTCTTCACATGCTTGTACTCGCTGTTCTATAGAATACTTAGATTTTCTGGACATAAAAATACCCCTTAAATAGATTTTGGTTATTTACCATGTCTACTTAAGAGGTATCATATCATTAACAGGCAGCCTGTTTTGCTACATATCTTCGCCAAGTGCCTTGATTCTTCCGTAAGTACTTAAAAGATATAAGCCAGAAAGACCTACAAGTGCGTAGATTATACGGTCAACCATAACTGATCTGAATATAAAATGCACAAGATTAAAGTTGAGGAAACCAATAAGTCCCCAGTTAAGAGTTCCTACAATGGCAATTGTAAGAGCAATGTAGTCTATAGGTTTAGAATTCATAAAATGCCTCCTTAAAAATTGCGGATTTGGTTTTGAAATTAGTATGGAAAATGTAAGATAAATCATACTGGTAAAATATGGATTTTGTTGAGAAAAAGTGTAAACTTGACGACTTTAAACCTTGTATCATACTGTCTAAAATGCTACAATTACAGTGTTTGTGAATCAGCACAGATAAAGTGCGGAAATAATGAGGTTTATCATGGCGGGAAAGAAAGTAGTCAGATACAGAAGAAAGCCGAAAGCAGCAGCAATTATATTTGGAATAGTGCTGGTATATATTGTGTGCTTTATAGTTATATATGTTTCAAAAGCAAAGGTACAGACATATGAAGTTGAAGTGGGTTCACTAATGAATAATGCTTCATTTACAGCGGTTGCCTTAAGACAGGAAGAAGTCTATAATTCTTCATATTCTGGTGATATTAACTATTATCAGCGAGAGGGAACAAGAGTTATGACCGGTGATACAGTGTATACGGTTGATGAGACAGGAAGAGTTTCAGATATACTTGCACAGTATACATCAGGAGATGGTAATGCACTTTCAGATGAGAATCTTACAGTCATTAAGAATACACTTACTAATTACAAGACTGAGTATGCAGACAGTGGATTCAGTGCAGTTTATGATCTCAAGTCAGATCTTAATGCAACTGTACTACAGTCTATTAATGAGAATATTATGGCCAATCTTGATTCAATTGTAGCAAGCACAGGAAGTCAGGACCTTTTTAAGACGGCAAAGTCAGATAAACCGGGTATAGTTGTTTATTCGGTTGATGGTTATGAAGGAGTTACCGAGGAAACAATTGGCAGTGTTGACTTTAAGAAAAAATCATATGATAAGCAGAGTCTTAAGTCAGAAAAGCTTATTACAGCCTCAGATCCTGCATATAAGCTTATTACAAGTGAGAACTGGACACTTATGTTTCCAATTACACAGTCAGATATAGATAAGTATTCTCTTTCATCTAAGGATACATTATCAATTAAGTTTACCAAGGATAATATTACAGGCACATTTCCATTCAAGATAGTTAATGATGGTAAGAACTCATATGGTGAGATAACATTATCAAAATATATGATAAGATATGCTACAGAGAGATTCCTTGATATTGAGATAATTGTGTCAGGAAAGTCAGGAATCAAGGTTCCGGTATCGGCGGTAACCGAGAACGAATTCTATAAGATACCTAAAGAATACCTCATAACTAATGGTGAAAAGGGTGATTATGGATTCCTTGTAGAACAGAGCGATTCAGATGGTAAGCTGAATCAGGTATTTAAGGCTGTTGATATATATAAGTCAAATGATGAGGCTGTGTATATTAAGAAGACAGAACTGGCAGCCGGCACTGGAATAATCAGGATGGATTCAAGTGACAGGTTCGTTGTAGGACCGGTTGAAAAGCTTAGAGGTGTGTATTGTGTTAATACAGGATATACAGTATTTAAGCTTGTAGAAGTAATAGATGGCAATAATGAATACTACATATTAAAACAGTCACTTAGTCATGGTGTGTCAATATATGACAGAATAATTCTAGATGCAGACAAGTATTCAGAGAATGAGATGATATATTAAAGCTTTGGTATATCAGATTAATGACATTCAGGAGGCATTATGTTAAAGGATAATCTTATTGAAGTAGAAGAGCATATTAAGAAAGCATGTGAGAAATCAGGAAGAAATCCAGAAGATGTGTGTCTTGTTGCAGTAAGCAAGACCAAGCCCAAGGATATGCTTATGGAAGTATATGACTGTGGAATAAGACAGTTTGGAGAGAATTATGTTCAGGAGATGGTGGACAAGGCAGATACACTTCCTAAGGATATAACATGGCATATGATAGGACATCTGCAGAGAAACAAGGTAAAATATGTTGTAGGACGAGCTGCATTGATTCATTCAGTTGATTCAGAAAGACTTGCCGTTGCAATAAGTGATGAAGCAGTAAAGAAAGGCCTTATACAGGATATTCTTATTGAAGTTAATGTTGCAGGAGAAGAGAACAAGTTCGGTGTAACATGTGAAGAAGCGGAAGAATTTGTGAAGAAAATAGGAGTGCTTCCGGGAATTAAGATAAGAGGATTCATGACAAGTGCACCATTTGTTGAAAATCCTGAAGATAACAGGAAGTATTTTAGAGAATTAAAGCAATTACTGGTTGACATCAATAACAAAAACATAGATAATGTATACATGAATGTTTTGTCCATGGGGATGACTAACGATTATACTGTTGCTGTAGAAGAAGGGGCAACTCATGTAAGGGTTGGAACAGCGATATTTGGAGCCAGGGACTATTCACATTAATATGTTTTGGGGATACTAAAGAAAGTCAGATTATTAGATATAGGAGAGTGTTTATAATGGGAATGTTAGACGGTTTAACTAATATGTTTAAGATGCATGACGATGATGATTTTGATGACGATTACGAAGATTACGATGATGATTTCGGTGATGACTACGATGATGAGAAACCATCAGCAAGAAAGAATCTTTTTGGAAGAAATACCAAGAAAGATACAGTAGCAGACGAAGATGTTTCATATACAGCAGAGAAGCCAAGATTTGCTTCCAAGTCTAAGGTTGTTCCTATGAAGACACAGTCTACAAGAGGACTTGAAGTTGTTGTAATAAGACCAGAATCTATGGAAGATGCTAAGGAGATAACTGATACACTTCTTACAGGTAAGGCAGTTGTGCTTAACCTTGAAGGAATCCATGTTGAGATAGCACAGAGAATAATAGATTATTCTGCTGGTTCTACATATGCAATAAGGGGTAACCTTCAGAAGATAACTAATTATATTTTCCTGGTGACTCCACCTAATGTAGATATTTCGGGTGATATTCCTGAGATAGTAACAGGAGGAATTGATCTTTCATCATTTAACAAGAATGAAAACAGATTTTAATTGATCTTCACAGCCACCCACATATAATGGGTGGCTGTTTAAGTATAAGGATAAGGGAGAATGTTATGAAGTGTATTAATGTAAAGTGCGAAGGTAAACCAGCATACGATATTGTGATTGAAAGTGGATTCGGGGGACTTTCAGAAGCCTTTAATAAGCTTGAAATAACAGGGAGAAAGTTATGTATTGTGACAGACAGCAATGTAGGTCCTTTATATGCAGAACAGGTAAAGAATGAGCTTGAAAAAACAGGCAATGCAGTATATGTGTATACATTTGCAGCAGGAGAAGAGAATAAGACTCTTGACACAGTACAGGATGTATATGAATATCTTATAGAGAATCATTTTGACAGAAATGACTGCCTTGTAGCACTTGGCGGAGGAGTTGTTGGCGACCTTACAGGATTTTCTGCGGCAACATATCTTAGAGGAATTAAATTCATACAAGTTCCTACGTCACTTCTTGCACAGGTTGATTCAAGTATTGGCGGCAAGACAGGCGTTGATTTCAGGGCATATAAGAATATGGTTGGAGCATTCCACCAGCCAAAGCTTGTATATATGAACATGTCAGTGCTTAAGTCACTCAGTAAGAGACTTTTTAATTCTGGATTTGGTGAGATTATTAAGCATGGTCTTATTAAAGACAAGGAATATTACAACTGGCTTAAGGACAATGCAGACAGAATTAAGGCACTGGATCCAGATGCACTTGAACATATGATATATGTGAGCTGTAATATCAAGAGAGAGGTTGTTGAGAATGACCCTAAGGAGAAAGGCGAAAGAGCACTGCTTAATTTCGGACATACATTAGGACATGCTATAGAGAAAGAGATGAATTTCTCGCTTTATCATGGGGAATGTGTTGTGCTTGGAATGATAGCTGCACTCAATATATGTGTCGAGCTTGGAACTATAACTGCAAAGGAAAGAGATGATGCTCTTAAAACATTTGCATTATATGAATTCCCTGACCATGTCACAGGAATTAAGATTGATGATGTTGTTGCGGTATCCAAGAATGACAAGAAGATGGATGCCGGCAAGGTTAAGTTCATTCTTCTTAAGTCAGTCGGAGATGCTTATATTGACAGAGATATAACTGATGACCAGATGAGAAGAGCACTTGAAGGTGTAATAAGATAAATGTTTAATAACGGAGGCCGAAAGTGAATAATAAAAAGAAAATATTCAATTTGTTATTTTATATTATAGGAATTGTTGTTCTGACTGAATTAGACCAGATTACCAAAGCACTTGCAGAAGCGAAGCTTTTAGGAAAACCGGATTTTAAGATAATAGGAGATGCTTTCGTATTCTCTTATCTTAGAAATTCAGGTGCAGCATGGGGCATGTTAAGCGGTAAGATTAATCTGTTTCTTGTGTTTACAGTTATAGTTATGCTTATAGTAACTTATGTAATTATTAATCTTCCTGCAACAAGAAAGTATATGCCACTTCTTATAACATGTACATTACTTGTATCTGGTGCAGTAGGAAACTTTATTGACAGGGTAAGTCAGGGCTTTGTTGTGGATATGTTCCACCTTGACTTTATCAATTTTGCAATTTTCAATGTGGCAGA
>OHUA01000973.1_pt1 | contig 12118 bp, 9 predicted proteins | sample 1579051 | NCBI WGS metagenome assembly OHUA01 (sample SAMEA3879559, study PRJEB24766) | human gut metagenome | biome: human-associated habitat; feature: feces | place: USA | collected 1985/1987 | reverse complement strand
ATAAAATGGAATGTTGTGGTTCCGCTTATCTCCCTTGCAGCCTGCATTATAACGGCCATGCTGGTATACTCAGCCGCGTATGAACGTGGCGTAAAATTTCAAGGTGTGCTTGTGGAGATGGTTGAAAATGTGGAATATTTCTTTTCTGGGGACTCTGGAAAAGGTTACTCAACATATTATAAGGTTGACGGCTCTGAGGTGAAACCGACTGATGAGGTTGTGGACGAGATAACGAGAAATGAGAAGCCAGATGGCAATCTATACGTGAAAGCCAGAAGTTATGTCGTATACGACAATGGTACATGGAGAAACAGGGATATAGGATACAGCCCGGACAGCGAGATACTGATCAAGTACGACAGTGATACATTCAGTGGATACGGAAAGGCGATAAAGGAACTTACTAAGAATGCAGGAACAGATGACAGTGCCGTTGTGGATAAGGTGGTCGAGTATATAAGACAGCATATGTCTTATACGATATCGCCAAAGCCTTTTGCATCGGACGTGGATCCGGTTCTGTATGCGCTATACACTGGCCATGAGGGGTATTGTGTGCATTACGCCTCTGCGGCTGCGATAGGTCTTAGAACCATGGAAATACCGACAAAATACAATACAGGTTATGTGGTGCCTTCATCGGCGTGGACGAGGCAGGCGGATGGAACATATCATGCATATATACTTGAAAAGTACAGCCATGCGTGGATCGAGGCATATGAGAGGGATGCTGAGAACTGGGTGATAGTTGATGCCACCCCGCTTGGCAACAGGGCAGATACCCTTGGTATCCCGGATGAACCGGACAACTCAGGATCACAGAATGGTCAGGACAAGGATGATGATCAAAGCGGCGGAGACACTGAGCTCACCACGGAGAATATAACAACAGAGATAACAACAGAGATCACGACAAATGATTCGGAGGAGAGCACGGATGATGATGGAGAAGATGCCGCTGATGTGACTACGGAAAAACATGCATCCTCAGTGAGTGAGGATACAACTGAGAACAATTCTGGAAACAGTGGCACAGGAGATAATGGTGGAAATGGACAGAACCAGGCCGGAGGTGGTGGCTCCGGTGATGCAAATGGCCTGTCGGAGCTGTTTGACAGCAGAACGTTTAAGATAGCAGCGTCAGTCATATCGGTGGCGATGCTCCTTATGGCTTTGGTCATGCTGAGAAGACGTGTGCTCGTTACGCGGCGTAGGCGCAAGCTTGTTGGAAGAGATCGTATAGCTGCCGTGCATGAGATGTCGGCTGCCATGTGGGATATGCTCACATTTGCCAGACTCACGGATGGTGTAGGCTCAGATGACAGCGAATATGCGGATATTGTGACTAAACGGGTGAAGATTGTAGGCGGAGATGAGTTCAGGACATTTGTGGCTTGCGTTCAGGCTGCTGTGTACGGACAGATCGTACCGGACGACGAGCAGTTAAAGATGGCAAGAAAGCTTTATAATAAGATAAGGGCATACACGTACTGGAGTCTGAACTTTAAGGAGAGGCTTGTGTGGAAGTATGTGAAGTGCTACGACTGTGGGGGACGCAGACGAAAGAGATAACACAAATTTGTAACGAAAGAAGTAGTATTAGAGATGGAATTTAGAAAAGGATTAAAGGATGGAATACCGATAGCACTGGGGTATTTCGCGGTAAGTTTTAGTTTTGGCCTGCTGGCGGTGAAAGGAGGACTCACAAGTTTTCAGGCGGTCATCATAAGCCTGACAAATGTAACCAGTGCGGGACAGTTTGCCGGACTCAAGATCATTCTTGCAGGGGGAACGCTGGTTGAGATGATACTCACACAGTTCATAATCAATCTGAGATATTCCCTTATGAGTCTGTCACTCTCGCAGAAGCTTGGAGAGGCAGTGGGCATCAAGGAGAGGCTTGTGATCGCATTTGCAAATACTGACGAGATATTTGCGGTTGCCATGGGACATGTGAAGGAATTGACATTTGGCTATATGATCGGCCTTCAGCTGCTGCCGATAGTTGGCTGGACAGGCGGAACCCTGTTCGGTGCGATTGCCTCAGGACTTCTTCCAAAGTCAATCAGCAGCGCACTCAGTCTGGCACTCTACGGAATGTTCGTCGCCATAGTCATGCCGGTTGCCAGGAAGTCCAGACCGGTTGCCATAGTCGCGCTTGTGGCGGCAGTTATATCATGTGTGCTGTATTACGTTCCGATATTCAAGTTTATATCGACTGGAATTGCCATAATCATAAGCACGGTGGCAGCCTCTGTGATAGGAGCTATATTCTTTCCTGTGGGAGCTGCTGAGGAAGAGGAGGTGCAGTGATGAATATATACATATATATAATAACCATGGCGGTTGTCACCTACCTCATAAGAATGGTACCGCTGGTGGCGTTCCGCAAGAAGATAGAGAACAGATTCGTCAATTCATTCCTCTATTATGTGCCGTATTCATGTCTCACGGCACTTACACTTCCGTCCATACTATACAGTACGGAGAGTGTCATAAGCGCTGTGTGTGGATTTGCGGTTGCACTCATACTTGGAATAAAGCAGAAGGGACTTATAGTTGTGGCTGCTGCGGCATGTGTGACCGTGTTCGTGGTGGAGTGGATATTGAAGCTGATGTAGAAGGAGGTAGCAGGGATACCTGCAGATAATATATGAGATTTCCGAAATTTATAAAAAGGGGCGATACGATAGGTTTCGTTGCGCCATCATTTGGCTGTGATACAGAGCCGTATAAGACTGCATTTGGCAGAGCGCAGGAGAACTTCAGGAATATGGGCTTTGGTATACAGATCGGGCCAAACTGTTATGTCGGAGAAGGCATAGGAATCAGCAATAAGCCTGAGCTGTGCGGGCAGGAGATAAATTACTATTATACATCGGAGAAGAACGATGCACTCATATCCTGCGGTGGCGGAGAGCTCATGTGTGAGATACTTAACTATATTGATTTTGACAGGCTGAGGGCAGCAGACCCTAAGTGGTTCATGGGATATTCGGACAATACAAACCTCACGTTCCTGCTCACCACTTTGTGCGATACGGCATCCATATATGGTCCGTGTGCGGCGGCATTTGGACAGGAGCCGTGGCACCGATCAGTTGCGGATGCGATGGCGGTCCTTCAGGGACAGAAACTGTCATTTGCCGGATACGACGGATGGGAGAAGGAGTCCCTCAGGGATGAAGAGCATCCATTCCTGCCGTACAACATCACGGAGCCGAGGGTGATAAAGGGCTATCCAGAGAAGTTCCAGGTGAGCGGGCGAATGATAGGTGGCTGCATGGATTGTCTGGTGAACCTTATAGGAACAAAGTTTGACCATGTTGGCGAATTCCTTGAGAGATATAAGGATGATGGATTTATCTGGTTTCTCGAGTCCTGCGATCTGAACGTTATGTCCATAAGACGTGCTATGTGGCAGATGGACAACGGAGGATGGTTCAGATACTGCAAGGGATTTATGATCGGCAGACCGCTGCAGTTCGGACAGGAGATGATGGGTCTTGACCAATATCAGTCTGTGCTGGGGATCATAGGAAAATACAATGTGCCTGTTGTGATGGATGTGGATCTCGGACACCTGTCACCGATGATGCCTGTGGTATGCGGCAGCATGGGAACTCTTGTGGTGGACGGCCAGGATATGAGTCTTTCCATGGAGATGAGGTAGAGAGAAGTCTGTTGGCTGTTTGATTGGCTGAAAATGGTTGAAAAAATAAAGGCAAAAAAATAAAAAATACTATTGTGAAAAAAAATATATCGTGCTACACTAGGTGGCAGATAAGACAAAGGCATAGACGGAAAGAGTAGTGTGGCGGATGCATCCAGAGAGAGCTGCATATGTGGATCAATATTAATCCTGAACATATGGTGGGAGCAGCTTATGATATATCACATGAAGACCACTCCCGAGCCGTGCGCGATAGAAGCGTCACCGCGTAGCTGCGTTAAAGGCATAATTGAGTTAAAAGTTAAGGTGGAAACGTGCATACGCACCCTTAGATAGATTATATCTAGGGGTGCTTTTTTAGTTGTTACAGAAAGCTCATGTATAACCAGACGCCGGGCAGAATATATATTGATGTCTGCTGCGTCTGCAACGTATTTTCACTTTATAAGAAGTAAGAAGGAGAACTGACATGGTTAATTTCAAAGAAGACGAACGGCTTAAGACACTGAATCATTCCTGTGCACATCTTATGGCACAGGCTATCAAGCATCTGTACCCACAGGCAAAGTTCTGGGTAGGACCGGTAGTTGCAGAAGGATTCTACTACGATGTAGATCTCGGCGATGACGTTATCAGAGGCGAGGAAGATCTCGCAGCCATCGAGAAAGAGATGAAGAAGATTGCCAAGAGCGGCAAGAAAATCATCCGCAAGGAGATATCCAAGGAAGAAGCTCTTGAGATGTTCAAGGATGACGAGTACAAGCTCGATCTTATAAATGGACTTGAGGATGGAACGATCACATGCTATGAGCAGGGTGATTTCACAGACCTCTGCCGTGGACCTCACGTAGACAATGTAAAGCTTTGCCGTAACTTCAAGCTCATCAGACATTCAGGAGCTTACTGGAAGGGCGACAGCAAGAACAAGGTTCTCCAGAGAATATATGGTGTGTGCTTCCCTACAAAGGAGGAGCTTGAGGAGCATCTTAAGTTACTTGAGGAGGCAAAGGAGAGAGACCACAGAAAGATCGGCAAGGACATGCAGCTCTTCATGGTCGATGACCTTGTAGGACGTGGACTTCCAATGTTCCTTCCAAAGGGATATACAGTATGGCAGGAGCTTGAGAACTACATCAAGCGCAAGGAGAGAAAGCTTGGCTACCTCCACGTTATGACACCTTGTGTAGGTACAGTAAACCTCTACAAGACATCAGGTCACTGGGATCACTATAAGGAGAACATGTTCCCGGCAATGGAGATGGAGGGAGAGTCATTTGTACTTCGTCCAATGAACTGCCCGCACCACATGATGATATATGCAAACAAGATGCACTCATATAAGGATCTTCCTATCAGGATCGCTGAGATCGCACACGACTTCAGATTTGAGGCAAGTGGTACACTCAAGGGTATTGAGAGAGGAAGACACTTCTGTCAGAACGATTCACATATATTTGTGACACCAGACCAGATCGAGGAAGAGTTTGCAGGAGTTGTTAAGCTCATATTTGACACATACAAGGATTTCGGAATCACAGATTACAGATGCGTACTGTCACTCCGTGACCCAGAGGACAAGGTAAAGTATCACGATGACGATGAGATGTGGAACAAAGCAGAGAACGCCCTCAGAAGAGTTCTTGATGATATAGGAATCGATTACACAGAGGAGATCGGTGAGGCTGCATTCTACGGACCAAAGCTTGATGTAAATGTTAAGCCGGCCGTAGGAAATGAGTATACACTCTCGACATGTCAGCTCGACTTCTGTCTGCCAGCCAAGTTCGATCTGAAGTATATCGACAAGGACGGCGAGAAGAAGACACCTGTAGTTCTCCACAGAGCTATCCTTGGATCTCTCGACAGATTCATGGCTTACATCCTTGAGGAGACAAAGGGTAATCTTCCAACATGGCTTGCACCTGTACAGGTAAGAGTTATGCCTGTAAAGACAGACAACGAGGATCTTATGGCTTATGCTCACAAGGTCGTTGATGCCCTTGATGCCATCGACGTTCGTGTAGAGCTTGATGACAGAGCAGAGAAGCTTGGTTATCGTATGCGTGAGGGTCAGGTTCAGAAGGTTCCATACCTTCTCGTAATCGGATTCAATGAGGCTGAGAACGGAACAGTATCATACAGACTTCACGGTGAGGCTGACACAACAGTTCTTCCACTTGACGAGTTCGTACAGAAGATCGACACAGAGATCAAGACAATGGCTCACAAGTAAGAGTGAATGTGAATAAATACAAAGGAGTTCTGCAATATATGTTATTGCAGGACTCTTATTTTTGCTATCGCCAATGTTTGGAGGCTATGTTATACTAATTACATTAGACTTCAGGAGGTATGTATATGGGCAGTTATTTGAATCCGGGAAATGATCTGTTTAAAATGGCAAGGCAGTCACAGATTTTTATAGATAAAAGTGGATTGATAGATGTAACCAATAAGAGCCTTGGAACTTTACAACGCTATATGTGTGTAAGTCGTCCAAGAAGATTTGGTAAGTCGATGGCTGCTGATATGCTTGCGGCATATTATGGAAGATGTGCGGATTCTATGCATTTGTTTCACGATCTTAAGATAGAAAGCAGCGATACATTTGAAAAGCATCTCAATCAGTATGACGTTATAAAAGTGGATATGCAGGAATTCCTCAGCGCGACTGATAATGTTGCAGATATGCTTAAATTGATACAGGACAGACTTATCAGAGAATTGGTGAGCGCGTATCCGGAATATGTATGCACGGACAATCTGGTATTTGCCATGAAAGATATATACTCGGCAACTAAACATCCGTTTGTTATACTTATAGATGAATGGGATTGCCTTTTTAGAGAATACGAGCAGGATAAGGATGCACAGAAGAAATATCTTGATTTTCTGAGGTCGTGGCTAAAGGACAAGGATTATGTTGCTCTGGCATACATGACTGGAATTTTGCCGATAAAAAAATATGGTTCACATTCCGCTCTTAATATGTTTATGGAATATTCAATGACTGATCCGGGAAATCTGGCAGAATATTTTGGATTTACGGAGACGGAGGTAAGGGAGTTGTGCGAACAGTATAATATGGAGTTTGATGAGGCAAAGGACTGGTACAATGGATATCATCTGGTGTCGCACACTGCTTCAGGAGATTTGACATTCTCCATGTATAGTCCAAAGTCAGTTGTTGAGGCTATGTTGCGTCATAGATTTGGCACATACTGGAATCAGACTGAGACATATGAGGCGTTGAAGATATATATCCAGATGAATATGGATGGACTTAAGGATGCGGTGGTAAAGATGCTGGCGGGTGAGAGTGTCCATGTCAACACCGGAACGTTCAGCAATGATATGACTACATTTGCATCAAAGGATGATGTTCTTACGCTTCTTGTACATTTGGGGTATCTCACATATAACAGTGATGGTGAAACTGTTGCGATTCCAAACAAAGAGGTTTCTAAGGAGTATGTAAATGCTATAAGCACGATGCAATGGAATGACGTTACACGTGCAGTTGATGGCTCAAGAAAACTTCTGGAATCACTGTGGAACATGGATGCCCAGGCGGTTGCTGAAGGTATAGAATCAGCACATCAGGAGATACCGTCAATTGAATACAATGATGAGAATTCACTCAGTTGTACGGTAAACCTGGCATTTTATTTCGCGAGAGAGTATTACAAAATAGTTCGAGAACTTCCTGCTGGGAGAGGATTTGCTGATATTTGTTTTATTCCTAAGACCAGACATCTGGATAAGCCGGCAATCGTAGTTGAGCTAAAATGGGATAAGGATGTTCAGGCTGCTATAGATCAGATCAGGGAAAGAAAATATGTGGATGCATTAAAAGACTATAAAGGCAATTTGCTTCTTGTTGGGATAAATTACGACAAAAAGACTAGAAAACATGAGTGTAAGATAGAAAAGTTCGAAAAATAAGTAAGCGATAGCGTAATTGGATATTACCTAATAGAGGAGACTGACGGCATAGTTGGTCTCCTAATTTTTTCTTTATTCCTACAATGTTAATTTACGTTGCTTGTACATTAAATGGTTTATCTGTTCCGGATGCGGATGTGCTGATCAATATGGCAAACTTGCTTGGTGTGTCAGCAAACCAGTTCCTTGTAAGCAAGAGGAACGATCAGAAAATTATAGAAAATGATAAGGATGAGGATAACGAAGAAAACGATAGAGAGGTGTGGGAGACTCTGATAAATGCGGCGGCATACGACTTCCCAAATGTCCGGCAGCTCAAGGCGGATATACGGACTATACTTGATTCAGACATGGAAGATGCTCAGATCGTTAGGAATAATAGCGGAGATCCGTACAAAAAAGTGCTGTGTCTTGGGACGGAGGGGACATATGTGGAGGAGATAGCCTAGAATTTCTGTGACAGCCTAAGTTCACGCAGACTGTCACAATGTAAAATGGTCTAAATGCAATAGTTATCTGCCGCCTCAGGTCTTTCTGCCACAAGGTCAGCGATGGTGGTGGTGTCTACCACGTCCCGGATCGCTTTGTCCAGTCTGCGCCAGAGACCTATGGTGGAGCATCTTGCCTCGCGGTCGCACTGGAATTCATCTGCATCAAGGCACGCAACAGGAGATATGCCGCCCTCAGTGAGCCTTAAAACCATTCCAACTGTTATGTCTTCAGGGGCTTTTCGGAGAAGATAACCTCCCTGTGGCCCTCTGGTGCTCTTCACCAGCCCGCCGGAGTTTAGCACAGAAGTGATCTGCTCAAGGTATTTCTCGGATATTTCCTCCTGTGCGGCAACATCCTTGATGCTCACGGGCTTGCCGTCTGTCCGTGCTGCTATATTTATAAGAAAACGCAGAGCGTAACGCCCTTTTGTGGATACTTTCATAATATAAACCTCCCAAATGCCTGTATTTACTGATGATTTCACATCATTTACATGTCTATTATAACATCTGAAAAAAAACAATCAAGATAATTCATAAAAAACCTATTGACAAAGTGGGAATTAGGCTGTAATATACAGCTATGCTTAATTCATAGTTTCCGAGTAGGAATTATGTGAAAAGTGAAAATAATCACAGAAATGATACGTTCAAGTCAAATTTCAAAGACGAAAATCGAGAAAGAGGTGTTGATATGCTGGGAAGTACATTTAAACCACAGTACCTTAATGAAGATAGACGAATGTGTTTCATAGAAGTCATGTGTTGCTGCTGTTAAATTAAACACAGAACAAATAATCATGACACAGATATAAATAACAGATCATACATAATAGACAGAGAATAATAAAGAAGAGTATAATGCCACATGAGCTCATATACATGACAAGATGAATGGGCAGGTGCGCATGACAGATAAAATATTTGAATTTAAGGAGAATAAGATCATGGCAAAGAAGACAAGAGCAGAGAGAAATTTAAAGTTTGAGACATTACAGTTACACGTAGGACAGGAGACAGCAGACCCGGTTACAGATGCAAGAGCGGTACCAATCTACCAGACATCATCATTCGTATTCCACAACTCACAGCATGCAGCTGACAGATTTGCACTCAAGGATGCCGGCAACATCTACGGAAGACTTACAAACCCAACAGAGGATGTATTTGAGAGAAGAATCGCAGCCCTCGAGGGTGGCGTTGCAGCACTGGCAGTTGGCTCAGGCGCAGCAGCAGTTACATATACAATTCAGAACCTTGCACTTGCAGGAGACCACATTGTAGCAGCAAAGAATATCTACGGCGGAACATACAATCTCCTTGCACATACACTCAAGGATTACAATGTAGATACAACATTCGTTGATCCACTTGATCCACAGGCATTTGAGGATGCTATCCAGGAGAACACAAAGGCCCTCTACATTGAGGTTCTTGGAAATCCTAACTCAGAGGTTTCAGATATCGAGACAATAGCAAAGATCGCTCACGCACACAAGATTCCGCTTGTGATCGACAGCACATTTGCAACACCATATCTCGTAAGACCTATCGAGTACGGCGCTGACATCGTAGTTCACTCAGCAACAAAGTTCATCGGTGGACACGGAACAACTATCGGTGGTGTCATCATCGACAGCGGTAACTTCGACTGGAAGGCATCAGGCAAGTTCCCACAGCTCACTGAGCCAAATGAGAGCTACCACGGTGTAAGCTTTGTAGACGCAGCAGGTCCTGCAGCATTTGTCACAAGAATCAGAGCTATCCTTCTCCGTGACACAGGTGCTACGATCTCACCGATACACTCATGGATATTCCTTCAGGGACTTGAGACACTGTCACTCCGTGTTGAGAGACATGTATCAAATGCACTCAAGGTAGTTGAGTACCTGAACAACCATCCACTTGTTGAGAAGGTAAATCACCCTTCAGTATCCACAGATCCTGAGCAGCAGAGACTGTACAAGAAGTACTTCCCTAACGGCGGTGGTTCGATCTTCACATTTGAGATCAAGGGCGATGCAGAGACAGCCAAGAAGTTCATTGACAACCTGGAGATATTCTCACTTCTTGCAAATGTCGCTGATGTTAAGTCACTGGCTATCCACCCGGCATCAACAACTCACTCAGAGCTGAACGAGGCTGAGCTTATCGATCAGGGAATCAAGCAGAACACGATCAGACTTTCAATCGGTACTGAGAACATAGACGATATCATCGAGGATCTTGACGAGGCATTCAAGGCAATTCAGGAGTAATCGATATAAATAATGAATATACGACGGCGCTGGCTTTGGATGACATTTTGAATGACATGTTGAAGCCCAGCGTCGTTTAAAACAGACGGACAATGAGTAGAATATAAGAGAAGACTACAAATAGTGAACATAATAAATATCAGGAAAGGTAATGGTACGATAATATGAGTAATATATATAAGAGCGCAGCAGAGCTTATAGGTAAGACTCCACTTCTGGAGCTTTCAAACATAGAGAAGAAGAATGATCTCAAGGCAAATATCCTTGCGAAGCTGGAGTACTTTAACCCAGCAGGAAGCGTTAAGGACAGGATTGCATTCCAGATGATCGAGGATGCGGAGAAGGACGGCACACTTAAGCCGGGCGCAACCATCATCGAGCCTACATCAGGTAACACAGGTATCGGTCTTGCATCCATAGCAACAGCCAAGGGTTACAAGGCGATCATCGTTATGCCTGAGACCATGAGCGTTGAGAGACGTAACATCATCAAGGCATACGGTGCAGAGATAGTTCTCACAGACGGAACAAAGGGAATGAAGGGAGCCATCGCAAAGGCTGATGAGCTTTCAAAGGAGATCCCTGGCAGCTTTGTAGCTGGCCAGTTCGTAAATCCATCCAATCCAAAGGCACACAGACTCACAACTGGTCCTGAAATCTGGGAGGATACAGACGGAAAGGTAGATGTATTTGTAGCCGGTATCGGAACAGGTGGAACTATCACAGGCGTTGGCGAGTACCTGAAGGAGAAGAATCCAGATGTAAAGGTCATCGCTGTTGAGCCTGCCACATCACCGGTCCTCTCAAAGGGCGTTTCAGGAGCACACAAGATACAGGGAATCGGTGCAGGATTTGTTCCTGACACACTTAACACAAAGGTATATGACGAGATCATCGCCGTTGAGAATGATGACGCATTTGCAGCAGCAAAGGAAATCGCATCAGCAGAGGGAATCCTCGTAGGAATCTCATCAGGTGCAGCTTACTTTGCAGCAAAGCAGATCGCAGAGCGCCCTGAGTATGCAGGCAAGAACATCGTAGTACTTCTTCCAGACAGTGGAGACAGATATTACTCAACTCCGTTATTCGGCTAAATGGATATAAAGTGATTGCTGTGATATAGAATTTATACTAATGTAGCCCCGCCGCATTGGGATGATGCGGTGGGGTTTTGTGTGCAAAAATGTTGTATGATAATATACAAACAATGTAGTTCAAGTTATTGGAAACAAGTTCAAAATATGATATAATTGAACTTAAAAATATGGGATGAACTTGTAAGGAGATTTTTATGAGAAAGTTTAATTATAAGAATTTAGCTGAAAAATGCTGGGATAATGATATACTGCTTTTATGCTCAAGAATTCATGAGAGTAAGGGAAGGCAGGAGCTTTTTGTACGCCAGAAACCTGCACAACTTGAACGTTTGGTTAAAATATCCAAAATCCAAAGTACTGAGGCTTCCAATAGGATTGAAGGAATTGTCACAACAAGTACACGAATTAAGAAGTTGTTTGAGGAAAAGACAACTCCAAAGAACAGGGATGAAAAAGAGATTCTTGGTTATAGAGATGTGCTTAATACGATTCATGAAAGCCATGATTATATTGATGTAAGTCCAAATCACATTTTGCAGCTACATAGGGATTTGCTAAAGCATGCAGGAATAACTTATGGTGGCAGTTTTAAGAGTGTACAAAATTATATAAAGGAAACAAAGCCAGATGGGACGGAAGTGATAAGATTTATGC
>OHUA01000970.1_pt1 | contig 12137 bp, 9 predicted proteins | sample 1579051 | NCBI WGS metagenome assembly OHUA01 (sample SAMEA3879559, study PRJEB24766) | human gut metagenome | biome: human-associated habitat; feature: feces | place: USA | collected 1985/1987 | reverse complement strand
CAAACAAACAGCTCATTTTAAACGGCGCACCTGGCACAGGAAAGACCTTTTCCGCAAGAAACGAGATTGCCGACAAGCTGTTGGGACAAAACGCCGATAAAAATATACAAATGGAAATGGTGCAGTTCCACCCCTCATATGACTACACTGACTTTATCGAGGGCATAAGACCAAACCTTGCAAACGAAAGCATAGGCTACACATTAAAAAACGGCTCTTTCAAGTCATTTTGCAGAAAGGCCGGCGTAATAGAGCGTATACAGGCTTCAGGCAAAAAGGTGACGGAAGACACCATAAAAGATTTTCTCAAGGGCGAGGACAAGTCTATCGTTGACTTCTGGATAAACAAAATAAACGAGGAGGGCTTTGATGCTGAAAACATAAAGCCAGCCGACCTCCCTCCTTTCCTTTTTATCATTGACGAGATAAACAGAGCGGAAATATCAAAAGTCCTTGGTGAAACCATGTTCTGCTTGGACGCAGACTACAGAGGAGAAAAAGGCAGGATAGCTACGCAGTATTCTGCACTGGCAACTGACAAAACATTCTATATAAATAAGGGTAACGATAAGTTCTTTATCCCCTCCAACGTGTATATCATAGGCACAATGAACGATATTGACAGAAGCGTAGAGGTCTTTGACTTTGCTTTAAGAAGAAGATTTGCTTGGCATGAAGTCACCGCAGAAGCCGTAATGGATAAGGTCTTAAAGGCAATGGGCGTAGATAATGCGCTTGGCAATGATTATGATGATTATGTATCAAAAATAACAGCCCTCAATAATTCCATTGATAACACCCTTAAACTTAACAGACATTATCACCTTGGTCCGTCATATTTTGCAAAGATACTGCTGTATCTTGACGGAAATGGCTACAAAAAAGCAAGAGAAGAAGTGTGGGATAACCACCTCTCTCAGATATTGTATGAGTATGTAAAGGGCAAGAGAACTGAAAGCGAAGTAGAGAAAATAGGTGAAAATTTTAAGGCTTGATCGGAGGAGCAAAATGGATAATCATATAACGATCAGTCTTAAAGATAACCAAAGCTATGATAAAGCGTATTCATTGGTCTATGATGATGAGGCAACTGATGAAAAGGAAATACCCGAAAGCTATTGGGAGGATATCAAGCAGGTCAGCGACCTAAATCAGATAAAGGGCAGTAATATCATCACCATACCTTCTCAAAGCCGAAACAAAAACAAAGAGATATTTTCACGAGTCAATGACAAGCTTTTCACCTACAATTGGGTGGGCGTGCTGTCCTGCAGAAGCAAGGGTGAAGAAAGTGAAGATAACTACCGAATAGAGATAAGGTCACGCTTTGACAAGGACGATAAACAGTATTTCCTGCTCTATCTATTGTGCAGTGTATGCGGCATAAACGTTTTTGACCTGAGCGTAAACAGCGAATCAGAAAGCGACTATACTGCCATAATGGTGCTTCTGTTTCTTATGAAGCTTATGGAAGCCTACGAAGACGGAATATACAAAGAGTATGTGCGAAAGAGATACAACGAGTATGACTTCAAGGGCGTTATGGATATCAACAGGCACATAAAGATAAACAATCCCTTTTTAGGAAAGACCGCATATTCCACAAGAGAGTATTCCTACGACAACGATATTCTATGCCTCATACGCCAAACTCTCGACTATACCAAAGACTATTTTCCCGACATTTTGAAAGGCTATCTCAGCAACAACGTTATCCTCAACGAGATAATAGACGCCATAGAAAATGCAACGCCATCATATCGAATGAACGTGAACTATTCCGACTCCATGAAGTGCAGAAAAGAGATAACCCACCCTATGTATCAAAAATACGAGGACGTAAGAAAGCTCGCATTGATGATATTGCAGGAATCAGGTCAGAACGTGTTTGACGATAAAGAAGAAGACACCTTTGGCATACTCATTGATATCTCATGGCTGTGGGAGGAGTTTATCGCTGTCAAGCTGTTGAACGAATATAGCTATGAACATTTGCTTACCGACAATTCCAAAGGAAGCCTGCAATGGGCTGACAAAGAATATTGGTATCCTGACTACATAGAAAAGGGCAAATCCGATTCCAAAAGAAACGTATTTGACGCAAAATACAAGTTCTGGGATTGGAATAAAGGCGCTGATATCCACCAGCTATTGTCATATCTTTTCCTGACAGGCGGTGACACCTGCGGAATAATCTATCCCTCTCAGGAAGAACATTGTGTTTTTAGTTTTAAGAAAATTAATTCATTTTCATCATTTTATAAAGCCAATCCTACGATATACAAGCTTCCCCTTTTTATTCCGTCAAGCGAATACGATGACTATGGAGAATATTACAAAAAAATCAATATATCCATACAAGCATGGAAGCAAAGCTTCTCAGCACAGATAGCCACATCTTAATAAAACAAAACCGCTCCCCGTGACATCACGAAGAGCGGTTTTTTTATACAAATTGTAGGGGGACGGCGTCCTCGACGTCCCATTTATTGACCATGTGTCATGTTCTTGACCTTACTTTTCAGACTTTGTAAAGAATATCGCCTTTATAAGCTGGATAACGAGCATAGAGCCAAAGCTTAGAATGTATATCCATGCAAACTGCATACCTGTCATGTCTGCTATCTTGAAAAGTCCTTTAAGCGGTGGAACGAGCAGAACGGAGTTTAAAAATACCATTCCAAGACCGAACGCCATAAGACCGAACTTGTTGTTGCAAAAGTCCTTTGAGAAGATAACAGGACCTTTTTTCTTGCAGGAGAAGCCGTGGAACAATCTTGCGGAGCAAAGCACCGCGAATGCCATCGTCATACCAAGAGCTGCGCTTGTCTTGTTTCCCATAAGGAAAGCCGAAGCTACCGCTATCGCTATAACTACGCCATACAATGCGATCTCGCCCAGGAAAGGACGTGTGAGTATAGATTCATTTGCGTTTCTTGGCTTGCGTTTCATGACCTCTTCGGAGTGAGGTTCAAGACCCAAACCGATAGCAGGGAGCGAGTCTGTAAGCAGATTAATAAACAGCAAATGTATTGCCGCAAACGGAACAGGAAGTCCAAGCAGTGAGTTGAAAAGCACCACAAGAATTGCCGCAAAGTTGCCCGAAAGCAGGAAGAGTATAGCCTTTTTAATGTTCTCGTAAATGTTTCTGCCGTTTCTTATGGCCTTGACTATAGTTGCAAAGTTATCGTCTGCAAGCACCATTGAGGCAGCGTCCTTTGAAACCTCAGTTCCTGTGATGCCCATTGCAACGCCCACATCAGCCTGCTTTAACGCAGGTGCGTCGTTCACACCGTCGCCTGTCATGGAAACTATACAGCCGTTTGCCTGCCAAGCCTTTACGATCCTTATTTTATGCTCAGGTGTAACACGAGCGTAAACAGCCTTGTCCTTTACAAAGTCAACAAGCTCTTCGTCTGAATAAGCGTCAAGCTCATGACCCTCAACAGCCTTTGAATTGTCGTCCAAAATGCCTATCTCACGGGCAATAGCCGAAGCCGTAACGATATGGTCGCCTGTTATCATGACAGGCTTTATGCCTGCCTTGCGGCATTCCGCAACAGCCGCCTTTGATTCCTCTCTCGGTGGATCCATCATAGCAATAAGACCGACAAACTCCAATCCGTCCTCGTCCTCTGGACATACGGTATCCTTGTCGAATTTTTTCTCTGCAAATGCAAGAATACGCAGACCTTTTTCCGAAAGCTCTGCCACACGCTGGGTTATAACAGCCTTTTCCTCGTCGCTTGAAGTTATCCTGTTTATAAGAACGTCAGCCGCACCCTTTACATATAGCACCTTCTCGCCGTCGATAACGTGCAGAGTTGACATAAGCTTTCTGTCTGAATCAAATGGTATCTCAGAAATTCTAGGGAGATCTTCCCTCACCTTGTCAGTGTCTATACCAAGCTTTGTGCCAAAATTGATAAGAGCCGTTTCTGTAGGGTCGCCTATCTCAACGCCATCCTTACAGCTTGAATCGTTGCAAAGTATCATGGCTCTTGTCATAGTCTTGACCTTTTCATCATCAAGATCAACAGCGTCAGTGTCGATTATCCTGCCGTCTACCATTATTTTTCTAACTGTCATCTTGTTCTGAGTAAGAGTACCGGTCTTGTCAGAGCATATTACAGAAACGCTGCCCAAGCCCTCAACAGCTTGAAGCTTTCTTATGATAGCGTTTTCCTTTGACATTTTCTGTGTGCCGAAAGAAAGCACAATAGTAACGATAGAGCTGAGAGCCTCAGGAATAGCCGCAACAGCAAGTGCGATAGCGAACATGAACGAATCCATAAGCTTGCCGCCACGAAGCACACTAAGTCCGAACACTACTGCACAGACAATAAGTATAGCAATGGAAAGCTTTTTGCCGAACTCGTCAAGCGTGTTCTGGAGAGGCGTTTTTCTCTCTGATGCGTTTTGGATAAGCGAAGCTATCTTGCCCACCTCAGTGTCCATACCCACCTCAGTGACAAGCATTTTTCCTCTGCCGTATGTGACAAAAGAGCCTGAATAAACCATGTTAGCACGCTCAGCAAGAGGCTTTTCGCCCTCTATATCGCTCATATCCTTGTCGATATTAACGCTCTCGCCTGTGAGCGCAGACTCGTTCACCTGTACAGAAGCGCACTCTACGAGTCGTCCGTCTGCACATATCTGGTCGCCCGCCTCGATAAGAAGAATGTCGCCCACTGCGATCTCCTCAGATGGGATAATGACCTTTTCACCGTTACGAAGCGCCTTAGCCGTCGGTGCAGAAAGCTTTTTAAGGTTCGTCAGTGACTTTTCAGCCTTGACGGTCTGAACTGTACCCAAAATAGCGTTCATTGTGATAACAACAAGAATTACCGCACAGCTCTCAACGTCTTTCATGAAAGCTGAAACTATCGCCGCAATAATGAGTATAAGCACAAGAAAGTCCTTATACTGCTCTAAAAAAATCACGGGAATGGACTTTTTCTTGCCCTCCGTGATAACATTTCGTCCGAACTTTTCGCAGTTTTTCACTGCCTGCTCAGTTGAAAGACCATTTTCACCTGATGAAAACTCAGTGTAAAGCTGGTCAAGCTTTTTCTGATACTGCTTCATAAAATACCACCTTTTTTTATTTTTTCCTGTAGTCGCTGCCGATATACCCTTCAAAGCCTCCTTTTCTCATAGGCTCAGAAAAATAAACGCATAAAAAATCGGCAAGACGTTTATTGGGTAAACTGCGCCTATGGCAATTTAATCAATAAAAGTCTCGCCGTTTAGATATGCAGCGGTCCCTCATCGGAACGTATTGACGCAAACATAAACGGATCTCTCCGCCAGCTACTCTCTTTTACTATGAGGTTATTATAACCTATATTTTTGATTTTGTCAATAGTTTTTTATATATTTTATTGTACATTTGCAACTCATTTGCTTGATCTCATTTTCAAACACTGCCCTTGATTATTATTCCAAAAGGTGCTATAATAGCATTGGTGATAATAATGAAAAGGAAAATACTTGTAGGCCTGCTTACTGCCGTTATCTTTTTGGCTTGCGCCCTTGTGATAAATATAACCCCGAAGGTGGAGAAAGGTTCAGTTGTGCTGACCTGTGACGGAAGCAAATATGAGCTTCCCGGCACTGAAAAGACACGATACTGCAATGGCAAGAGCGAGAGCCTTTCCGCTGAAAAGAGCTTTGAAGATCTGCTCTCCTCTGTACCGTCATTTAATATAAAGGCGGATGTAGATAAAGACGGCAATGTTACCCTTAAAACCCCTATGTCCGTAGAAGCCACAGGGGACAGGCTCGGGGATGTGCTTTACACTGTCTACAGCTATGACGGAAAGGTGCTTGCCAAGGAGTCCAAAAAGCTGGAGCTTCCAAAAGAGGATATAGACGGCTGTCTTGTGAAAATAAAAATTACATGGGGCAAGAAAAACACAAGCTATCTTGAAGAAGATTACTGGTTTGCCGCAATGTATAATACCGAAAGATAAACATAACATCAAAATGTAGGGGCGACCTCTGGTCGCTCACTTTCTTTCTGTAAACTTTCAGACAACAAAACGTCGGACGAATTTGAAAACGTCCGACGTTTTGTTTTTTAACATATCTGAAATCCTATTATGCCCACCATACAAATAACGCTGCCGATAAATCTCAGCTTTGTGATAGGCTCTTTTCTTATGAGCGCTATAACAAACAGCGAACACAGTATCATAGGCTGGATAAATGACGCACTCGCAAGGCTCACCGCAATAACAGCGTTCTCCGCAAGCAGACCTGCCACATTCGGTATCTTTGTAAGCACAACCACCCATGCACCCTTTTGATTTTTCTTGAATATCTCCAAAGGCTTCGCCCTTGGCAGAAGTATGATAGCCATAAGTATAAGCGCAAAGAACAGCGCCATGGTTGAGGATATGTAATTCTCCGACGCTCTTACAACTATGCCGTAGCCGTATCTTGCCAAAAGATAGAACACCAGAGGAACAACTATCCTGCGGTAATTTATATTGCCGCTGTCCGTTCTGCCTGATTTTGCGATAAAAACAAGTCCTGCAACAGTAAGCACGATAAAAAGGAACTTGAAAATGCTCGGCTTTTCACCAAGGAAAATATCCGTTGCATAGGACATGAAAAGGGTGATACCAAGCCAAGCCTTAAGCTCAAAGGCTGATATTTCATCAAGGATAATAGCCGAAAGCTTAAATTCAAGGATCTTCGACAAGCACAGCAGACCTATCGCCGCAAATGACTGCCAGCTAAGCGTAATAGTCCTGTCGAGGAAAGGCAGACAGCAAGCCATGAAAACAGCCGTTGCCGCCGCCATTAAGAACCCAAGCTCGTCGCCGTTGAATTTTGCCGTTGAAACAGCGTACTTGTCACTAAGGGAACATATCGTGTAGCATACAACTACAAGTATAAGCAAAAACATTATTTTTCTTCTTCCTTACTCTATGATTTTCTAAGACCTGTATGCTGTGAAACATACAAAATAACGGGCGACCCAAGGTCGCCCCTACGCAAAGCCGATTTATCAGTTCTTTTTATTTTTCACAAGCCATACTACCGCCAAAATACCAAGTATCACTGAGAACAGAGTAGCAATGGCCAGACATATCCAGCTTGCATACTGACTTTGTATAAATTCGTTCTGCGATTGGCTTCCTATAAGGGTATCTACCCCCGATCGCGAGCCTAACGCTGAGAACAGTATTATAAATGCCATTCTCACATTCATTACGCAGGCTATAACGCTGTAAATATGCACTATACCCTGAAAAAGGCACACTCCGCAGTCGTCCTTTACATAGCTTTTCACTCCAAGCACCGCACATACCACTGACACTGCCGTGTAGATAATGAACGCCGCAAAAAGCACTATCGTTGGCACTTTTGCCCCCTCGGTTTTCACTATCATGCTCATAAGCCCAGCCATACACCCCATGAACACAGCCGCTGCCGCAAGCCCTGCAACAGACCATTTTCTGTATATAAGTTCTGACTTTTTTATCTGCTCTTTCTTTATCTGCTTAGGCATTTTCTTCCTCCGCCTTCTTGCTTTCAAGCTCCTCTTCGGATATCTTGAAGCGTATCCTGTCTATTTTCTGCTCGTCCTCCATTTTCACTGTCATCTCAAAAGGCGGACAGCTTATAACTTCATTCTGCTCAGGAAGTCTGTCAAGCATATCCATTATCCAGCCACCGAGAGATGTTCTTTCGGTTTCGATAGTGTCCTCCGGCAGTCCTATCCTCTCAAGAAAATCCGATACCGAAAGCTCCGCCGACGCTTCGTAAACACCGTCGCTTATTTTCACAAGGGAGGTATCCTCCTCGTCGCTTTCATCATAGATCTCGCCCACAAGCTCCTCTATGATATCCTCAAGGGTACAAATGCCCTCAGTGCCGCCATACTGGTCAAGCACCACCGCCATATGCACCTTTTTGCGCTGCATCTGCTTCAGGATCTCAGAGATCTTGCGGTTTTCGGTTATGTAAAGTGGCTTGTTCATTATAAGGCTTATGTCCGTCTTGCCCTTGAGATACATTTCAAAAAAGTCAGACTGGTGGATAAGTCCCACAATGTGGTCTAAGTCCTTGTCATACACGGGGAGCCTTGAAAACTTTGTCTGCACAAAGCGTTTTTTTATGCTCTCCATATCCTCATGAAGCTCAACACCCTCGATATTTACTCTCGGCACAAGTATCTCGCTTATGGTTATCTCGTCAAAATCAAGTGCCGAACGCACAAGCTCCGACTCCTGTTCTTCAAGTACGCCCTCGTCCTGAATCTCGTCTATGATATATTTAAGCTCTTCCTCAGTAACAGACGGCTCGCTGTTCTTGTTGCCCACAAGCTTTGAAACGCCGCTTTTTATACCCATAAAGATAGCCGTTATAGGCGTGATGATGAACATGAATGCGGAAAGCGGAGCCGCCATAAGAATAGAAAACCGCTCAGAATTTTCCTTCGCAAGGCTCTTAGGCAAGATCTCACCAAAAATAAGCACAAGCACCGTCATGACTACAGTAGCCAGACCAACGCTTCCCTTGCCGAACTTCTCTGTAAAAAGCACCGTTGCAAGTGAAGATGAAGAAATGTTCACCACGTTGTTTCCAACAAGTATAGCAGTGAGTGCCTTGTCAAAATTATCGCATATGTTCATTGCCTTCTTTGCAGACTTGTTTCCGTCGTCTGCAAGTTTTTTAAGCCTTATCCTGTTGCACGAAGAAAACGCTGTCTCCGTTGCAGAACAAATAGCAGACAGCATAAGAAGCACAGCGATGATAACAACTTTCATAAAATAAAATTATCCTTTCAGGTCAGAATATAAATTTGCTGCCCTAGTTATAAAAATAGCACTAAAGGCAGTCATGAAAACTGACTACATATAGTTATCATAACATATTTTTTAACCAATTGCAACAGTATTGTTGAAAAAACGATGTAAAAGAGTTATAATATTCTTTGTGTTCATAATATTCATATGCACAAAAGGAGATAACAGAAATGGTAAAGAAAGATAAAGACATTTTCGACAAAATAATGGACTGGAAGATATTCGGCTGGTTCAGACCCTTTTACGTCAAAAACAAGGAAATGCTTTTGTATCTGTTTTTCGGCGTACTCACCACCGCAGTCAGCTTTGTGACCGCAGGCATCTCAAAAGTACTTTTGGAGCAGGCAGGCATAGGCAAGGGCGGTGTTTCCACCACAAGCACCGTCATATCATGGATATGTGCAGTAACATTCGCATACATAACCAACAGGATATGGGTTTTCGAGTCTGAGGCAGAGGGCAAAAAAGCGATAATCTCCGAAGCGGCTTCATTTTACGGCGGCAGGATATTCACTCTTCTCGTAGAAATGTTCATGATGTGGCTCGGCTACTCACTTCTCAGCTTCAACTATTGGGTAACAAAAATAGTGGCAAACGTTGTTGTGCTGATACTTAACTATGTCATCAGCAAGCTTGTGGTCTTCAGAAAGAAATAAGCATACATAAAAAGCTGTCGGCAAAAAATGCTGACAGCTTTTTATTTTGCCCCAGTTGCCACGTTGCAACCGACTAATCTCTGTACATAAGCGTAACAGCCATGCCGTTTATCACGCCCACTACAACTCCGCACACAATGAAAAACACCTTGATAGGCAGGTCAAGCAGAAGCGAGATAAGCCCGAACACGATAACGAACGCCATTGCTCCGCCTATCTGCACAAGAAACTTTCTTTTCACAAGCACAGGAAAACGCTCAGCAAGCTTTGCCGTCTTTTCGCCTTTGTGGTCAAACAGCCTGTATAAAAGCTGAGTCAGTGCCATTGGTATTCCGATAAATAAAATTGCTGTTATAAGTTTGTCCATTTTAAATTCCTCCATTTTTCACTTAAATTATAGCTTTTTTTGTATCAAAAAAGGCTGCCCAAGACGCAGTTCGTCCGTGGGCAGCCTCATTGCTGCATATAAAATTTCTTTTATCAACAATTAAAGAACTCTTACGCCAACAACGCCCTCGATAGACTTGAAAGCGTCAGCGTCAACGTCGCCTGTAACATCGAGCATTGTGTAAGCCCAGTCTTTCTTAGACTTGTTTACAAGGTTCTCGATATTTGCGCCCTTGTCAGATACAACAGATGTGATCTGTGCAATAAGTGCAGGAACGTTCTTGTGAAGCACGCAAACAAGGTGGTCGCCTGTTTTAGCAAGCTCTGCATTAGGGAAGTTTACAGAATTCTTGATAGTTCCCTTCTCGATATAGTCGATAAGCTCGTGAGCTGCCATTGTTGCGCAGTTGTCCTCAGACTCAGGTGTGGAAGCGCCAAGGTGTGGAAGAACGATAACATTCTCCTCGCCAAGAACAACATCATCTGCAAAGTCTGTTACATACTTTGCAACCTTGCCGTCCTTGATAGCCTTTACAACTGCCGCACTGTTGATAAGCTCACCTCTTGCAAGGTTGATAAGACGAACGCCGTCCTTCATCATTGCTATCTGAGCTTCGTCGATAGTGTTCTTTGTGTCAGGTGTATAAGGAACGTGGATAGTGATATAATCGCTGTTCTTGTAAATATCATTGATGTCAGCTGTTACCTTTACAGCAGGATCAAGCTGGATAGCTGCGTTTACTGAAAGGAATGGGTCATAGCCGATAACGTCCATGCCAAGTGCAACGGCTGCGTTTGCGATCTTTCCGCCGATAGCACCAAGACCGATTACACCAAGTGTCTTGCCCAGTATCTCAGGACCTGCGAACTTAGACTTGCCGCCCTCAACTGTCTTTGGAGCGTCAGGAGTGCCCTTAAGTGATGCAGCCCATGCAGCAGCCTCTGTTATCTTTCTTGAAGCAAGAAGAAGCGCACAAATAGCAAGTTCCTTAACAGCGTTTGAGTTTGCGCCAGGTGTGTTGAATACAACGATTCCCTGCTCTGCGCACTTCTCAACTGGAATATTGTTTACGCCAGCACCTGCTCTTGCAATAGCAAGCAAGTTCTCAGGCATTTCCATATCGTGCATCTTTGCTGAACGTACCATTATAGCGGTAGGATTTTCAGCATTGTCGCTTACTGTGTACTTAGCCTTGTCAAAGATATCAGTACCGCAGGTAGCGATCTTATTTAATGTCTTTATCTCATACATTGTAAATTACCCTCTCTTATAATAAGGTTACGCTTATGCGTTCTCAGCCTCGAACTTCTTCATGAACTCAACAAGCTTTTCAACGCCCTCGATAGGCATTGCGTTGTAGATAGAAGCTCTCATACCGCCAACAGTTCTGTGACCCTTAAGGTTTACAAAGCCTGCTGCTGTAGCCTCAGCAACGAACTTCTTGTCAAGCTCAGCGTCGCCTGTTACGAATGGAACGTTCATAAGAGATCTGTCCTCAGGAACAACAGTGCCCTTGAAGAGCTTGCTCTGGTCAAGATAATCATAGAGTATCTTAGCCTTCTTCTCGTTGTGAGCCTTCATAGCCTCAAGACCGCCCATTTTCTTTATCCACTTGAATACCTTGCCGCAGATGTAAATGCCATAGCAAGGAGGTGTATTGTAAAGAGAGTCAGCGTCAGCCTGAGTTTTCCACTTGAGCATTGTAGGTGTTCCATCGAGAACATCGTCAGTGATAAGATCTTCTCTGATGATAGCAATAACAACGCCGGCAGGACCAACGTTCTTCTGAACGCCGCCGTAAATAACGCCGTACTTTGTTACGTCAACAGGCTCAGACAGGAAGCAGGAAGAAACGTCTGCAACAAGTGTGTGACCCTTTGTGTTAGGCAGTGTCTTGTACTTTGTACCATAGATAGTATTGTTTTCGCAGATATAAACATAGTCAGCGTCCTCAGGAATATCGAGGTCTGAACAATCAGGGATATAAGAGAAAGTCTTGTCAGCAGAAGAAGCCACAGCAATAGCCTCGCCGTATTTCTGAGCCTCCTGATAAGCCTTCTTAGCCCACTGACCTGTGATTATGTAAGCCGCTTTCTTGTTCTTCATAAGGTTCATAGGAACGGCTGAGAACTGCTGAGAAGCACCGCCCTGAAGGAACAGCACCTTATAGTTATCAGGGATACCCATAAGCTCTCTGATGTCCTTTTCAGCTTCCTTGATGATGTCATCGAACGCCTTGGAACGGTGGCTCATCTCCATAACGGACATTCC
>OHUA01000953.1_pt1 | contig 12318 bp, 14 predicted proteins | sample 1579051 | NCBI WGS metagenome assembly OHUA01 (sample SAMEA3879559, study PRJEB24766) | human gut metagenome | biome: human-associated habitat; feature: feces | place: USA | collected 1985/1987 | reverse complement strand
CTTCGAAGAGATCAACTGCGAAGATGCAGAGTATTTGATTATCGCATTCGGTTCAATGGCACGTATCGGCCAGAAAGCAATGGAACTAGCTCGTGAAAAAGGAATTAAAGTAGGTATCCTTCGTCCGATTACTTTGTGGCCGTTCCCTACAAAAGCCATTGCCGCTTATGCTGACAAAGTAAAAGGTATGCTTGTTACGGAGCTGAATGCCGGACAGATGATTGAAGATGTCCGCCTGGCTGTTAACGGTAAAATAAAGGTAGAGCATTTCGGACGTCTCGGCGGTATCGTCCCCGATCCGGATGAAATTGTAACTGCTTTGGAAGAAAAAATAATCAAATAACGAAACGATGAATCCCGATAAAATAAGAAACGTACTGAACATCCTTTTCATGATTCTGGCTGTTGCAGCCATTATCACCTATTTCGTTGTAGGAAAGGAAGATTTCAAAATGTTTATCTACGTATGCGGCGCGGCAATCTTTGTCAAGCTGATGGAGTTTTTTATACGGTTCACCAACAGATAAGGAGAAGAAGTTATGACTAAAGAAGAAATAATCAAACCCGAGAATCTGGTTTACAAAAAACCGACTCTGATGAACGACAACGCCATGCACTACTGTCCGGGCTGCAGTCACGGTGTGGTACACAAGCTCATTGCCGAAGTAATAGAGGAGATGGGTATGGAAGATAAAACGGTGGGAATCTCTCCGGTAGGATGTGCAGTTTTCGCCTATAACTATTTGGATATTGACTGGCAGGAAGCTGCACACGGACGTGCTCCTGCTGTGGCAACTGCTGTGAAGCGTCTGTGGCCGGATCGCCTCGTATTTACTTACCAGGGTGACGGTGATTTGGCTTGTATCGGTACAGCCGAAACTATACACGCTTTGAACCGTGGCGAAAACATCACGATTATCTTTATCAACAATGCCATTTACGGTATGACAGGCGGCCAGATGGCCCCGACTACACTAGTAGGTATGAAGAGCTCGACTTGTCCTTACGGACGTGACGTTGAACTTCACGGCTATCCATTGAAAATCACAGAAATCGCCGCCCAACTGGAAGGAACAGCTTACGTAAGCCGCCAGTCCGTACAATCGGTACCGGCCATCCGTAAAGCGAAGAAAGCTATTCGCAAGGCTTTCGAGAACTCGATGAACGGTAAAGGTTCCAACTTAGTAGAAATCGTTTCCACTTGTAGTTCCGGTTGGAAAATGACCCCGGAAAAAGCAAACAAATGGATGGAAGAACATATGTTCCCGTTCTATCCGCTGGGTGATTTAAAAGATAAAGAATAACGCTAAAAGTCAACAGAACAATGAAAGAAGAAATAATTATAGCAGGATTCGGTGGACAAGGCGTATTGTCTATGGGTAAGATTCTGGCTTATTCCGGTTTGATGGAAGGCAAGGAAGTGAGCTGGATGCCGGCATACGGTCCAGAACAACGGGGTGGTACTGCCAACGTTACAGTAATCGTTAGCGATGACAAGATATCTTCACCGATTCTTAGTAAATACGATGCCGCCATCATCTTGAACCAGCCTTCACTCGAAAAGTTTGAAAGTAAGGTGAAACCCGGTGGTATCTTGATTTATGACGGTTACGGAATAATCAACCCTCCTACCCGCAAAGACATCAAAGTATACCGTATTGACGCAATGGATGCAGCCAACGAAATGAACAACGCTAAAGCGTTCAACATGATCGTATTAGGCGGTCTGCTGAAACTTCGTCCGATTGTTACTTTAGAAAATGTCATCAAAGGCTTGAAAAAGACTTTGCCGGAACGCCACCACCACTTGATTCCTATGAACGAGGAAGCTATCAAGAAAGGCATGGAGCTTATCCGAGAAGTTTAATTAATGGATAGTGAACAATGGATAATTGATAATTATTAGCTACGTGTTGTACGTATGCAACATAATTTTCAATTATCCATTATCATTAAATCAATTAAAGTAAGTATCTTTGCCTCCAATTATGAGACGAATCTTACTATTATATATATTACTTACCGTTATAGGTCTGACAAGTGTTCATGCACAGTTCGACAATGGTCGCCAGGTAATCGACGAAAACGGCTATGACCAATACGGCAACCAGGTAGACCCTGCCATGATTCCGGACAAGCTGGACAGTGCAAATGTTGAGATACAGGGATTGCCTCCTAAATTATATATGTGGCGTATCAAAAACCAGTTGGGCGACCGGACTATGATTCCGGCGGATACTGCATATCATCATTTCCAGAACACGAACCTGACTGACGGGCTGACCGGACATTACAATTATCTGGCCAATATGGGTTCTCCCCGTATGTCACGTATTTTTTTCGACCGTCGTGACCCTGAGCCAACTATTTTCATGGAGCCTTTCTCCAGTTTCTTTATCCGTCCTACGGAATTCAACTTTACGAACAGTAACGTACCTTATACCAATCTGACATATCACAAAGCCGGTAACAAGGTGAACGGGGAAGAACGTTTCAAATCATACTTCTCTGTCAATGTAAACAAACGTCTGGCTTTCGGCTTCAACATAGACTATCTGTACGGACGGGGATATTACAATAATCAAAGCACATCACATTTCAATGCAGCTTTTTTCGGTAGTTATATCGGCGACCGCTACCAAATGCAAGCCATATACAGCAATAACTATCTGAAAACAAACGAGAACGGAGGTATCGAAGATGACCGATATATCACTGCACCGGAGGAAATGGCACAAGGTCAAAGGGAGTATGAATCAACGAATATTCCTACCATACTAAGCGCTACGACCAACCGTAACCACGACTTTTACGTTTTTCTGACTCAACGCTATAACTTGGGATTCAAACGGGATATACCACAGGCTGAAAACGACACCATGCCCGCCAAACAAGAATTCGTTCCGGTCACCAGTTTTATACATACCGTTCAAGTGGAACGTGCACGGCATAGTTTCCATTCTGAAGATGACGTGAAAGATTACTATCAGAACACTTATTTAGAACCTGATAATCCATTAGTAAAAGACAGTACGACCTATATAGGAATCAAAAACACCGTAGGTATTGCTCTGTTGGAAGGGTTCAATAAATATGCCAAAGCCGGACTGACGGCATTTGCCTCCTATAAAATCAGCAAATATACACTGATGAACCTGGAAGGCATAGGTAATGACAAATACAATGAGAATGAGATATTCGTAGGAGGCGAATTGTCCAAACGTGAAGGTAATGTACTCCATTATCATGCCATCGGTGAAGTGGGACTGGGAGGAAAAGCAATCGGACAGTTCAATGTGAAAGGCGATATAGACCTGAACTTTCCTCTGTGGAAAGATACGGTCAGTCTTATAGCCCGTGGAGAGGTCAGCAATAAACTGGCTCCGTTCTATATGCGCCACTATCACTCCAAGCATTTCTGGTGGGACAATGATATGGACAAGGAGTTTCGCACCCGCATTGAAGGAGAGTTGAGCATTGCCCGCTGGAGGACAAAATTGAAAGCAGGAGTCGAGAATATAAAGAACTATACTTATTTCAATCAACAAGCATTGCCCGAACAAAAAAGCGGAAGTCTGCAAGTGTTGTCAGCAAGTCTTAATCAGGACTTCAAATTGGGTATCTTCCACTTGGACAATGAGGTGACCTGGCAGAAGTCCAGCGACCAGACCGTGCTTCCCTTGCCGGACCTCTCGCTATATCATAACTTTTATATGCAGTTCAAACTGGCAAAAAAAGTGCTCAGCGTACAATTAGGTGCCGATTTGAGATACTTTACCAAATACAATGCCCCTGCATATATGCCCGCCATTCAGAACTTCCATCTGCAACCGACAGACGACCAGGTAGAGATAGGCGGCTATCCTATTGTAAATGTTTACGCGAACTTACATTTAAAGCGTACACGTTTCTATGTAATGATGTATCACGTGAATCAAGGAATGAGCAGACCGAATTATTTCCTGTCTCCTCATTACCCTATCAACCCACGTGTGCTGAAATTCGGCCTTTCATGGAACTTCTATGATTGATAAAACTTCTGCAGCTTATGGTGACACGCCCCAAAATAAGATTGCTTAGATATCTGATACCTGTAATTATCGTACTGGCACTACTCTTCTGTTTCCGTCGATGCGACAATCAGCAAAAACAACCGCTTCCCCCACGCGACTATGCAGATATTATCAGAGAAGGTGTATTACGTGTAGCGACAGAGTATAATTCCATCAGTTTTTATGTAGACGGGGATACGGTTGCAGGGTTTAATTATGAACTGATACAGGCATTCGGCCGAGATAAAGGACTAAGAGTTGACATCAGCCCTTATATGAGTTTTGAGGATCGTCTGAGAGGATTGAGCGAGGACCGTTATGACGTAATAGCATACGGTATATTAGCAACCAGCAAATTGAAGGATTCCTTACTGCTCACCTCTCCCATCGTGCTCAACAAACAAGTGCTAGTACAACGGAAAGCAACCGGAGAAAACGATTCCCTCTACATACGCAGCCAGTTGGATTTAGCGCAAAAAACACTCCATGTTATAAAGGGTTCCCCGTCAATCTTGCGTATTCAGAACTTGGGAAATGAGATTGGAGATACCATTTATATAAAGGAAATAGAAAAATACGGCCCGGAACAATTGATTTCGCTTGTGGCACATGGAGACATCGACTATGCCGTATGTGATGAAAGTATCGCACAGGCTGCCGCTGATTCTTTGCCGCAAATAGATATCAATACGGCAATCAGTTTCACACAATTCTACTCATGGGCAGTCAGCAAACAATCACCTGTCTTACTCGACAGTTTGAATGCATGGCTGGATAGATTCCAGAAGGAAGAAGAATATCAAAAGATTTACAAGAAATACTATGATAAAAAATAACCTTATCAATCTACTTACTAAACGAAAACAATCCTATACTTTTTTCCCCATTGGCATATTGTCCTTCATCCCCGGGCTTATCTCTACTCACCTGCCTTTATACTGCAAATAGGATATGCTTTCACAAGAGCAAAGGTCCTATCCACCCGAAACGGAAAATCTATTCCATACAAACAACATCTCCATTTTAGCAAAATAGAGGCTTTATTTTCCAAATTCCTCCACTAAGTTAATAATCAATAAAGTTGCTCTTGACAAAAAATTGCTTTATCTTTGGAGTTTATTAGAATAAGCAAATAGGTAATTGTATTATGAGTGAAAAGATAATCAAGTGGGGATTCATCGGTTGCGGAGAAGTGACGAAAACTAAAAGCGGCCCTGCTTTCCAAAAAGTAGAACATTCGGAAGTAGTAGCCGTGATGAGCCGTGACGGTGCGAAAGCAAAAGCATACGCCAAAGAGAGAGGTATCAAGAGATGGTATGACGATGCACAAGAACTTATAGATGATCCGGAAGTGAATGCTATCTATATCGCTACTCCTCCCTCATCCCATGCTACATACGCCATCATGTCGATGAAAGCAGGTAAGCCTGCCTATATTGAGAAACCGATGGCCGTCACATACGAAGAATGTACGCGCATTAACCGCATATCCAAAGAAACGGGAGTTCCCTGTTTCGTTGCATACTACCGCCGTTATCTTCCCTACTTCCAGAAAGTAAAAGAATTGGTAGAAAACGGAACTATCGGTAACGTAATCAATGTACAGATCCGTTTTGCCCAACCGCCACGTGACTTGGATTATAACCGTGAAAATCTTCCCTGGCGTGTACAGGCTGACATTGCAGGCGGTGGTTATTTCTACGACCTTGCTCCGCATCAGATTGATTTATTACAGGATATGTTCGGATGTATCCTCGAAGCAAACGGCTACAAGAGCAATCGCGGCGGGCTTTATCCTGCCGAAGATACGTTGAGCGCTTGTTTCCAGTTCGATAACGGATTGGTAGGCAGTGGTTCCTGGTGCTTTGTAGCTCATGATTCAGCTCGCGAAGACCGTATAGAGATTATTGGGGACAAAGGAATGATTTGTTTTTCTGTCTTCACTTACGAACCTATCGGCCTGCACACAGAAAAAGGAAGGGAAGAAATCTGTATCGGCAACCCGGAACATGTACAGCAACCTCTTATCCAAGCGGTAGTAGACCATTTATTGGGAAAATCTATCTGTTCTTGCGACGGTGAAAGTGCGACACTGACCAACTGGGTAATGGATAAGATTCTTGGAAAGATATAATATAATCCTCATATTAAACTAACAATCTATTTTATACCATGACTAAAGAAGAATTGATGCGGAAAGCCATCGAGCTTTCAAAGGAGAATATCGAGAACGGTGGAGGTCCTTTCGGTGCTGTGATTGCCACTAAAGAGGGAGAGATAGTTGCCACCGGAGTAAATCGTGTCACCGCTTCCTGCGATCCTACCGCTCATGCCGAAGTAAGCGCCATACGCGCTGCCGCTGCAAAGCTTGGTACATTCAATCTTAGCGGCTATGAGATATACTTCTTGCGAACCTTGCCCCATGTGTTTAGGTGCCATTTACTGGGCACGGTTGGACAAAATGTACTATGGCAACAATAAAACCGACGCAAAAAATATTGGCTTCGATGATTCCTTCATCTATGATGAACTGGAACTGAAACCGGAAGAGAGAAAACTTCCTTCTGAGATTTTATTGCACGAGGAAGCTATTTCCGCTTTCAAAGCATGGATGAACAAGGAGGATAAAATAGAGTATTAGACGGACAACCGTTCATACCGGACGACTAATAGAAATCCCCGGAAGTGCTGTAGACACTCAGCATTCCAGGGATTCTTTACACACAAAAGTTATTATTGAAATTGAAAACTGATCTGGTTTAGAAACGCATACCGACTGTAAAAAGGACTTGGCTACGGGTGTTGGTTACTTTCGTAGCGTCCGGTGAAGCTATTAAAACACCTTCATCATCCACAGTTACATTAATGAATGGATAAAAATCTTCCTTATAAGTAGAGAATTTATATGCCAGGTCAGCATAAAATGTAGAACCCCGATACCCAATACCTAACGTATAGTTACTCAGCGATTTACTATTAGCGAAATCCGTATCCGTTTGAATAGAATTTATTGCCAGGTCCTTATAAGCGTCTTTCTTAAATGCCGCCGAACTGTAGTTATAACCTGCACGAAAAGCAAACTGAGGTACCACTTTATATTCCAAACCTAGTCGAGCTGTATGCACGCCTTTCAACATAGGTGTCGTACTATTCTCCCATTCGAAAGCGGAAGCATATCCATCAGGATCTCTAAATTTTATTGATGAGTAGTCTTGATACTCATATTCCGCTCCTAAAGCTAAACTATTACCTACCGTATATCCCAAACTTACATTATAAGTCCACGGAGTCTGAAAACGAAAGCGCTGAACCATATCATCTTTACCAGGCAAATAATCACGAGAATCTATATCACGATAGGTAATCTCATTGGCTACCGGATCCCAAATATCTGATTGCATAAAAACACTTGTCTTATAATCCAGACTATAAAAAACAGGTGTATGAATAGCCAAACCTATACGGAAAGGTGAATACTCGAAAGGACGAAGAATCGCTCCGAATTTAAAATCAAAACCTGATCCGGTAATTTTATTCCAACCTTGCAGTTTATATCCTGTTTCATTACCATAATCTTCATCATACGAGGTGTACTTATTATAATCAATGGAATAAGCCCCAATTGTTAGCCCCAGATAAAAACGGTCACTGAAATTAAAAGCGATATTAAAATCATATTGATCTATGCCACCACGTTCTTCCGAATGAAAGCGTGCGTATGGACTTACTCCATCCGGAACGATTGTATTATAATAATCATAATCATAAAACAGAGGCTTTCCCTCATTATTTACTACTTGATTACCTTCCTTATCTTTATACGGAAATTCATTCTGCGTAGTTGTAAGGCTCGGACTGATTACATACCCCTCATATCCCACAGCAGAAAGCCAACCTATATCATTAGTATCAAACGGATTTCCCCAATTTGATATTCCGTCAGACAGAGAAGCCATCAAGAAGGCCTGTGAATAATTACCAAGATCACCGTTCATTTCCATATTCTTATAGAAAGACTTTGCTTTATGATAGTTAAATCCAAAATTCACATAGCGTAAGGGAGTAGTGTTTCCGATCTTTGATGAAAATACAAATCCGATATTATCAAATGAAGCCCTGTTTTTATCCGAATTCCACTTACTGCCTAAATACTTGCTTTCACTTCCATAAGATGAGAAACCGAAAGAAGTCATTATATCACTGCTACGATAGAGCCCAATACCGGCCGGATTGGTCCCTATGGTAGAAATATCTCCACCAAGTGCCCCCATAGCACCTCCCATTCCGACAAACCGGGCAGTTCCATTTAAATCTTTTCCCGTCAGTTTAGCACCATCATAAACAGTCTGTGCTAATCCCGAAGCTGCAGAAACAAATAGTCCCAATACAGCTACCATAACTATTTTTTTCATACCTTTCATTCCATTTAATTAATACCCTTCGTTTTATCTTCTACCACCGCTACGAGAAGAACCTCCTCCGCCAGAAGATCTGCCGATTCCCCCACCGGAAGAATAGCTGCCGCGCGAACTACCACCTGAAGAGGCAGGTGAATAACTGCGGGAAGATGATGAACGAGAAGTTCCATAAGATGATGAACGACGGCTACTATTACCGTTAGAATAGTTGCTGCGTGGAGTGGAAGAACTACCGCGATTGTAAGTAGATGTTCTCGTTCCACTACTGCCACTTCTCACTCCAGAAGAACGGGAATAAGAAGAACCGGTTCCTGTTCCACTAGTCCGAGTACTACTTGGCCGAGAATAAATACTGCCACGACGTGATGAATTTCCCGTACGAGTACTTGAGCCATAACGCTCATCCGAAGAACGCGTACCTACCACGCGTCTTGTTGTGCTTGTTCCCCTGCCATAAGCTGATCCGGAGGTACGAGACGAGCTACCAGTTGACCGAATAGCAGAACCACCAGAACGAGTGGCGCTTGAACCATATCGACGTACAGTAGAAGAATTTCTGTAACTGCTTTGTCCATACGAACGACGGTTTGTATAAGTCGGACCAGTCCAACGGCCTCCACCGCCCCAGCCCCAGCTAGGACCGCCGTGCCAATGATGATGATGTCCCCAATATCCACCACCATACCAACCACCCCAGTAGCCGCCATGCCAACCGCCCCAATAGCCCGGATAATATCCCCAAGCATAATAAGGACGACTCCAGCCCCAACCATAGTTCCAGCCCCAGCCGTATGAGCCATAACGCCAATCCCACCAAAGTGGATTACTGAATGTCGGGAATGCGTAAGCATACATACCATCGGTATATATATTCCAGTCCCAAGAATTCGGTCCGTAGACTACATCCCAATATAACGGACTGCTGATACTGATAGCGAAACGCGGATTACGGAAACGGATGATGCGTTCGGCATATTCATAGTCGTCCTGCGTACCATTGAATTCACCGGTCACCCATTCCCCGTCCAAGTCCGGAGTAGATTTTTCCTTTATATATAAGGTATCATTATCCATTACGAATTCATTATCACGTGCATCGTAACGGCGGTTATATTCATCCACATCCCGTGTTCTCCCCTTCCGGTCCTGAACAACCACTGTAGTACCCGGTGAAGTATAGATGTTAGTCGTCACCTGTTTCTTCGGTTCCTTCCTCACCGGAGTTTCTTTTTTCTCCTTTTTGTCTTTGGAAGGTACGAAGTAAAGGTCGTCATCAACGCTTTGTGCCATCAAGCCTATCGGGAGACACAAGGCAACTAGCAAGAAGTAAACAATCTTTTTCATATCATCTGGGTTTATGTAATTACTTAAACTTATTCACGTTACAAAGATAAGGAAGAGATTTATCGCCTTGGGGAGATTTTCCCCAAAGGATAGTAGGGATTTCCCTAAAATTGTGATTATCTTTGCACATTATTCACCAGCATTAGAAACAACTATGAAGTATTTTGAGTTCACTTTTCATACGAATCCGTCCACAGAGATTGTAAATGATGTATTAGCTGCCGTATTAGGCGAAACCGGTTTCGAGAGTTTTGTTGAAAATGAGAACGGATTAACCGCATATATCCAACAAACTTTATGTGACGAAACCTCCATAAAGAATGCAATCACCGGATTTCCCCTATCCGATACGGAAATCACCTATACATATGCAGAAGCAGAAGACAAGGACTGGAACGAGGAATGGGAAAAGAATTTCTTTCAACCGATTATCATCGGTAACCGTTGTGTAATCCACAGCACATTTCATCAGGATATTCCTAAAGCAGAATACGATATCGTAATCAATCCGCAAATGGCTTTCGGCACAGGACATCACGAGACTACCAGCCTTATTATCGAAGAACTGTTGGATAGCGAGCTGAAAGATAAATCATTGCTGGATATGGGTTGTGGAACTTCTATTCTCGCCATCCTTGCACGAATGAAAGGCGCACATCCATGTACCGCTATCGACATAGACGAATGGTGTGTACGAAACTCTATCGAAAACATCGAATTGAACCACGTAGATAATATTGCCGTTTCTCAAGGAGATGCCTCTTCACTTTCCGGAAAAGGACCGTTTGATGTGGTTATAGCTAATATTAACCGCAATATCCTACTGAATGACATGAGACAATATGTCACTTGTATGCATCCCGGAGCGGAACTATACATGAGCGGATTTTATGTGGATGACATCCCTGTTATCCGCGAAGAAGCGGAAAAGAACGGACTGACTTACATTCATCACAAAGAAAAGAATCGCTGGGCGGCAGTGAAATTCATTTATAAAGCTTAATACTATTACTCTGCCAACAGAAACAAAGAATACAGGGATAAAAATAGAGAGTGTCAAAACGCAGATTATTCATTATGACACCCTCATAATATATAATAGCTTAAAAAAGGAGTTACGCAAACTCCTTTTTTACTTGTTCACACCAATCCTTGATTTTCTTTTTTGCCTGGTCCGACTGATTATCCAAGTCGATAACCAACCCACAACACAGATTGCCACGCAATGCTCTGGAACGCTCAAAAGTATATCCTTCCGAAGAAGTAAAGCCCACCAATGCCGCCCCGTCTTCTTCGAATACTTCTGCCAATAGCCCGATACCATCAGCAAAGTTTTCCGGATAGCGTACCTGATCTCCCAATCCAAAGATAGCGACCTTCTTTCCTTTCAAATCCATCGTTCTAAGCTCCGGCAACAGCTCGTCCCAATAAGTAGGCAACTCTCCGTCAAACCAAGTGGAGGCTCCGACAATAAAACAATCATAAGCAGCAAAATCGTTCTGCCAAGCCTGTTCTATCGGTACCACTTTTATATGACTTTCACCGAATTCTTTCTGTATTCTTTCCGCCACCCAACTCGTTTTCCCAGCTTTGGCAGCATAAAACAAACCTATCTTTTTCATAATTCTTCTCTTTTAATATTCCAATAACTTCCTGGCTGCTTCATAGATCTTAGCTTCATCCGGCAAAATCTCCTTTTCCAAAACAGGATTGAAACCGACGGGTGTAAAGGTAGAGCCGACACGTTGCACAGGTACGTCCAAATAGCGAAACATCTCTCCACCTATCATTGCGGAAAGCTCCACCCCAAAGCCGGAGAAAATTTTATCTTCATGTACAACCAACGCCTTACTCGTCTTTTTCACCGATTCGAATATCGTTTCCTTGTCCAAAGGAATCAAAGAACGGATATCTATAACCTCTACTTTCCACCCCTTTTCTTTCTCCAACCGTTCCGCAGCATTCAGACAGAAATGCGTTGTATTTCCATACGTAATGATACTTAGATCTGTCCCTTCACGACGAATACGTGCCTTTCCGAAAGGAACTTCAAAATCTTCCGGTACGACTGCAGCAGCCTCAACGGAATTATACAATGCTTTCGGCTCAAGGAATAAAGTAAAGCCTTTGGAACGCATACAGGTACGGAGTAGCCCGGCTGCATCATCCGCAAAAGACGGACATACAATACGTGCTCCGGGCAAAGTGGTCAAAGCGCCTTCTATGTTTTGAGAATGATAAAGTCCTACGCCAATATTCATGCGTACATTCCACATATTGTTCGACAGCAGGCCAAAAATAATCGGCAAACTCCGCTCCTTCTATCACAACATGAATCTTTGGATCAAAGCGGCTCATTCCATTGGCAGTGCCTACAATATAATCTTCGGCAATCGGCGCACTGAACACACGGGCTTCGCCGAATTCCTGCTGCATCCCTTTGGTGACATTAAACACACCGCCTTTCTCTCTGTTTGCTACGTCCTGTCCCCAGATAAACGTAT
>OHUA01000936.1_pt1 | contig 12454 bp, 4 predicted proteins | sample 1579051 | NCBI WGS metagenome assembly OHUA01 (sample SAMEA3879559, study PRJEB24766) | human gut metagenome | biome: human-associated habitat; feature: feces | place: USA | collected 1985/1987 | reverse complement strand
CTATCAACGTAATAATGATACGGACAACGTAACCAATAAAATGGTATTCAAAGGAAATATAGAGCGAATCACCGACCGGGATATCCGTATCCGGCTTCGTGCTTCGCAACAAAATACTTCCGTGCTTCCTCCCGACAGTCATTATGCCATCGAGCATGATTATATGGATACTTCTTTCCGCAGTATGTATCTGGGACTTTCTGCCTTTCTTTCTGCCAACAAGGATCGCCGGGACCTGTTGCTATCCCAGCGACAGCCGGAGTTTGACGTTTCTTTCGATCCTCGCATTGCAGTTGCTCCGGATGATTTCTCCCGTATCACCCTGAAAGCCCAGGCTGCTAAAGATTATTTTCTTTTGGTAGGTCCTCCGGGCACCGGAAAGACTTCCCGTGCTCTACGCGGTATGGTGGAAGCCTTCTATCGTGAGGGGAAGCAGATATTATTGCTCTCGTACACTAATCGTGCAGTGGATGAAATCTGCAAAACCCTCTCTGCCATTACTCCTGAGATTGATTTCATCCGTATAGGGAGTGAACTTTCTTGCGATATACCTTTCCGTTCACATCTGATAGAGAATGTGCTGGAATCCTGTTCTTCACGTCGTGAGGTGCATGCCTGCATAGAGCGTTGCCGTGTTTTTGTGGGCACTGTCTCCACATTCTCCTCCAAAACGGAATTGTTCCGTCTGAAAACTTTCGATGTGGCTATTGTGGATGAGGCTACTCAGATACTGGAACCACAACTGCTGGGGCTTCTTTGTGCGCGTAATGTGGCGGGTGGAAATGCTATTGGTAAGTTTATTCTCATTGGTGATCATAAACAATTGCCCGCCGTCGTACTTCAATCCGAATCCCAATCTGAAGTCTGCGAGGACTGCCTGCATAACATCGGTTTGCATAATTTGAAAGATTCCCTTTTTGAACGCCTCTACCGGAATTCTGCCGATACCACTCATCACTTATCACTCATAACTAACCGCTCCTACGACATGCTTTGTCGCCAGGGACGTATGAATGTGGAAGTGGCTCGTTTTCCTAATCATGCCTTTTATGGCGGACTACTGGAACCTGTCGGTTTGCAACACCAGCAAGGGGAACTGACACTTGCTCCGGGGTTGGAAAATGATGAATTTGCAGATATACTGGTGCGTCGTGTGGTTTTTCTTGCCTCAGTGCCGGAGGTCGCTTCGCAATCTGCAAAGATTAATCATTTTGAAGCACAGCTCGTAGCCAGACTGGCAGCTGCTATCTATCGGCAATATGACGGTACTTCCGGTTTTCGTCCTGCCTTGACTTTGGGGATTATCACTCCCTATCGTAGTCAGATAGCTCTTATTAAAAGTGAAATAGCTGCTTTGGGCATTCCGTGTTTAAACGATATCCTGGTAGATACCGTAGAGCGCTTCCAGGGGAGTGAGCGCGATGTGATTATTTATTCCTTCTGTGTGAACCGTACTTATCAATTGAAATTCCTTGCCAATCTTACGGAAGAGGGTGGGGTATGGATTGACCGGAAATTGAATGTGGCTCTCACCCGTGCCCGTAAGCAATTGTTTATGACAGGTGTACCCCATCTGCTACGGCAAAATCCTATCTATGCGGACTTGTTGGATAGTATTTTCTAAAAATGGAAGGAACTGTGACTTTCAGGAGGATAATCCGAGTCTCATTTAGCAAATCTTAAACGTTCCTCTTTTCTTTATATCTTTTATTAGTATTTTTGAATGTAATAAACCCTTATCTTTGTCGAACGTTTTTTTCATAGAGATTTAGATTTAAGGTGAGACTTCCCTTTTTTTCATCTTAAAGTTTTGCGCTCCTGTATCTCTCATGGACCGTTTGAAGGTAAATTTGCTAAAGTATACTGAGGTTCATGTTTTTCACGGGAGAGTGCAGAAGAGAGTCGCTTCGTGAGAAGGGGCTTTTTTTGTACCGGTACTTTTCTGTCTTTTATATATAGATAATAAAAAAGGTGCTCAGCAGTGAGCACCTTTTTTATTATCTATATATACTATTCCAGTATTATTCCAATACAATAGGTTTATACTTCGGAACCAGAGCCTTCATTACAACCCAACCAATCAGGTAAGCTACTGCGCATACACAGAAGATGATGAAGTATCCCGCAGGTTTACCGGAGAAGCCCATAAATTCCATGGCAGGGCGTACGAACTGTGCACCTTGTTCCAGTAAATCATGAGTCATTTCCACTTCTTTTCCATCTACCATTGTACTTCCTGATGAATATACGAACAAGTTACCTGCTACTTTCTGAAGAATCATTGAACCGAAACCACCGGCCATACCACCGATACCAGTGATACTTGCAATGGCTGCTCTCGGGAACATGTCACTTACGGTAGAGAAAATGTTGGCAGACCAAGACTGGTGAGCTGCACCACCGATACCGATCATGATAACCGGTAACCACGGAGAGATAGTACCCAGAGGCTGTGCCAGCAATACTACCAGCGGGAAGAATGCAAATATCAACATGGCACGCATACGTGCTGCATACGGATTCAAACCGGTTCTGTTGATAATGATAGTAGGCAGTTTACCACCATAAATAGAAAGCATCGTGATGGCATACAGAGTAAAGATCAATGCGATACCCAATCCTTCGGAAGTCTTGATACCGAATTGCGTATTCAGATAAGAAGGAGTCCAGAACAGGAAGAACCACCAAGCACCATCGGTCATAAATTTACCGAAAGCAAATGCCCAAGTCTGTTTGTAGCTGAAGCATTGCCAGAATTTCATCTTCTTCTCGTCTTTTTCTTCTACGACAGGAGCAGCACCTTCTTCGTGCTTGTCTTGCTCAATGTAATCAAGCTCAGCCTTATTTACGTGCTTGCTTTCAGAAGGTTTAGAGTACATGAATACCCAGAAGCCCATCCAGATAAATCCAAGACCACCAATTACGATGAAAGCCATTTCCCAACCCCATGCTTTAGCCAGCAAAGGAATTGTCAACGGAGCAACCAGAGCACCGATAGAAGCACCGGCATTAAAGATTGAAGTAGCATACGCGCGGTCTTTCTTAGGGAAATACTCGGCAGTTACTTTGATAGCGGCAGGGAAGTTACCAGCCTCACCAAGTGCCAGTACACAACGGGCTGCCAGGAAGCAGTACATACTAATAGTAGCAATGGTTACTACCACATCACCTGTGGCACCCATTAATTCGGCTGCACTATGCAGACCTACGAAATGCTCGGTTACAATACCACAAACGGCATGAAGACAAGCACCTGCCGACCATACACCGATAGCCCATAGAAAACCTTTTTTAGTTCCCATCCAGTCGACAAAACGACCGGCAAACAGCATACATATAGCGTATACAATGGAGAAAACAGAAGTAATAGTACCGTAGTGAGATTCGTCCCAGTGGAATTCCGGTTTGATAAATTCATCCCACGTCAATGACAGCACCTGGCGGTCAAGGTAGTTTACTGTTGTCGCAAAAAATAGCATGGCGCAGATGGTCCACCTGTAGTTGGTCATCTTTCCCACTGCATTTTGATTTAAACTCATGATACGTTGATTTAAAATTATTAATTCTTATTTCTGGGGCCAAAAATACACATTATTTGATGTATATCAATACTTTTTTCGTCTAATTTCCTGCAATTTTTGTTCGAAATGCAAATAAATGGCAAAAAAACTCGTTATCGTGCACGAAAACACTCGTTCTCGCACACGAAATACTAAGTTTATAGAAGGTGAAAATAAATAATGCACCTTTTCAGTCGAAAAGTACACAACGCTTTAGGTGAGAACCGCTATCTTTGTCACATTACTTAATATAATCTATATACCTAAAAACAAGAACAGAATGATGAACAATCTGCTTTGTAAAACTTTTGTGATGGGAGCGCTGATTTGCTCCACTCAGTTGTCTGCTCAGAAAGTAAGCGATAAGCAACCGTGGTCGGTACGTATGGTAGAATCGGAGATGATTCGTTGCCCGGAATCCTGGCAACTGGATTTCCAGCCGAAACTGAAATGGGATTATTGTCATGGGCTGGAATTACAAGCCATGCTGGATGTGTATGATACGTATGGAGATCAGAAGATGTTTGACTATGCACTAGCTTATGCGGACACCATGATACACAAGGACGGAAGTATTGAGACCTATAAACTGAATGAATACAATATCGACCGCTTGAATTCAGGTAAATTCCTGTTCCGCATCTACGAACAGACGAAAGATGAAAAATATAAGAAGGCTATTGATTTGTTGCGTAGTCAGCTTGACACCCATCCGCGTAATGAGGACGGCGGTTTCTGGCATAAGAAAGTATATCCGAACCAGATGTGGTTGGATGGTCTTTATATGGGGGCACCTTTCTATGCTGAATATGCTTTCCGCAATAATCGTGTACAGGATTATAAAGATATTGTGAACCAATTTATTACAGTGGCACGCCATACGTATGATCCGAAGAATGGTCTTTATCGTCATGCGTGCGATGTAAGCCGCACTCAACGTTGGGCGGACCCGGTGACCGGACAGTCGAAACATACGTGGGGACGTGCGATGGGATGGTATGCGATGGCATTGGTGGATGTGCTCGAATTTATTCCGCAGCATGAAGCCGGAAGAGATTCTCTGCTGGATATTTTGAATAATGTTGCCGTACAAGTGAGGAAACTTCAAGACCCGAAGACCGGAGGATGGTATCAGGTGATGGACAGAAGCGGGGATAAGGGGAATTATGTGGAATCTTCCTGCTCTGCTATGTTTATTTATTCCTTGTTCAAGGCGGTACGGCTGGGATATATTGATAAATCATATTTGAATGTGGCGCTGAAAGGCTATAAAGGTTTCCTGAATAATTTTATCGAAGTGGACAAGAATGGAGTGGTAACTGTCACGAAGGCTTGCGCGGTGGCAGGATTGGGAGGAAAAGTATACCGTTCAGGCGATTATGACTATTATATCAATGAAACGATTCGCAATAATGACCCGAAGGCGGTAGGTCCGTTCATAATGGCGAGTTTGGAATATGAACGTCTTTTGTCCTATGAGCAACAGCAAAAGCAAGACACGTTGGTTGTGTCACGTGATGGAACGGGTAAGTATCGTAATATCCAGGACGCTGTGGAGGCGGTACGCGCCTTTATGGATTATACGGTGACTATCTATATAAAGAAAGGGGTATATAAAGAAAAGCTAGTGATTCCTTCGTGGGTGAAGAACGTGCAACTGGTAGGTGAAGATTCCGAAAAGACGATTATTACGTATGATGATCATGCCAATATCAATAAGATGGGAACATTCCGTACCTACACCGTGAAAGTGGAAGGCAGTGATATCACTTTCAAGGACTTGACGATTGAGAATAATGCCGCTCCTTTGGGGCAGGCAGTTGCCCTCCATACCGAAGGAGACCGGCTGATGTTTGTCGGCTGCCGCTTTCTTGGAAATCAAGATACCATTTATACAGGCTCGGAGGGTAGCCGTTTGCTGTTTACCAACTGCTATATAGAAGGTACTACTGATTTTATCTTCGGTCCTTCCACTGCACTTTTTGAGTATTGCGAGCTGCATAGCAAACGTGATTCGTATATCACTGCTGCTTCGACTCCTCAAAATGAAGAATTCGGCTATGTCTTTAAAAACTGCAAGCTGACGGCTGCTCCCGGAGTGAAAAAGGTCTATTTAGGCCGTCCTTGGCGTCCATATGCCGCTACGGCTTTTATTAATTGTGAGTTTGGCGGACATATCCGTCCCGAAGGTTGGCATAATTGGAAGAATCCGGAGAATGAGAGAACAGCCCGTTATGCGGAATTTGGAAACACAGGAGACGGTGCGGATACATCGGGACGTGTGGCATGGGGCAAACAGCTTACAAAGAAGGAAGCCTTGAGGTATACACCGGAGAATATTTTCAAAGAAAATAGCAATTGGTACCCTTACAAGTAAGAGAAATGGGGTAAACGGTCCTTTGCCGACTTGTTTCCACTTGTTTCGCCACAGCGAACTTTTTGTTTCACGGCATGAAACTTCGGTTTCATCGGCGTGAAACTGTAGTTTCACCGGTAAGAAACTCTAGTTTCATCAGTGAGAAACTTTCTGTTCGGCTGCTTGAAACTCTTTGCTTTGTACCGGCAAACACTTATCTTTACGGTGATAAGCACTTGGCTTCACGGTGATAGGTGATAGAGGAAAACGTTTTTTTGTATGTAGGAGAGTAGTATAATTAAAGTAAGATAAGTATGAAAATACAAGGAAATAAAATGATATGGCTGCTGGCGGCGGCTTTTATTCTTTTGTCTGCATTCCGTGCGGATAAACCTGTTGTCACTATCTTTATGATCGGTGATTCGACGATGGCAAATAAAAAGATGGATGGGGGAAATCCCGAAAGGGGATGGGGAATGGTGCTTCCCGGTTTCTTTTCCGAAGATGTACGGATAGACAATCATGCCGTCAACGGGCGCAGTTCTAAAAGCTTTATTTCTGAAGGACGTTGGGAAAAAGTGATTTCTAAAGTGAAGAAAGGAGATTATGTCTTTATTCAGTTCGGGCATAATGATGAAAAAACGGATTCTACCCGTCATACCGATCCGGGAACTACTTTCGACGATAATCTCCGTCGGTTTGTCAACGAAACCCGTGCGAAAGGCGGTATCCCCGTACTATTCAATTCCATCGTCCGTCGTAACTTTGTTCAGCCGAAAGACGCTTCTATTGCGGAAGACATCCGACGGATACCCGGTGCATCCAAAGAGCAGCCCAAAGAAGGAACCGTTCTGTTCGATACTCATGGGGCCTATCTGGATTCTCCCCGCAATGTTGCCAAAGAGTTGGGAGTGACCTTCATCGACTTGAATAAAATCACGCACGACTTGGTGCAGGGACTTGGTCCCGTAGAGTCGAAAAAGCTGTTCATGTTTGTAGAACCCAATCGGGTTCCGGCCTTTCCGAAGGGACGTGAGGACAATACTCATTTGAATATCTATGGGGCAAGAACCGTAGCGGGATTGGCGGTGAAAGCCATCGGCAAAGAGATTCCGGAATTGGCGAAATGTATCCGTCATTATGATTATGTGGTGGCTCAAGACGGCAGTGGTGATTTCTTCACTGTGCAGGAAGCCGTTAATGCTGTCCCCGACTTTCGCAAAAATGTACGTACCACAATCCTTGTCCGCAAAGGCACTTACAAAGAAAAGATAATCATCCCCGAAAGTAAGATTAATATCTCCCTGATTGGCGAAGATGGTACGATACTGACCAATGACGATTTCGCAAACAAGAAGAACGTATTCGGTGAGAACATGGGAACTTCCGGTTCGTCCAGCTGTTACATCTATGCTCCTGATTTTTATGCCGAGAATATCACCTTCGAGAACTCTGCAGGTCCCGTGGGGCAAGCAGTTGCCTGTTTTGTTTCTGCCGACCGTGCCTATTTTAAGAACTGTAGTTTTCTCGGCTTCCAGGATACACTCTACACATACGGCAAGCAAAGCCGCCAATATTATGAGGACTGCTACATCGAAGGCACGGTCGATTTTATTTTCGGCTGGTCTACGGCTGTCTTCAATCGTTGCCGCATTCACAGCAAGGGGGATGGCTACGTCACTGCTCCTTCTACCGATAAAGGAAAGAAGTACGGTTACGTTTTCTACGACTGTCGGCTGACGGCTGATGCGGAAGCTACAAAGGTCTATTTGTCACGTCCCTGGCGACCTTATGCACAGGCTGTATTTATTCGCTGCGAACTGGGTAAACATATTCTTCCTGTCGGCTGGAATAATTGGGGTAAGAAGGAAAACGAAAAGACAGTCTTTTATGCCGAATATGGCAGTAAGGGCGCAGGGGCCAATCCGCAAGCACGTGCGGCATTCTCCCGTCAGTTGAAAAATCTGAAAGGTTATGAGCCGGTAACAGTGCTGGCAGGAGACGATGGTTGGAATCCGGTGAGGGACGGAAACCGGTTGTTGGATGTGAAACGTTGATTATATCTCCCGATTCTGCAAAATAGCTGTTGAAGATAGCGCCAAAATGCAAGTATTTTTCTATCTTTACGGCACAGAATCGAGTGATATATGATAAAGAAAATCTTAATTTCCGTAATTCTATTGTTGGCTGTCGTATTCACGGCACATACACAGCAACATTGCTTCTTTACCCACTATTCTACAGAGGACGGATTGTCGCAGAACACAGTCATGAACATCCTTCAGGACCATAAAGACAATTTGTGGTTTGCTACTTGGGATGGTATCAACCGTTTTGACGGCTACACTTTCAAGACCTATAAGGCACGTCAGGGAGATTACATCAGTCTGACCAATAACAGGGTAGACCATATGTATGAAGATTGTTATGGTTTCCTCTGGCTGCTGACATACGACAACCGTGTCCATCGCTTCGATCCCAGAACGGAGACTTTCGAGCAAGTGCCCGCTGCGGGAGAAGAGGGAAGTACGTTCAATGTACATACCATTGAAGTAATGCCGAACGGGACTGTCTGGTTGCTGACCGACAATGACGGAGCGATCCGTATCCTGACCCATCCCGAAGAAAATAACCGCCTGACATGGGATATTTACTCCGGCAAGTCGGAATTGTTCCCTTCTTTCCATGTTTTTAAAGTCTATCAGGATAAAGCGGGAAACGATTGGCTGTTGACGGATAACGGATTGGGCTTGATTCGTCCGGGCACGCGGGAACCTGTTTCCTACTTTACGGAGACAAAAGGAAAGAACGGTGGCATGAACCAGGCTTTTTATGCGGCGCAGGAGAATGACGGACACATCCGTTTCGCTTCCGATCATGGACGCATCTGGTCTTATCGGAAAGAAGGTGGCGACTTTACATTGTTTGAACTGCCTACGAAGAGCCGCATCACCTCCATTCACGAAGTAGCTCCGGAGCAGACGGTGGTCACAACGGACTCGGATGGTTTCTTTACCTATCATCTGAAGACGAAAGCTGCCGTACATTATTCTTCTCTGACTTGCAAAGCGTTGCCCGACCGTCCGATTCTTTCGGCCTACGTAGACCGTTCTTCTGAAGTCTGGTTTGAACAGGAAGAACCGGGTGTCGTGGCTCATTTCAACCCGGCAACAGGAGTAGTCACCCGTGAACAGATTCTGATTGAATACAGTAATCCCGAACGTTCGCGTCCGGCTTTCCACATTTTTGAGGACGTGAACGGTTTCCTTTGGGTGCATCCATACGGTGGCGGTTTCTCTTTCTTCGACCGGCAAAAAGGGCGTCTGGTTCCTTTCTATAATGAATTGGGCAGTCACGACTGGCGTTTCTCCAATAAGATTCATTCGGCTTTTTCTGATAAACAAGGCAATCTATGGCTTTGTACGCACTCCAAAGGATTGGAAAAGGTGACGTATCGCAATGTTCCCTTTTCGATGATGATTCCTGTATTGCACGAGCATGAATCTCTGCATAACGAGGTGCGTGCTTTGTGCGAAGATAAGTTGGGTAACCTGTGGGTAGGAGTGAAAGACGGTATGCTCCGCCTGTATGATGTCCGCAGAACGTACAAAGGTTATCTGACGGAGAACGGTACTGTCTCTACCACCGGTACTCCGATGAGGGGAACCGCTTATTTCGTCATTCAGGATTCAAAAGGTATCATTTGGATTGCGACGAAAGGTGACGGACTGATCCGTGCCGAGTCCACCTCTCCGGACGGTATGTCCTACAGGCTGACCCGCTATCTTCATCAGGAGGATGATATGTACAGTTTGAGTGATAATAACGTGTATTGTGTGTACGAAGACCATCACGGGCGTATTTGGGTAGCTACTTTTGGCGGAGGTATCAATTATATCACGGGGGACAAGGACCGGAAGACTTTGTTTATCAATCATCGTAATAATCTGAAAGGTTATCCTATCGACCCTTGCTATAAGGCTCGCTTTATTACTTCCGACAATAACGGTCGCCTGTGGGTGGGAACTACTACGGGGGCTATCGCTTTCGACGAGAACTTTGAAAAACCGGAAGAAGTGGAGTTCCATCATTTCTCCCGTGTGCCGAACGACACGCAAAGTTTGAGCAACAATGACGTGCATTGGATTATCCCTACTCAAAATAAGGAACTTTATCTGGGAACATTCGGCGGCGGTCTCAACAAGCTGGTATCTATCGACAAAGACGGTCATGCTAAATTCGAGTCCTATTCGGTGCAGGATGGGCTTTCTTCGGATATTTTGCTTTCCATCCGCGAGGACCATAAACGGAATCTATGGATCAGTACTGAGAACGGGCTTTGCAAGTTCAGTCCGTCGGAAGAACGCTTCGAGAGTTTTGATGAACGCAGCATTACTTTTCCGGTGCGTTTCAGTGAGGCGGCCTCTACGCTGACTGCCAAAGGGAGTATGCTTTTCGGTGCCAGTGGCGGTGTCTTTATTTTCAATCCGGATTCTATCCACAAAAGCAGCTATGTTCCGTCTATCGTATTCTCCAAGTTGACGGTAGCCAATGAGAACGTCGTCCCCAGAGACGGCTCGTTGCTGAAAGTGGATATTGATGATACAGACCGGTTGGTGCTTTCGCATGACGAGAATATTTTTTCCATTCATTTTGCGGCATTGGACTACACCAATCCGCAGAATGTGCAGTATTCATATATTCTGGATGGTTTTGAAAAGCAGTGGACGTTTGCCGACAAGCAGCGGAGTGTGACTTATACGAACCTTCCGAAAGGGAAATATGTGCTCCGTGTCCGTTCTACCAACAGCGACGGGGTGTGGGTGGAGAACGAGCGTGCGTTGGATATAGTGATTCTTCCTTCGTTTTGGGAGACCCCTGTGGCGTATGTGATGTATGTACTTTTTGTTTTGATTATTATCCTCGTGGCTGTTTATATCCTGTTCACGATTTATCGGTTGAAGCATGAGGTGTCGGTAGAGCAGCAGATCTCGGATATTAAGTTGCGCTTCTTTACGAATATTTCCCACGAATTGCGTACGCCGCTTACGTTGATAGCCGGACCGGTGGAGCAGGTGCTGAAGAATGATAAATTGCCGGCCGACGCACGGGAGCAGTTGGTGGTGGTAGAAAGGAACACCAGTCGGATGCTTCGTCTCGTCAATCAGATATTGGACTTCCGCAAGATTCAGAACAAGAAGATGAAGATGCAGGTGCAGCGTGTGGATGTCGTGCCGTTCGTCCGTAAGGTGATGGATAACTTCGAGGCTGTCGCCGAAGAGCACCGGATTGATTTCTTGTTTGAGACGGAAAAGGAACATCTTTATCTTTGGGTGGATGCGGATAAGCTGGAAAAAATTGTGTTTAACTTGCTTTCCAATGCTTTTAAATATACGCCGAACGGGAAGATGATTACGATTTTTATCCGCGAGGATGAAGAAGTCGTTTCCATCGGTGTGCAGGATCAAGGTATCGGTATAGCCGAGAACAAGAAGAAATCGCTGTTTGTCCGTTTTGAGAATCTGGTGGATAAGAATCTTTTCAATCAGGCTAGTACGGGCATCGGGCTTTCGTTGGTAAAGGAACTTGTGGAGATGCATAAGGCTACAATTTCCGTTGACAGCCGTTTGGGAGAAGGGAGTTGTTTCAAGGTTGACTTCCTGAAAGGGAAAGAACATTATGACGAAGAAGTCGAATTTATCCTTGACGATGCGGAAGCTCCGGTAAGAATGGGGCAGGTGGTGGACATTGCCAATGCATCGCTTCAATCTGAAACTCTTGTAACGGCAGCTGGTCCGGAGTTTGAGAAATCGTCTTCGGAGGAAGAACCGTTAGCGGAAGATACTTCTAAAGAGTTAATGTTGTTAGTCGAAGATAATCAGGAGTTGCGTGAGTTTCTGCGCAGCATCTTTACTCCGGTATACAGGGTGGTGGAGGCGGCCGACGGAATGGAAGGCTGGAGTAAAGCGTTGAAGTATTTGCCGGATATTATTATCAGTGATGTGATGATGCCTGAAAAGGATGGCATCGAAATGACACGTGAACTGCGTGCGGATATGATGACCAGCCATATACCTATTATTCTGCTTACTGCCAAGACTACTATCGAAAGCAAATTAGAAGGACTGGAGTACGGTGCAGATGACTATATCACGAAACCTTTCAGTGCTACCTATCTGCAAGCCCGTGTGGAAAATCTGTTGATGCAGCGTAAGAAACTGCAAAGTTTCTATCGCGATAGCCTGATGCATATCAACATGGCTGCTGTTCCTGAAGATCTGCCTGTATCGGCAGAGGGGGAATCAAGAGAAGAAAACAGGACTGAACCGGAGCAGGAAGCACAACCTACTGTTCCCGATATGTCTCCCAACGATCGTAAGTTTATGGATAAATTGGTGGAACTAATGGAGCAGAACATGGATAATGGCGAGTTGGTGGTGGATGATTTGGTACGCGAACTGGCTGTCAGTCGTTCGGTATTCTTCAAGAAACTGAAAACGCTTACCGGATTAGCGCCTATCGAGTTTATCAAAGAAAT
>OHUA01000935.1_pt1 | contig 12463 bp, 5 predicted proteins | sample 1579051 | NCBI WGS metagenome assembly OHUA01 (sample SAMEA3879559, study PRJEB24766) | human gut metagenome | biome: human-associated habitat; feature: feces | place: USA | collected 1985/1987 | reverse complement strand
GACTCTCTCCTCGGCTAGGCAGTCATCCGCATATCCATTTTGGTGCTTAAGTTAATACTTAATTAAAAATTATATATCTTTTGGCATTGCATAATTAAACATTTTTTCCATTCTGCTCTCTACCCTATCATTCCACACATTACGATCTTGCCAACGTCCCACATACATTAGCTGATTATTCTTTGCAATAATAGTTATTCCTGCATCGCCCGCCCATTCACAGTCGCCGCCTAAATTTATAACTGGAATATTTTCATCATCTACACTGCATTTATGAAATCTATAAACACCAATTTTCACATATTTTAATATAGAAACTGGATCGACTTCATAATTTCTTAAAATATCTGGTGAAAGTTCCTCACATAAATCAGGGTATAATTTTTTATAGCTTTCATAATATCTTCTTTTTATAAATTACTACTTTCCCCAGCCTCTATTATTCACAAGATTTGCATTCTTCTGTATCTCATCGTAGGGTAATGGGAGATAATAATAACGCATATTATCAAGCGGCCGTTTTTCTACAGGTACAACCTCGAAGAGTTCAGTTCCATCTGCCTTCCGAGTAACTTTCATACCTAAAATAGTCTCATCAAGTGGCAAAAGTCTACGACGCAAATCCCAAAAACGTTGATTTTCAAAAGCAAATTCAATGCGACGCTCATTCAGAATCAGCTTTGCAAAACTTTCTGGAGAAACTGCCATCTCATCCAGATAAGTAACATCAGTTATTCCTCCTGATTTTTCACGAATAATACGAATAACATCATATGCAGACATCGTACAATCCGGACCTATTACTTTTGGCCCCCATGCTTCATTTGCAGCTTCTGCAAAGATATACCAAATTTCTGCTTTACGCAACATCGGGTTATAGTGACGAGACTCCTGTTGATCAAGAGGTTTAATGAAATTTGCAAGATCTGTATTAATGAACTTTGCAAGATAATATCCAGAGCGGCTAGCCTTTTCATTAAAATAATCAGAATCTTTTCCTCCATACGCGACATCTATATTAGAGTTATTCGCCCCAAACTTCCGGCCTTGATAGTAGAGATTCACGTCAAAACGGTTGTCACGTATACAGGAATAAGGATTCTCTTCATCGTATCCGGCACGGGGATCATTGATTGGGAACCCATTCTTTGCCGGGAATGCTGCTGCAAGGTTATGAGAAGGCACAGTCTGTGCATTTCCATAATAGAAAGGAGGATAATGACGATCTTCAATGGCATGTCCTTTACCAATAAACGTGCGGAAAAGGAATTCTGCTGATTGCGCATCCCCACCATCATATAACTCTTTCGGTTTTAGAGCAGCATAGGTTGTCATTCCAGACATTTGAAGGACTTCATATGCGTAGGTTGCCGCCCGTTCCCATTTTGCCTGATAACTAGTTTGATTTACAACAGTATAATCCCCCATCCCATTTAATCTAACAACATTATCAGGCTGGTATGCCGGACTTGCAGCATATAATAAAACACGAGCCTTTAGTGCGGCAGCAGCGAGACCAGACGCTCTGCCAAAAAGACTCTCGCCCAGAATTGCATCACTCCCCGTATAAGTCAATGGCAACAAGGACATAGCAGTTTCACAATCCTCCGCTATTTGTTTTACACATTCTTCATAAGTATTACGTACAAAGTTCTCTGGATGTAAAGACTCTTCCGGAGTAACAAAATGAGTTACAATAGGATAACCTAGTACAGAACCATCATCTGTTTTTCCTCCATACATCTGTAATAATTGAAAACCTGTCCAGGCCCGTAAGAAAATTGCCTCCCCTTTGAGCCGTTGTTTGATTTTCCTATCGTTATCTTCACTTGTCATGCTATAACGAATATCATTTGTCAAACCTTTATCCAGAAAAATATGAATTTGTTGGAACTGATTATAACATTTGCTCCAAATCCCCAATGGATTTGTAGAAAAACTAAAAGCACCTTGCCCCGCGCGATAGACACTTGAACCTGTATTACGAGTTAAAGCATTATCAGTAGCCGCATCAAGAAAATTACCATCCCACGCATCAGGAGAAATCATCACATCCTGATAGACTGAAAGTAAAACACCCTGGGCCTTTTCCGCATTTGTCCAAGTATCATCTTCCGACCATTCGTTTGTCAGTTTGGTATCAAGCATGTCGCTACATGAGCATACAGTACTTGCTAACAAAGCCATGATAAATGTATATTTTATAAATTTAATCATAATAAATTTAGAAAGAAATTGATAATCCCCCCGTAACAGTACGGTAAGTTGGATAGTTAGTCACACCAGAGAGTATTCTTTCCGGATCAAGATCCTTGATGCCCGAAAGAACAAAAAGGTTGGTTCCACGAAGAAAAAACTTATAATTCTTACCAATACCTTTTCCCGATTTATTAGCCAAAGTATAACTCAACTCAATATTCTTGAGACGAAAGAATGAACCGTTTTCTGTCCAAAACGTAGAATTACGCTGATTATTATCGGCCGCCATCGTTGTTAAACGAGGCTGAGTACCCTCTGGATTATTCACTGGGTGATAACGGTCGGATGCAAGTACGGAATATCCGTTAAGACCTGAATTCCAATAATAAGAGCTCGTACATAACTTGGTAATACCTGTTGTTACTGTTCCTAAAATATAAAGGCCAATCCCCTTGTATTTCAAAGTAACATCAATGCCCATTGTTGTAGTAGGAAAACTCTGTCCAATACTTTTCTGGTCATTATTATCCACTATTCCGTCACCATTTAAATCGGCGTAAGCGATGTCACCAATCTGATAATTCCCAAAAGTCTGATTTGGATGACCTTCAAGAGGAATATCCTTGCCAAAAAGCCCTTCTGCCTGCCATCCAAAAATTGTACTGGTAGGACGTCCTATTGCCTTACGATACTCTTCAATGTTACTTAATTCATTACTTTTACGTAATTCATTTTTCGTATAAGTGACATTAAACCCTACATTATAAATAAAATCTTTTCCTATCTTGTCATTCCAGTTTACATAAGCATCAAATCCTTGGTTCATAACCTCACCAATATTCTCATATGGAATAAAATCACCACCCGTTGCAGCGTACTTAGCATTATTAACACCTATAATATTCTTACGTAACTCACGGAAATAATTAATTTCAGTGGAAAGACGATTATCGAAGAAAAGTCCTTCAATTCCCACGTTCAATTCATTTGAATACTCCCATTTCAAATCAGGATTACCCCAGCGAGATAGATCAGTAGTATTTCCCCCAATAGTCGGTCTAAACTCTTCTTTATCTCCTTTTTTCCAGTTCGTTCTATAAAGGAAAAAACCAGTATTACCAGCATAACCAAGATGACCATAACTAGCTTTCAGCTTTAAAAAGTCTACATTCTCCACATCTTTCAAAAATGATTCATTAGAAAGCACCCATGCTGCACCAATTGCCCGGGCAAAGAAATACTGATTACCTTTCTCAAACTTATTGCTCCCCATTGCAGAAAGTGTGCCTTCAAACATATACCGTTTGTTATAATTATAATTAGCCCGGAATGTAAAGTTCGCATCTTTCAAATCTTGTGAGCTACCCGTAGCTTCTTCTTGAGTATAACGAAATGCTGCATTAGCAGAGACTCCATGAAGTCCGAAATTATTTTCATAGCCCACATTTGCCCGCCAACCAAAATAACGATATGTATCATTTGCTGCAATCGATTGTTTTTTAGGTAAATTCAATCTTTTGCGCTCTGTAAAACGAAGCACCTCATCACCATTAGTATCCAAATAACGGTCAATAGAATAAGTAGGATATGCATTACGTAATTCCTGACGCAAATAACTGTAATTATCAAAAGTCATATAAGCATCAGCAGTCAATCCTTTTACAAACTCATTCAAATCAAATTTCAGTCCAAGATTCGTCTGGCTGTTTACATATCTTTCTGATGTGTTGCCACCATATGCCATATCAGAATAAAGATTGCTTGACTTACGAGAACTTGCTCCGAAAATCAAAGAACTTCCATCTACGGCAATACCATCATGTCCGTTGATCGCTTCCGGAGAAATTACAAATGGATATTCATTAGGACGAAGGGTAGATATTTCTCCAAACAATCCTTCACCATCCTTTGCTCCCCAATCTTTCTTTTCAATACGTGCTGCAATATCCGCCGCAACAGAAAGAAAATCTGTAATACGAATATCCAGATTACCACGAGCATTTATTCTATTCAGATCAGAACGATCACCCACTTTTTCCAAACCAGAACTACCTGTATAGCCTACAGTCACAGCATAAGTGGCATTCTTATTTCCACCATTCAATTCAAGAGTCGCTTTACGGAAAGTATTTTGCTCACGAAGAAATTCTTTGTAATAATCCACATTAGGATAAAGCAGATCATTTACTCCTGATGAATTGCGGTACCCCTCTAAATCTTTATCTGTATAAAATGGAGACATACCATCATTTTCGCGCGCCTCATTAAACAGTTTGGCATAATTGTAAGAGTCGAGATACTTAGGTAAACGCGTCGTAGGCTGCACACCATATTCTAGTCCCAAACGAATAATGCGCTTATGTGCTTCTCCCCGTTTTGTACGTACCAGCACCACTCCATTAGTAGCTTGCGCCCCATAAAGGATTTTAGCCGGAGCATCTTTCAGAATCTCTATTGATTCTATTTCCTCTGGAAGAATATCATCAATCGGTCGTTCAATACCATCAACAATTACAATCGCATTATTCGTGCCGTTATTATGATGACCACGAATATAAAGTGTCGAATTATCATATCCAATGCCACCCGTTCCTGCGATAGCAATCAGACCCGCTGCCTGTCCTTGCAAAGTATTGGAAAGTTGTAATTCAGGCATTGTTTTCAAATGTTCAATGTTTACATGACCAATAGCAGCCGTCAAATCGGACTGATAGGTCTTAGCACCATCACCACGTTCATAAGTATCCCGTTCCGTAGAATATAGTCCTTCAAGCTCAAGCTTGATTTCGCTGGGACATCCACCCTCCTGTAAATTAATGACTGCATCTTTATACCCGGGAGTCTCAATCAGAATAGTACCGTTTGCTTTCGTTTTAAGAGAGAAGTAGCCATGTACATCTGTATAATTAGTAATTGCTCCACCACCGCTTAACACCATAACATCACTCAACGGCTGACCGTTTGCATCGGTTACTCGAGCTTTTACCTCAATCACCGGAATTTTCTTCTTATTCTTACTCTGGGCTTTCATATCTATTGTACCCCCCATCAAAAGGGCCAACGCAAACAATCCCATGAAAAATATACGATATTTGTTTTTCATAAACATCTAAAATTAAGTATTTTCATTACCAACCCGGATTCTGCTGCAAGTTACGAAGTGCATCTACATCGTGTTGAGGCAACGGATACCAGTAATTACGCATATTCGAGAATCCTCGAACTTCTTTAGTCATATCAAATTTCTCATAAGTAAAACTTTCTGGTCTGGTTTTATCACCATAGGAACCAACCGGATGAAATTTAACTCCTTGAAGCGGGTATGCTGTCTTAAACAAATCGTGCATAATCATCCAACGGCGAACATCCCACCAACGGTGATTCTCGAACATGAGTTCTACTCCACGTTCACGACGATATGCTTCACGAAACTTTTCCGGATCATTTACTATATCTGAGGGCAAATCCGTCACATCTACACGATTACGAACCAAATTAATAGCCTCTTCTGCTGTCATTCCACAATTCTCAACCGTTGCTGTAGCACTTCCAGTTGCTTCAAATGACGCTTCTGCAAAATCCAAATACAGTTGAGCAACCCGAATAAAAACAGTTTGTGCGCAATATCTTAACCATTTATCACTGCCACTGGGAAAATGTTGGCCATGAGCATCCTCCCAAAGAAATTTACGGCACATAAAGCCAGACATTTCACGCCCATTCGAATGTTTGGATGTCAAGAAATCATTATATGGTTTTGAACCAACCCATAAGCGAATATAATAGGTCGCACCATTCTGATAAGTCCCCCATTTATCACCCGGAATCAGAATATTATTATAGAAACGAGGATCACGCTTAGTGAAAGCATGTTCCGAATCAAACTTATAACCGGAACGAGGATCAGTAATCGGATAGTAAATTCCATCATCCCCCTGACGTTCATACATATTAACAGCATTCAACGTTGGACAAGACATAGCAAATGCTTCCGAACCCGTCCCTGTGGCCAATTCAGGATAAAGCCAGAATGCACGTAATGTTTTCTCCCGGTCTGTCGTATTTTTCATGCTACGGCGTGTCCATATATGTTCAGGTTGTTTTATCTGGGTATCGGGAAACCAGAAAATATTTGTATATTCTTCTTTAGTTTCCATTCTAACCCCAGTCACACTCTCATTATCCTTCATATACTTAATAGCCTGCCAAGCTGCCTGTGCCGCTTTCTTTGCCCGTTCCCGATCATAGGTTTTAACTTCAACTGAATTCAAATCATTTTGCATTAAGGGGCTTGCATCATACAGTAAGGCCATTTCTTTAAAAGCCATAGCCGCCAATTTTGTAGGACGCCCATATTGCATATTTTCCCAAGTATCAGGAAGCATAGCTATTGCCTTATCAATGTCTCCAATCATCCAATCTGAACTTTCATGATAAGTAACACGAGGAAGATCATCATCCCCACCTGCAAAAACCCGATCTATGATCGGCATACCTCCATAACGTTTTATAACGGAAAAGTAAAACCAAGCTCGATAAAAATAAGCTTGCCCCAGAATTTCATTTTTTTGATCTTCCGTCAACGGAACCTGATCGATATTGGCAATCACACGGTTCACAATACGTAACGACGGGTAAGCTTTTCCTATCGGTGTTCTATCGCCATTACCTATTTCGGTAACATTCTCACTTTTACCAGTCAATAACCAAGAACCTGAAAAGAATTTAGCAAAAACCGTACTATTAAACGTTGTTGCCATTTCATCGGCCATCACACCTACATAAGTACGACCATAACCACCTGCATCAGCACTTTCAAACCAATTGTAGTTATCTAATTTAGAATATACACCATCCAAAAAGCCACGAATCGATTCATAATTTGCATAAACAGAAGTCTCATCAAGCCCTCCTGCATCTTCACGCTTATCAAGAAAATCTTCGCATCCTACAGTTAAAAACAAGAAAATTCCTGCTAATATATATACATATTTATTCTTCATACTACTAATTATTTAATTAATCAGAATGAGAGTCTGATGCCAGACGTTATCGAACGCAATATAGGATAACCGGTCTGGTTACCTTCCGGATCAATGCGGTTATCTCCTCCCCAAAAAGTCAATAGGTTGTTACCATTCACATAAACTTGCAGATTGGAGATACGTGCAGCTTCCAACCAACGTTTAGGTAATTTATAGCTAACTTCAAGATTCTTTAAACGCAGATAAGAAAAGTTTCGATAACGATACGTGCTCTCTGTCCCATTAAATTTACCATTATTAGTCAAATGTAAAGCTGGAGCTGTGATACCACTCTGATTGGCAGTTTCCGGTGTCCACGCAGCCATAACATCAGGTTGTGCATTGATTTTCCCATCAATGAATGAAGCCATATATACATGATCCACTAATTTATAGACTCCAGTTGGAGCATAAAACATAGCACTGAATCCCAGTCCTTTCCAATCAAATCCTAATTGAAAGCTATAAGTATGCAACGGATAATTGAGTTGTGAGACAGCCACTTTGTCAGAGCCATTTAAAACACCATTGGCATCAAAATCAACATAAACTAAATCACCAGGGATTACCTGACTTGGAGCCACAGAATTTATAGAGCCTGTTTGAGCATAATTAAATACATCATCAATGGTTCCATAATTACCGATAGCCAAATAACGGATCTGATGTCCAATAGGTTTTCCAGCCCCTTTCAGATGCTCTGGAGAACGATATGGATCATCACGGAATACAACCCGGTTTTCACTTGATGCCATAGTGAAACCGACATTATAATGAAAATCCTTACCAATCTTATCCTGCCAGCGTAACTCTACTTCAAATCCATGGTTTTTGGTCCTACCCATATTTACCGCATTAAAAGTAGCACCTGCTATTGATGAAGTTGTATTAGGCGTCATCAAAATATCTTTTCGTTTTTCATCAAACAAATCCAATGTCATGGATAATTTATTCCAAAGTCCCACTTCAATCCCTAAATTTTGTTTGGTCGATTTTTCCCAAGTAGAACCTACATTGGCAATAGAACCTTCTTTATAAATTGGTCCCCATTCATGCGTTTGCGTATCACCCAATGTAATTACTCCGCCGGAAGTAAACGACTGAATATAATTCCAACGACTTGCTCCGGCATCAGAACCTACCTTACCCCATGAATAACGCAACTTAAGATTAGTCAACACCTTACTTAGACTACTCTTTTTTATAAACGGCTCTTCAGAAAGACGCCATCCTAAAGAGAATGAAGGAAACAGACCAAAACGATGTCCACGGGCAAACTTTTCCGACCCCGTATATGAAACATTCACTTCCCCCAAATATCGTTCTTTCCAGTTATACGTCACACGCCCTACCCAGTCTTCATTATAGCTAGGGAAACGAACATTATCCCCGTCTTTTGAATCATAGATTTGCCGGTTAAACAAAGCAAGCGCACCCACATTATGGCCACTGAATGAACGGTTGTAGGCCACTGAAAATTCATAATAGAAACGGCGGGTATACCCATCCAACCTATCATAATATTCAACAGAAGGAGACAATGGAACAGATTCTGCATCCGGAAGACGCGTATTCTCAATCATCGGATACGAAACTGATCCATCCTGATTCAGAATCGGATTAGCATAATCGTAAACACGATGATAACGAATTATAGACTTTAATGCCTGATTGGCATTTCCTCCACGAGCTACATTAGTCGAAGTGGTAGAGGATGAAGAATACGATATCTTAGCACCAACTTTTAATCCTGGAGTAATAAAGTCCAGTTTCTGCTCAAGGGATGCATCATACCATCCCTGAAAAGTTTTACGCAAGTTCGCACCAGCCAGATTCATATTAGCCACAGGATTCTTTTCTTCATCATCTCCCCAATATCCGTCAGAATATTTCACAGGATGATCGCTTGTAGATTCCGTCATTATACGATTAAACGGATTATCACTATCAAGAGACTTATTACGATATGCCATTTTACCAGCGACATTCACTGAAAGTTTGGTTGTCGAAGTTATATTAAAATCAAAATTAGAACGCCAATTATAACGTTTATAAGTATGTCGCGGATCAAATGCCTCATTTTCTTTCAAATTGTAAATATCACCGTCTCCCTGATAACCTACAGAAGCAAAATACTTCATATAATCCGTACCACCACGTATATTCACATTATAATTCTGTGTATAACCACTACTTACCAATTCATCCCACCAGTTCACATAAGGAAATACATCGTTATAAGCGCCATAGTTACCTTCATTATAAGCACGCTGCCAAGCTTCAATCGTAGAAAGCGGAATCAACTTATCCCAGCTTCCATCATTGGCAAGTCCCTGATTATATGCCTGCATAGCAGTTACATGGTCGGCTAGATGCATACTTGTTGTCGGATTCTTAAACGTTACATTGGCTGAAAAACTTATTTTCGGTGAACTATCTGTACCACGTTTGGTCGTAATAAGAATTACTCCATTACCACCACGCACACCATAAACAGCTGTCGCAGAAGCATCTTTCAATACAGAAATTGTTTCAATCTCATTCATGTCGATATCATCCATGTCCCGTTCGATGCCATCTACCAATACTAACGGGTTCGTATTTCCCCAAGTACTTTTACCACGAATATACATCGTCACATCATTATCACCAGGCTTTCCCGAAGAATTGATGGCTATGACACCATTTAACTTTCCTTGAAGAGCTTCCGAAACAGAGTTTACACTACCAGACTTCATCAATTCCAGCCCGTCAGCTTGAGTAATAGAACCAACATTCGTTACTTTTTTCTGAACGCCATAGCCCACTACTACAACTTCTTCAAGAACACTCGCATCTTCCTGCATTTTAAAAACAGTTCTTTTCGCCGCCTCTTCAGCTTTCATTTCAATGGCCTTATACCCCACATACGAAAATTGAAGAATGGAATTGGCTTTGACAACCAGTTGAAATTCTCCATCAAAGTCTGAAATCGTACCTGTGGTAGTTCCCTTAATCTGGATGTTCACACCAATAAGGGTCTCACCACTTTTTGCATCTACAATTCGCCCTTTGATTGTCTTTGGCCATCCTCCATCGGCACGACCAAGCTGTACCGAAAAGAGCAATAGAACCAGCATCAGCAGACGAAATACTTTCGTGCTAAAGTCTAAATTTCTCATAAATTAGATCCAATTAGGTAATTAATATTAAATGTTATCAAATCTCTTTACGTAGTTTATACAATAACCTTAATTTGTCGGGAATATTAAATTTACCATTTAATGAATCCCCGGCATACCAGGTAGAAAACACTCCTTCCTGAGTAGCATAAAGCGTATCACGTGCTTCCTCTAACTCTCTAATTGCAGCATCCATATTTTTTGCTCGTTCATCAGAACTCTTATATGCAAGAATAAAATGATATAACGAACGACTTAATGCTTCCATATAATGGCATGGAGCAGCCAGATTATCTCTGAAGAAACACTGATCCTGCTTTGGCAGTCGTTTCTGAATAATTTCACAACGACGGGAAACTTCACCAAAACGAATAGCAGCTCTCTCCATTCCAGCAATTAAAGAATCGACCTGATTGTTCCCGTCAATACGGAATGTCCGCCCTGGAATCCGTTCAAATCCTATATCGTACAAAGGATTCGGGGAAAAATCTTTAAAACGCTCTCCTATCTGATCAAATACACGTGAATATCTTAAATCCTGAAAAAGAAACTGACGCTCCATATTTGGAAATATAGAAGGCTTTTGCTGCCAATAAGCATTATAATAATCACGATAAAGCTGAACAACTTCAGCAGCATGTTTCTTTCCAAAATATTGGGTACAGAAGTCAAGTAAAAATGAGTCGGTATTATAAGTCTGCATATCCCACATCATACGGGCATTAGCAGCCATCTCCATTACAAATTCCCGCAAATTCCCCGCATTAACAACAGAGAAAGTTAATGGACCTCGAGTATTGACATAGCGATAATTAAACTCCATTTTCCATGGGCCTTCAGCCGGAGCTAGATGAGCACCGGTAGAAGTAAACTGAAGATTCATATAATAGCCCAGCTTTACTTGCTTTTTCATATCAAAGGCAACCAAATCATCATAAGGATAATGGTCTCTCCGTCCGGCCACAAAGGTCCAAAGCATATTTTCACCTGTTGGTGGTTGAAGATAGCCTTTAGCCAGTAAATCAGATAGTTCGTCATAAAAAGTCATACGAACAAAAGGCTCTCTCTCACCTGTGGCTTTCTTTATCATGTCCAATTGAATATGCATCATGCGATTAATAACCTCCGCACGTTCTTTATCTGTTTTCGGAGCATCAGAGAAAGCAGCCCAAAAAGGCTGGTCGTTTATCCCACGGAAAGAAATTTGCCACAGATTTTCCTGTTTATCGTGGCACACAGTTTCAATGCTATACTGCCAAAACTCACGAAGTGATTGTTCATCAGACAATAATAATTTAGGTGGTTCGATTTTGCGTACTTTCCGCCAATAGCCCTCCCAGTTCATTAAATTGTTGTTACAAGCAACATGATGGTGCGAAGTCAATATAAGGCCATATTTACGTAATAAAGCTGCTCGTCTATTTAATTTATAATCAGGATAAGTAACTGTCGCTTCTAATTCTACAGTATTAAGTTTCAGTCTTAACATAGTTTCAAGCCACAGCTCATCATTTTCTTTCGATAATTTCCTCCATGGCTCAAATAAATCCGTATCATTGGGAAACCATGCACGATACCGAACCTGGGGTGACTTCTGATAATAATCAAAATCAGTAGGAATCGTCACCTGCTTCTTATATTGTGGTTCCCAAGACGAAAAATACCATAATGGCGGTACTTCAAGAAACTGTTCACAAAAAGTATAAATAGCATAAATAGTACCACGCATATCTTTTCCATGGAGGTATATCCTATTTCTCTGTAGATCACAATAAATTCGATGCGATTCAAGACCATCTAAAAGGCGAAGTGATGATTCATTAATCAATAGATCATTCATAGATTCATTAACAACTATGATATCTATCCCCTTTGCATTATCGGCTTTTTGAGAGATCTCCGGTTTATAATGCATCACCTTCTCAAAATCTTTAGACAAAGTCTCTACTGCCAATTTCACTGGTGCAACTTCACGACTGGATATCACTATCTGAAAGTTCCCACTTTTTAAATTCAAAGATGAGCTGGCATTTATTGCTAAAGATGAAATAGAAATAAAAGGCAGCATAATCAGAAAGG
>OHUA01000921.1_pt1 | contig 12670 bp, 10 predicted proteins | sample 1579051 | NCBI WGS metagenome assembly OHUA01 (sample SAMEA3879559, study PRJEB24766) | human gut metagenome | biome: human-associated habitat; feature: feces | place: USA | collected 1985/1987 | reverse complement strand
ACTCGCGACCCTAACCTTGGCAAGGTTATGCTCTACCAACTGAGCTATTTCCGCGATTGCGGATGCAAAGGTAGATATTTTCCTTAAACCTGCAAACATTCCGCAGACTTTTTTCACACAGAAAAGTGTACATTTTCGCCAGGCATACAAGCAGACTTTTGATTATCAACTCATTCGCCCACGATAATCTTCATAAGAAAATTGCTTGAAAACTTCAGCTTTTCCTTCTTTTGTCCACATTGCAATGGCCGGATGGTGAATTCCATTGAACATATTCGTCTTTACAGTGGTGTAATGTATCATGTCCTCAAAGATGATTCTCTCCCCTATCTGCAGCTCATGGTCGAAACTCCACAGTCCCATATAGTCGCCGCTTAGGCAGGAGTTTCCTCCAAGACGATAGACATAAGGACCCGCATCACCCATCTCCGCTCCACGCACTGCAGGCTGATAGGGCATCTCCAGGCAATCCGGCATGTGGCACGTAAAGCTAACGTTGAGAATGGCAGTACGAATGCCGCGGTTTTCCACGATGTCCACTATCTCCGAGCTCAGCACACCGGTCTGCCAAGTGAAAGCGGAACCGGGCTCAAGAATGATTTGAAGATGCGAATAGCGTCCCTTCAAGCCCTGCAACAGACGGACAAGATGCTCTACATCATAATCCTTACGCGTCATCAGATGCCCGCCTCCTAAATTCAACCACTTAATCTGTGAGAACCAGCGGGAGAATTTTCCTTCCAAGTGCTCCAATGTGTGTTCCAGTTCGTAGGAAGAAGACTCGCAATGACAATGACAGTGAAAACCTTCAATACCCACCGGAAGTTCTTCGGGAAGCGGGTCGGCCATTACACCGAAGCGAGTACCGGGTGCGCAGGGATTATAAAGCTCCGTTTCCACCTCAGAGTATTCGGGATTGATACGGATACCGCAGGAAATGCCGCTTCCCTCCGCCACCACTACCGGATAAAAGCGGTGGAACTGCGAAAGCGAATTGAAAGTGATATGGCTGCTGCACCGCATTATCTCCGGAAAATCGGCCTCGGTATAGGCAGGCGAGTACGTATGTGCCTTACTTCCGAACTCCTCCAATGCCAGACGGGCTTCGTAGACGGAACTTGCCGTAGAGTGGTCTATATACTCCCTGAAAATGGGAAAAGAACGCCACATGGCAAATGATTTGAAAGCGAGGATTATCTCCACACCTGCGCGGTCGGCCACACTTTTTATCAGTGCGAGGTTCTTTCTCAGCAATCCTTCTTCCATAATATAGCAGGGAGAAGGGAAAAGGGAAAAGTCTTTATTTGTCATTCTTCTATCTATATTTACTATTCTAAATTGTCCGTATGTATCGTTCTAACTGTCTTTTTTTAAGATACCACGGTCCTACACTTATACCATCATCCTCTTACAAATATCCCGTTTTTGTGTGAGACAAAAGATGCGACTATCCTATGACAGCACTTTGAAACGCGCGAAGCGCAGCAAAAGCTGTTTGTCTCCCGCATTCTTGAAGCGGATGGTGGCTTTCGCATTGTCTCCTTCGCCCTCCACTTTCAAAACTTCACCCAGGCCGAAACGTTCGTGCTCTATCAATTGTCCCTGCTGTACACGATTGGCAGACCCGCCGGCAGAAGGCGATGTACTTGCCGTATTTGCAGAAGGCGCCACCCGTTTCAGGTTACGTGGAACAGTCGGCGCAATAATCTGCTGTTTCGGTCGTACAGACACACGCTCTTTTCCTCCATACGGAGCATCTTCCCTATCAGGCGCAAAACCTCTGGCGTTCTCCCTGCGGAAAGCGGCGGCTTCCTCCTCTACCCTGCGGAACATTCCCGCATCCTGAGGCAGACGCAGGAAACGTATATCTATATCCTTCAGGAAACGGCTGGGACTGCCAAACTCCATCTTGCCATATCGGAAACGCGTCTTTGCATACGATAGGAAACAGTGTTCTTCAGCACGTGTGATGGCTACATAGAACAGCCGCCGTTCTTCCTCCAATGCCCGGGGAGAGTCACCCACCATGCCGCTGGGAAAAAGATTCTCCTCCATCCCCACTACAAACACATTCTTGAACTCCAATCCCTTGGCCGAATGTACAGTCATCAGGGTTATCTCCTCATCGTCCCCATCCTTATCCGAATCCTGGTCGGTAAGAAGGGAAACTTCCGAAAGGAAGTCACCCAACAACACGTTCGGGTTTCCTTCCTCCTGCCGTTGGGCACAAAAATCACTCATACCGTTCACCAGCTCCTCTATATTCTCCTTACGGCTCAGATTCTCGGGAGAGTTGTCCTGACACACATCATTGATGATGCCCGATTGGCGAATAATGTCGGCACCGATCTCGTAGGCATTCTTCTCCGCAGCATCTGTGATAAAGGCGGATATAAGTTCGCGGAATGCCTGCAACTTTCCCACCGTACCTTTATTGAAGTTCAAGCCATACGCCAACGGCTCACAAAGCACGGTCCACAAACTTACATTGTGCCCGGTGGCGGCAGCAATGATTTTTCCCACTGTCGTATCTCCGATACCACGCGCAGGATAATTGATAATACGCTTGAAAGCCTCTTCATCATTGGGATTCACTATCAGACGGAAGTAAGCGATTACATCTTTGATTTCCTTGCGTTGATAGAACGACAAGCCTCCGTAAATACGGTAAGGCATACTGCGTTTGCGCATGGCTTCCTCAAAGATACGGCTCTGCGCATTGGTACGGTAGAGTATCGCAAAATCAGAGTAGGCATAGCGCTTTTCACGCCGCAGTTCAGCTATCTTATTCACCACAATATCCCCTTCTTCCACATCACTGTATGCCTGGTACACACCAATGGCCTCTCCCTTCTCCTTTTCCGAGAACACTTCCTTGCGTATCTGCCACTGGTTCTTTTCTATCAGGCTGTTGGCCGCGCGGACAATGGTCTGGGTGGAACGGTAATTCTGCTCCAGCTTGAAGACCTTCGTATCGGGATATACTTTCGTAAAGTAGAGAATATTGTCAATATCGGCACCACGGAAGGAGTAGATACTCTGTGCATCATCCCCCACCACACAGACATGCTGATGGTTCTTGGCAAGTTGCAGCACGATGCTGTGCTGTGCAAAATTGGTATCCTGATACTCATCTACCAGAATGTAACGGAACTGGTCCTGATAACGCGCCAACACCTCGGGGTGGTCCCGGAACAGCAGGAATGTGTAGAACAGCAAATCGTCGAAGTCCATCGCATCTGCCTGCCGGCAACGCTCCCAATATCTCTGGTAGATGTCGCGAAGCGCCGGAACCTTGGCTGCACGGTCTCCTTCGTAAGCCTCCTTGTTGTTGGCATAGCCTGCCGGAGAAACCAGATGATTCTTGGCATTCGAGATACGCGCCTGCACCATCCCCGGCTTGTACACTTTCTCATCCAGCCCCATTTCCTTGATAATGGAACGTATCAAGCTTTTACTGTCTGCCGTATCGTAAATGGTAAACTGCGAAGTGAAGCCGATATACCCGGCCTCGACATGCAGAATGCGCAGGAACATGGAGTGAAAGGTTCCCATCCACAGATGGCGCGCCCTCTCCGGCCCCACCTGACGGGCTATACGCTCCTTCATTTCGCGCGCCGCCTTGTTGGTAAAGGTCAATGCCAGAATGTTCCAAGGCTGGTAGCCATTCTCCAGCAGATAAGCAATCTTGTAGGTCAGCACGCGCGTCTTTCCCGAACCGGCACCGGCTATCACCAGTGACGGACCGTCATTGTATAACACCGCGTTCCGTTGTCCTTCGTTCAGTTCCTCTATATAATCGGGCATATCCGTATAATCTTAAAATGATGATATTTTTTCTTCCTTTGTTTTTACGGAGGCAAAGATAAAAAAAGCTTCGGAGACGTACGAACATTTCTATAGGTTATAGTGTTTATATAGTAAAGTTCCAAAATTAAATAATTGAAACTTATGAATACAATATTAACGATTTTAATGATAACAGTTATGACTTACGAAATGCCAAAACTTCCCTACACCAACAATGCACTGGAACCTGTAATCAGTCAGCAAACCATAGATTACCACTACGGTAAACATCTGCAAACCTACGTGAACAACCTCAACAACCTCGTTCCGGGAACGGAATTTGAAGGCAAAGACCTGGTAACCATTGTTGCCACAGCACCGGACGGTGCCATCTTCAACAATGCAGGACAAGTGTTGAACCACACATTATACTTCTTACAGTTTGCTCCGAAGCCTGCCCACAGCGAGCCTACCGGCAAGCTGGCAGAAGCCATCAAACGCGACTTCGGCAGCTTTGAGAATTTCAAGAAGGAATTCAACGCGGCAGCTGTCGGCTTGTTCGGCTCCGGATGGGCTTGGTTGTCTGCCGACAAGAACGGCAAACTCCACATCACCAAAGAAGCCAACGGTAGCAATCCGGTACGCGCCGGTCTTGTTCCGCTACTCGGATTCGACGTGTGGGAACATGCCTACTATCTTGATTACCAGAACCGCCGTGCCGACCATGTGAACGAACTGTGGAGCATCATCGACTGGGATGTAGTAGGTAAAAGACTGAAATAAGCAACAAGGTCCCACTAAACATGTTAATGACGCATTCTTGAGCAACTAAGGTTCAAGAATGCGTTTTCTTGTTTAAAATAGCCATCTAACATATTTTAAAGAAATTCTTTGGCTTCTACCATAAGTATTCATTAACTTTGCTAAACTTAAAAGTTAAACAAAAGAAATGAAACTCATCGTAGTAACAGCACCCACATTTTTTGTGGAAGAAGACAAGATTATCACGGCACTATTCGAAGAGGGGCTGGATATTCTACATCTGAGGAAGCCGGAAACTCCCGCCATGTATTCAGAACGGCTTTTAACGCTGATACCCGAAAAATACCATAAGCGCATCATTACCCATGAGCACTTCTACCTGCAGGAAGAGTTCAGCCTGATGGGGATTCATCTAAACACCCGCAATCCCAAAGAGCCCCACGACTATTCGGGCCACATCAGTTGCACCTGCCATTCACTGGACGAAGTGCAGAACAAGAAGCATTTCTATGACTATCTGTTCCTAAGCCCGATATATAATTGCATCACAAAGTCCGGAGTCACGTCCGGCTTCACAGCCGAAGAGTTGCGGCAAGCAGGAAAAAGTAAGGTCATAGACAGTAGAGTCATGGCTTTGGGAGGCATTACTCCCGACAACATACTGGAGATTAAGGATTACGGATTCGGTGGTGCCGTTGTAATGGGTGACTTATGGAATAAATTCAATGCCTGCACCGACCGCGATTATCTGGAAGTAATCCGCCACTTCAAGAAGTTGAAGAAAATGGCTGATTGAGCCTTCTTGGACTGGCAAATCAAAATTTACCGTACTCTTTGTATTCAATACCGGCAGGCAACGTGAAATAGAAGGTGGAGCCTTCCCCTTTCTTGGACTCCACACCGATACCTCCCCCATAGTGCTCCACAATAGATTTGGTGATGGAAAGCCCCAACCCCGTACCTTTGATATTGTAGTTCATCTTCACAAACCTTTCAAAGATGGCATGCCTTCCCACTTCATCGATGCCACAGCCTGTATCTGCCACATAAAAATAGAAGTTATGGTTGCTCAATCTCCTGCAACCGATTTTCACACTGCCCATCTCCGTAAACTTCAAGGCGTTCCTCACCAAGTTACCTATGACTTGGGCAAAACGCACGCGGTCCACCACCAAACGGCATTGAGGCAACCGTTCTACAAACTCCACCTGAATGCCCGTGGGATGCGAGCGCATATTCTCCGTCGTACAGACTTCATCAATCAGCGCGTTTACATCCACTTCTCCATCGTTATATTCCAGAGTATTTGCCTCAATCTTCGAGTAGTCCAGCAAGTCATTGACCAGTTGCAGCAGCGAGTCCTTGTTATCATTAATCTCCTTCAGAAAAGCCATACGGGTTTCTCTGTCCAGATCATCCATTTCGGCAAGCATAGTTGTAAAGCCTACAATGGCATTCAAAGGAGTACGAATTTCGTGAGTCATATTAGCGATGAAAGCATTCTTCAGCTGGTTGGATTCTTCGGCAACCTCATTGATGCGCTGCAACGTCTTCAACCTTTTGCTCTTGCTGATGGAAATGATTATCATGATGACCAAAAGCAGAATGACAATTATCCCAAAACTATATACCAATGCTTCATTATTCTGATAGAAGTCATTCGTCCAAACATCGTATGCTGCCGTAATTGTCAATATCATCGTTTTTTGCTTGCTTATTGGAAACTATAAAATTATGGGAAGCAAATATACTAAAGAAAATACAAATAAATTAATAGAAACTACAGTTTTTTCCAACAAAATAGGCCGCATGCCATTACCAAGTAAAGCATGCAGCCCATAAATGTCATTATTCAGTATTATTGAAATCAGCCTTCAATGGCAGCCTGCGCCGCAGCCAGACGTGCAATAGGCACACGGAACGGAGAACAGCTGACATAATTCAAGCCAACTTTGTGGCAGAACTTCACAGAAGAAGGCTCACCGCCATGCTCGCCGCAAATACCGCACTTCAAATCCGGACGGATAGCACGTCCCTTTTCAGTAGCCATGCGCACCAACTGTCCTACACCATTCTGGTCGAGTACCTGGAACGGGTCTACTTTCAGAATCTTCTTCTCCAGATAAATCGGGAGGAAGGAAGCGATATCGTCGCGTGAATAACCAAATGTCATCTGAGTCAAGTCGTTCGTACCGAATGAGAAGAACTCGGCAGAGGAAGCAATGCGGTCGGCAGTCAAGGCGGCACGCGGAATCTCAATCATTGTACCTACCTTGAAGTCGATGCTGTCACCCACTTCTTCAAACAACTGGGCAGCCTCAGCACGAATCACTTCTTCCTGCTGCTTGAACTCATACAAGATACCGGTCAGAGGCACCATGATTTCAGGATGGGTTTCAACACCTTCCTTCTTCAATTCCAAAGCAGCACCCAGGATGGCACGCGTCTGCATCTGTGTAATTTCAGGATATGTATTTCCCAAACGGCAACCACGATGACCCAACATCGGATTATGCTCACAAAGTGCCTCAACACGTTGCTGGATATACTGGAGGCTCACGCCCATCGTATCTGCCATTTCCTGCTGTCCCTTCAGGTCATGGGGAACAAACTCATGCAAAGGAGGATCAAGCAGACGCACCGTCACCGGACAGCCTTCCATTGCCTTGAAAATTCCCTTGAAGTCAGCTTGCTGGTAGGGAAGAATCTTAGCCAAAGCCTTGCGGCGCCCTTCTGCATTTTCTGCCAGAATCATCTCGCGCATGGCTTTAATCTTCTCGCCTTCAAAGAACATGTGTTCCGTACGGCAAAGACCGATACCCACAGCGCCAAAATTACGTGCTACTGCGGCATCATGAGGAGTATCCGCATTGGTACGAACCTGCAGCTTCGTATATTTGTCTGCCAAATCCATCAGTTCCGCAAAGTCACCGGACAGCTCAGCCGCTTTTGTCTCCACCTTGTCTTTATATACTTCACCGGTGCTTCCGTTCAAGGAGATATAGTCACCTTCTTTCAACAGTACACCATCCACTTCCACTGTACGCGCCTTGTAGTCGATGTTCAAGGCACCTGCACCAGACACACAGCACTTACCCATACCACGAGCAACCACTGCCGCATGCGAAGTCATACCACCGCGGGCAGTCAGGATACCTTCGGCAACTGCCATACCTGCCAAATCTTCCGGAGAAGTCTCGATACGTACCATCACCACACGCTTGCCGGCAGCATGCCATTCGGCAGCATCATCGGCAAAGAATACGATTTGTCCCGTAGCGGCACCCGGAGAAGCGGGAAGACCACGAGTCAACACCTTAGCTTGTTTCAGAGCTGTCTTATCAAATACCGGGTGGAGCAGTTCGTCCAACTTATTGGGCTCACAACGCATCAATGCAGTCTTTTCGTCAATCATACCTTGATGGAGCAAGTCCATGGCAATCTTCACCATAGCGGCTCCGGTACGCTTACCGTTACGGGTCTGGAGGAACCAGAGTTTACCCTCTTGTACTGTAAACTCCATATCCTGCATATCACGGTAGTGATTTTCGAGTTTTGTCTGCAAAGCATCCAGTTCCTTATAGATTTCCGGCATAGCCTCCTCCATGGAAGGATATTTGCTGACACGTTCTTCTTCGCTTACACCGGCTAATTCAGCCCAACGTTGAGAACCGATTTTTGTAATCTGTTGCGGAGTACGGATACCGGCAACCACGTCTTCACCTTGTGCATTAATCAAATACTCGCCATTGAAAAGGTCCTCACCGGTAGCAGCATCGCGGCTGAAGCAAACACCCGTAGCAGAGCTCTCGCCCATATTACCGAATACCATAGCCTGAACGCTTACGGCAGTACCCCATTCGTCAGGAATTCCCTCCATCTTACGATACAAAATAGCACGTTCGTTCATCCAGGAGTTGAATACGGCACAAACGGCACCCCACAACTGCTCGTAGGCACAAGTCGGGAAGTCTTTTCCGGTTTGTTCTTTCACCGCAGCCTTGAACTTCTTCACGAGTTCCTTAAGGTCTTCCACCTCAAGCTCGTTATCCAGCTTCACGCCTTTAGCATGTTTCACCTCTTCTATAATAGCCTCGAACGGGTCTACATCTTCCTTGTTCACCGGTTTCATGCCCAGCACCACGTCGCCATACATCTGCACGAAACGACGGTAAGAGTCCCATGCAAAGCGTGCATTGCCCGTCTTGCGCGTCAGGCCTTCCACCACTTCGTCATTCAAGCCAAGATTCAGGATAGTGTCCATCATGCCCGGCATGGAAGCGCGTGCACCCGAACGAACGGAAACCAGCAACGGATTCTCCACATCACCGAATTTGGAACGCATCAGCGTCTCCACATGGGCAATGGCCTGTTCAACTTCGTTCTTCAACAGAGCAACAACTTTATCCTGCCCCATTTCATAATATTCCGTACAAACTTCTGTCGTTATTGTAAAGCCCGGAGGAACCGGAACCCCTATAAGGTTCATTTCTGCAAGGTTGGCACCTTTCCCACCCAAAAGGTTTCTCATATCGGCCTTTCCTTCTGCCTGGCCGTTACCAAAGGTATAAACTCTTTTTTTGTCCATAATATAAATTTAAAGTTTTTGATAGTGATTTCTCTTTTCTGTTCGCAAATCTAAGTATATTTCGCAGACTAGAAAACTTTTTCAGAAAAAACTTTATGCTAAAATGCAATTTCGACATTGCAATCTTTAATATTTCATTTCATAGAGAGAAATCCCGAAAAAATGTCTATTTTTGCCGAAGAATTTATTAGATTGGTGTAAAAGTGGCAAGAAAGAGAAAAGAACTTCCCCTACTGGAGAAGGTGACAATTACGGATGTGGCTGCCGAAGGAAAAGCCATCGCAAAAGTCAATGATTTGGTGATTTTCGTACCATATGTCGTCCCCGGCGATGTAGTTGACCTGCAAATTAAGAGAAAAAAGCATCATTATGCTGAAGCCGAGGCTGTGAAATTCCATGAATATTCGGCAGTACGGGCAGTTCCATTCTGCCAACATTATGGTGTATGCGGCGGTTGTAAATGGCAGGTTCTCCCCTATTCCGAGCAAATCAAGTATAAGCAAAAACAAGTAACGGACAACCTCACCCGCATCGGCAAAATCGAATTGCCGGAAATCTCTCCGATATTAGGTTCAGAAAAAACTCAGTTCTACCGGAATAAACTGGAGTACACTTTTTCCAACAAACGTTGGCTGACGACAGAAGAGGTTCAGCAGAATGTAGTGTACGAACAGATGAATGCCGTAGGCTTCCATATTCCCAATGCTTTCGATAAAGTGCTTGCCATAGAGAAGTGCTGGTTGCAGGACGATATATCCAACCGCATCCGCAATGCGGTACGCGACTATGCCTACCAGCACAACTATTCCTTCATCAACCTGCGTACGCATGAAGGAATGCTACGCAATATGATTGTGCGTACCTCTACCACCGGCGAACTGATGGTAATCCTCATCTGCAAGATAGAGAAAGAGGAGGAAATGGCTCTGTTCAAGCAAATGCTGCAATACATAGCAGATACATTCCCCGAAATCACTTCCCTGCTATACATTATTAATAATAAGTGCAACGATACCATCACCGACCTCGAGGTACACACCTTCAAGGGAAAAGACCACATCTTCGAGGAAATGGAGGGACTGCGCTTCAAGGTAGGTCCCAAATCTTTCTATCAGACCAACTCCGAACAAGCCTACAACCTCTACAAAGTAGCGCGCAACTTTGCCGGACTGACCGGTAACGAGCTTGTTTATGACCTTTATACCGGCACGGGTACCATTGCCAATTTCGTATCCAAGCACGCACGCCAGGTAATCGGCATAGAATATGTGCCCGAAGCCATTGAAGACGCCAAGGTCAATGCCGAGATTAACGGAATTAAAAACACATTGTTCTTTGCCGGAGATATGAAAGACATGCTGACACAAGACTTCATCAACCAATACGGCCGTCCCGATGTCATCATCACCGACCCTCCCCGTGCCGGAATGCACCAGGATGTAGTGGATGTCATTCTGTTTGCCGAACCCAAACGCATCGTATACGTCAGCTGTAATCCGGCTACGCAGGCGCGCGACCTGCAACTGCTCGATGCGAAATATAAAGTGAAGGCCGTTCAACCGGTAGACATGTTCCCGCACACCCACCATGTGGAAAACGTAGTATTATTGGAATTAAAAGATTGAAAGTACAAGTAGTTTTCAATCGTAAATTGTAAATTGTCTAATCGTAAATTAAAACCAATCGTGGCAAAAGAAAAAATTACAGCAAGAGCCCGCACACAATATACGGACTACATGGTGAAGGAACCGATGGAGCTCATGGAGTTTCTGGCAGCTAAAATGCCGGACGCCAGCCGCACCAAGCTGAAATCATTGCTGAGCAAACGCATTATATATGTGGACAGCGTTATCACTACACAATACAATTTTCCCCTGAAACCGGGTATGAAAGTACAAATCAGCCGTGAGAAGGGACGTAAAGAGTTCAACCATAAACTGATGAAGATTGTATACGAGGATGCCTATATCATCGTGATAGAGAAGATGCAGGGTTTGCTGTCCGTCAACACTGACCGGCAAAAGGAACGTACCGCCTATACCATCTTGAATGAATACGTGCAACGCTCGGGCAAGCAGCACCGTGTACACATCGTGCACCGCCTGGACCGTGACACCTCCGGCTTGATGATGTTTGCCAAAGACGAGAAAACCCAACGTACACTACGCGATAACTGGCATGACATTGTAACAGACCGGCGATACGTAGCCGTAGTGGTCGGCGAGATGGAAAAAGATGCAGGAACCGTAGTTTCTTGGTTGACGGACCGCAAGCTGTATGTATATTCAAGTCCGACAGATGACGGGGGACAAGAATCCATTACGCATTACCGTACCATCAAACGAGCCAATGGATACTCTCTTGTTGAACTGAACCTGGAAACGGGACGAAAAAACCAGATACGTGTACACATGCAGGATTTGGGGCATCCTATTATCGGCGACGGACGCTATGGACTGGAAGACGTAAATCCTATCGGACGCTTGGCCCTGCATGCTTTCAAACTCTGTTTCTATCATCCCGTCACGGGAGAGCTGATGCGGTTTGAAACACCTTATCCGGGAGAGTTCAAGAAATTGGTTTTGAAGAATAAGTAAAAAGCTGACATACAATAAAAAACGGAGCAATTGATTTGCTCCGTTTTTTATTGATAAGCATGTCGTCATTGCCGACGCATACGAAAAGGCTGTCCGTGAATATTATCTTGATATTCCCTCCAGCTATTATACCAAGTACCACTGAAAGAATAAGAATCAGCCATGGCTCCTTCAATGTAAGCCATGCTGCCATCATCATAGAATTCCAATTCCATCAGATTGTAAGCCCCACTAACCCAATTCCATCTGAAAAGCAAATAATTCGGGTCGCCATATGAACCAATAGTACCTTGGTTGCGCGCGTTAAAGGTCATAATCGTCCCCCTACCCCAAGTATATGCCCCGAAATCTATTTCTTCAGATGTATACCATTCACCGGGCAGATTATATTCCGTTTCTTCCTCACTATCACATGATGTCAATCCTAATACAAGGACAAACAACAATAACATTTTTGTGTATTTCAACATATTATTCATAAGCCATACTTTATTTATAATTAGCATCTACCATCATAACAACCACTCCATCCAGTTTACCGGATAAATAATGTTCGCGCACCCATACATTATCAAAGTACTTGATTTCACCGGCACCATAATTCAGAGTCAACCCCTCCATAGACTTATCCATCCATTTCCAAGTAAAAGTACGTGAAGTCGTTTCATAGGGACGGGACTCGCCTCCGCGATAATACTCCCAGATTTCCTGTCCAGAATTATCAGCCTTGGCAAACTTCAGCTGATGACTGCATAACACTTCAACTCCATCTTTGTTTTCCGTCTGATATTCTTCTATCCACGTCTTCCCACACAATTTGTCGTCGCTATTCTGCATGGTATAATATACATCATCCCCACAAGACGCCAGCCCAATCGTAAATACACACAACAGCAATATCTTCACATAATTCAAAGTCTTCATAAGTTATCGA
>OHUA01000886.1_pt1 | contig 13126 bp, 10 predicted proteins | sample 1579051 | NCBI WGS metagenome assembly OHUA01 (sample SAMEA3879559, study PRJEB24766) | human gut metagenome | biome: human-associated habitat; feature: feces | place: USA | collected 1985/1987 | reverse complement strand
AGAGTGGCATGAAAAACAGATTAAAGATAATGGAAGGAACAGGTGATTATATGAATAAAAATCAGAATATACGATTTAATATGGATAAGGAATCTGATATTATGGCATGGGAGAGCCTTCACAGCAAAGATGTGGGGGAAAGATTTAAGTCACAAAACAGGTTCGTGATTGAAGCAATCAATTATTATTATGAGAGAGTTATGCGTATACAGGAAGATCCATATCTGGAAACAAGGGAAAAAGAAGATGCATTTGCGGACAGGATAGTTGGAAAGGTAGAAAGGAAAGTACTTTCCAATCTTCCTGCCTTACTGGGATTATATGTAAAGAAAGATTATGAGGAGGAATAATTATGGCGATAGACAGGACAGTTAAGTTTACAGTGAGATTAAATATGCTTAATCCGGCTCATGTAACTATTAATAAGGTTCTGAATGAGTTAAATTTGGATATATTTAAGTCAAAGAATCAGTTTTTTATAGATGCAGCAACTTATTATATCGAGAATTATGGGCAGGAAGAATTAACGCAGCCAAAGAAAGAGAAAGAGCCGGAGTTTGTATCAACAGAAGATATGGAAGCAATTGAGGAAAGAATCAGGCAGGCGGCAAAGGAAGAAGCACGTCAGGAAGCCAATAAGGAAGTTATGACAATGGTAGGAAGTCTGCTGGCTGCAATTCAGACTGGTGGAGGTGCTATGTCAGTAATGAATAAAGCTGATGCTGCTATGGAGACAGGAACGAAAAGCATATCTGATGAGGAGTCAGAGGATTATGAAGAAGATGAGACATTAGTACAGAGTGCACTAAGATGGATGATAAATGATTAGCAATAGAATATAGATTATAGAGACAGGGACTGTGTAGAAATACATGGTCCTTATTTTTATCTGCAAATATTGTAGCGACTGCCGGCATAAAACGATGGCAGAAATAAAAAGCGACTGAACAATCCGACGGCAGTAACTTAAAATGCCGTAATAATCCGACAGCATGGAACTTGAACGAAAGAAAGTCGGAAAAAGAACAAAGGAAAAGTGATGGCACAAAGCGACGGCATTATATAAGAGCGACGGCATAAAGTGAAGTCAGCTATGAAAAATGCTGTAACAAATTGCCGTCAATTAATGTGAAAAGACACCTTTACGAGATTTTAGACAATTATCAGAGCAAGAGCTGCTTCAAGCAAGGGGCAAGAGAAGTTCAAATACAGCCCTCGGCGTTTGAGAGCGAAATACACCCTCCGCACAAAACTTCGTTTTGTACTCCGGGGATTTCGCGATTGCATCGAGCCTGAGAATAAATATTACTATGGCTGCATTTGAAGAATTAAATGTAGCTGATAAAAAGAAGGAGATGATAGCAATGCCAAGACATTCATTTATACAGATGACGAAACTCCATAATGTCATGGGGAGAATTGATTATATAACAAGTACAGTTAAACAGGAAAATCTATATGCCATATATGCGACACAGCCAATTCGTTCTTTTTGGAAAGATCTTGCAAAATGCAACAGAGAAGAATTTGCTAAAAGTGGAACGATAGGAAAATATATTGAGGCAAGAGAGCTGATTATAGCATTACCGGAAGGCTTGTATCATTATGAGCATGATTATCTTATCAAACATTTTGCTACGGATTTCAAGAAAAAGTATGGTGTGGACTGCTATGCAGCCCTGCATCATAACAAAAGAAAGACAAACTTTCATATTCATCTGATATTTGCAGAGAGGACGAAACTGGAAAAGCCGGTTGTTAAGGTAGCATCAAGAAACATGTTCTATGATGAAAGAGGGAAACATGTGCGTACTAAGGAAGAGATATTGGATGCAAGTGGTGACATCCGTAATGGCTGTAAGATTATCAGAAAAGGCGAGGTCTATGAGAAAAAAGAGTTTTCTATAAAAGTCGATAGATTTAAAAAGGATTCATTTCTTGATGAGGCAAAGGTGTTTTTTACAAATGAAATAAATCAGCTTGTGCTGCATGAAGAGGATAAACTTAAAGTCTTTGATAAGAACAGTCCATATCTTGCTACTAAAAAAATAGGCAAAAATAATCCAATGGAAGAACAAATAAAGGCTGACAATGAGGTACGACAGGAATGGAACAGGACTGTTGACAGAGCAATTGTAAGCGGAGTGTCAGAAGAGGACATATCAAGGATAAAGAAGAATGAAATAACAGAAAAGGTAAGGTATTCCATAGATTTATATGGAGACAGACCGGATCTTCTTGCAAGTATTATAAAGCTTGCTATTGCAGTGCTTGAACTTCTTATTAATCGCATTATGCTGGCTGCGGTTGGTGTGGCAGAAAAGATGCTGGATATTGTGCCAGAAGAAAGTAGAAATATTGAGGCTAAGACTTATCCAACAATGCCAACAATGTCACCACTTGCAAAAAAATACCTAAGTCTTCAGAATATCTATGATGAATTACAAAAGCAAAATGAAGCAATATTTGCGCAGGAGCATAAACGCAGCGAGCTGGAGATAGAATCGTCAGAATGTAATGGTGCATTTAAGGCACGAAAGCGTGGAGGGTTGCAGAATCAAATATATGAACTGAACAAACAGATTGATAATATGAAACGCTATTTGTCATCTATTGTGCAACGACATGGTTATGATAATGTAAGGGATTTTTATAGTACTTATTATGCTGCTAAAGGTGAATATGCTGATTATGTGAAAGATGTTGAGGAATGGAATGTTAATCACGTTAAAAAGAATGAGAATATTCCAACTGAAGAGAATAGGGCAGATAGATATCAGATTGGCGAGGAAAGGAATTTTATGAGAGATAAAGACAAAGAATATTTAATCAAAAAAAGATGATGTAATATAGTGCTCTGGAGTGCTTGAGAAATTCAAGTTGAGATTGAAAAAATATCAGTATGCATGATATAATACTATATTATGAGAAGTTAAGTGAATATTGTGGTGGATAGGAGAATATTACATTGACAGTAAATTATGATAAGCTGTGGAAGCTGTTAATAGATAAAAAAATCAGCAAAACGCAATTGGTACATAAGAGCGGTATAAGTACAAATGCTATGGCTAAAATGGGAAAAAATCAATTTGTCAGATTGGAAGTGTTAATTAGGATATGTGATATTCTCCATTGCCGGATAGATGATATTATTGATTATTCTATGGATGTAGAAACAGAACGAGGAGGTAACTCTTATGAAATCTAATTTTGACTTTTTACAAACAGAGTTTCCTGTTTTATCAACGTTTGGTTGTCAGGCTGAAAAGTATTGCTTTTCTGATCCTAATTCATGCCTTATGAAATTGGGAATGATAGGGGAGAGCATTGTTAATTTAATGTTTACTTATGACAGAATCCAATTGCCATATGATAATACGGCAGTTACAAGAATAGATACTCTTCAAAGAGAGGGATTGCTAACAAGAGATTTAACGGATATTTTACATGCTCTTAGAAAAGCCAGAAATAAAGCTGTGCATGAGAATTATGATTCTGAATCAGAATGTAAAATTCTGCTTCAAATGGCTTATAGTCTTTGCGAATGGTTTATGCAGACTTATGGAGATTGGAATTATCAGCATCATGATTTTATTATGCCTGAATTAGAAAATAAGAGAGTTTCGGTTACACAGGAAGAGAAAGCTGCAGAAGAGAGACAGGCAGAAGAACTTACAAAACAGGCAGAACAAAAAGCAAGTACAGCAGAAGCTATTTCTAAATCAGAGCGTCAGAAGCAGGCTGGTAAAATGGCAAGTCAGCGCCCTAAATCAGAAGCTGAAACTAGATATATTATTGATGAACAATTGCGTCAAGTAGGCTGGGAGGCAGATACAGAAAATCTTCGTTATTCTAAAGGAACTCGTCCGGCAAAAGGACATAATATGGCTATTGCTGAATGGCCGACAAATTCTTCAGTAGGACAGAGAGGACGTGTAGACTATGCATTATTTGTTGACACTAAGTTGATAGGTGTCATCGAGGCAAAAGCAATACATAAGGATATTCCGTCTGTTATTGATTATCAGGGAAAAGAATATCCGCGTAATATTCGTAAGGAAGATTCAGAGTATCAGATTGGAGAATGGGGTGAATATAAAGTACCATTTACTTTTGCTACCAACGGAAGACCATATCTAAAGCAGCTTGAAACAAAGTCAGGAATATGGTTTTTAGATTTGAGAAGCCCTGCAAATAATCCGACAGCTCTTCATGGGTGGATTAGTCCTATGGGAATGGTAGAATTGCTGGAGAAAAATCCTCAAGAGGGTAATTCAGCATTGAAGGCATTGCCATATGATTTTCTTACAGATCCTAATGGGTTAAATCTGCGTGAATATCAGTTAAATGCGATAAAAGCGGCAGAACAGTCAGTTATTGAAGGAAAAAAGAATATCCTTTTAGCTATGGCAACAGGAACAGGAAAAACACGTACTGTACTAGGTATGATTTATCGCTTTTTAAAGACGAACCGATTCAAACGTATATTGTTTCTTGTTGACCGTACTTCTCTTGGGGAACAGGCATCAGATGTATTCAAAGAAATAAAGTTGGAAGACTTAATGACACTTGATGAGATATATAATATCAAGGGACTTGAAGATAAAAATATTGATAAAGAAACCAGAATACAGGTGGCAACTGTTCAGAGCATGGTTAAGCGTATTCTATATAATGATGGAGAAACTATGCCGGCGGTTACAGACTATGCTCTTATTATCATAGATGAAGCACACCGCGGATATATTCTTGACAAGGAAATGGGCGACACCGAAATTTTGTATCGTGACCAAAGAGATTATCAAAGCAAATATCGAAGTGTGATTGAATATTTCGATGCGGTGAAGATTGCACTTACGGCAACACCTGCACTTCAGACGACAGAAATTTTTGGACAACCAGTGTTTAAATATACATATAGAGAAGCTGTCATAGAAGGATATTTAGTAGATCATGATGCTCCTCATCATTTGGAAACAAAACTCAGTACAGGTGGAATTCACTACAAATCGGGTGATACAGTTATGATTTATGATCCTGTGACAGGTGAAATTACAAATAGTGAGTTGTTGGATGATGAATTAGATTTTGATGTTGAACAATTTAATCGGCAGGTTATTACAGAGAATTTCAATAAGACCGTTTTAGGCGAGATTGCTAGAGATATAGATCCTGAGAATCCAGAAGAACAGGGAAAAACTCTAATATATGCAGTTGATGACCAACATGCAGATCTTATTGTAAAAATTTTAAAAGAAATCTATACAGAGACAGGTGTGGATAATGATGCCATTATGAAAATAACGGGCAGCGTTGGTGGCGGCAATCCTAAGAAAGTGCAGGAGGCTATAAAACGTTTCAAGAATGAGAGTTACCCAAGCATTGCAGTAACAGTGGATTTGTTGACTACAGGAATTGATGTGCCGGAAATTACAACATTAGTGTTTATGCGTCGTGTGAAATCACGTATTTTATTTGAGCAGATGTTGGGGCGTGCTACTAGATTATGTCCGAAAATACATAAGACGCATTTTGAAATATACGATCCTGTAGGGGTATATGATTCTTTGAATGATGTGAATACGATGAAACCAGTAGTGGTTAATCCAAAAACAAGCTTTACTCAGTTATTAGATGGTCTGTCTGAAATAAATGATGATAAACAGGTAGAGCAGCAGATTAATCAGATAATTGCCAAATTGCAGAGAAAGAAACGAAATATGTCGCCTAAAATGATGGACTATTTCATTAGCATGACTGATGGAAAAGACCCATCACAGCTTATTATGGAAATTGAAAAGTCAGATGTGCAGGAGGCTAAGAATCGTCTGCTTAAATATCGTGATGTATTCAAAATGCTACAAGAAACGAAAGCAAATGGTTCTCGTCCTGTTGTAGTTTCAGATGCAGAGGATGTATTGACAGAACATTCACGTGGATATGGAAATGCAGAAAAACCAGAAGATTACCTGAATGCATTTTCACGATATATTCAGAGCAATCGAAATGAAATTGCAGCATTGAATATTATTTGTACCAGACCTAAGGATTTGACAAGAAAAGATTTGAAGGATTTAAGATTAACACTTGACAGAGAAGGATTTACTACACAGCAGTTGAATACTGCACTTTATGAATTGACTAATGAAGAGATAATGGCAGATATTATAAGCTTGATTCGACGCTATGCAATTGGATCAACGCTTATTAGTCATGAAGCACGTATTCACAGAGCTGTTGAGAAACTTAGAAAAAAACATAATTTCTCAAAGCAGGAACAGAGCTGGATATCCCGCATTGAAAAATATCTGCTGGGGGAATCTGTAATGAATATCAAGGTATTTGATGAAGACAGCAGATTCGCAAGCTATGGAGGCTTCAAAAAGATAAATAAAGTATTTCAGAATAACCTTGAAAGCATTGTGCTTGAATTAAATGAATATTTGTATGATGACGGAGGAAATGTTGCATGACAACACAAGAAATTGTATCAAAATTATGGAATTTATGTAATGTATTAAGAGATGATGGCATCACATATCATCAGTATGTTACAGAATTAACATATATTTTGTTTTTGAAAATGGCGAAGGAAACTGGAACAGAAGAACAGATTCCAGAGAAATATCGTTGGGATGAATTGAAGGCTAAAAGCGGAGTAGAATTAAAAAAATTTTACAAGGAACTGTTATCAGAACTAGGGGATAATGGTACAGGCAGAATTCGTGAAATATATCAGGGTGCAGCGACAAATATTGATGAGCCTAAGAATCTTGAGAAAATTATAGCTACGATAGACAGTCTTGATTGGTATTCTGCGAGAGAAGAAGGACTTGGAAATTTATATGAAGGATTACTTGAGAAAAATGCTAATGAAAAGAAATCGGGTGCAGGTCAGTATTTTACTCCTCGTTCTCTTATATCGGCAATGGTTGATGTAACTCGTCCTCAAATTGGGGAAACGGTTTGTGACCCGGCTTGTGGAACCGGTGGTTTTCTTTTGGCAGCTTATGACTACATGAAAAAACAATCACAAGACAAAGGCAAACGGGACTTTTTGCGGAATAAAGCTCTGCATGGTTCGGATAATACTCCTTTGGTTGTTACATTAGCTTCGATGAACTTGTATCTTCATGGTGTTGGTACTGACCGAAGCCCTATTATATGTCAGGACTCTTTAGAAAAAGAACCTGATATACTAGTGAATGTCATTCTTGCTAATCCGCCTTTTGGAACCCGTCCTTCTGGTTCTGTCGACATTAATCGAAGTGATTTTTATGTTGAAACGAAAAATAACCAATTGAATTTCTTACAGCATATAATGCTTTCGCTCAAAACAGGCGGACGTGCAGCGGTTGTTTTGCCTGATAACGTACTGTTTGAAGGGGGTGCTGGAGAAGTGATTCGTAAGAAACTACTTTCAGAATTTAATTTGCATACTATCTTGCGTTTACCAACAGGTATATTTTATGCTCAAGGTGTAAAAGCTAATGTCTTATTCTTTACAAAAGGTAGTAGTACGAAGGATATTTGGTTTTATGATTATCGTACAGATGTAAAGCATACATTGGCTACTAATCCGATGCAACGGCATCATCTTGATGATTTCGTTTCGTGTTATCATGCGGAGGATATAAATGCTCGTGTAGAAACATATAATGCTGAGACTAATCCAAATGGGCGTTGGCGTAAATATACTTGTGATGAAGTAATAACTCGTGACAAAACCAGCCTTGATGTATCTTGGATAAAACAGGGGGGAGATGAAGTAGACTATTCATTATCAGAATTAATGGCTATTATCAAAGAGAAAAGTGATAACATAAGTAAAGCGGTGGCTGAACTTCAAAAATTAATGGCAAATATCGAGGACTAATGGATACAAAGAAACTACGACAGAAAATATTAGACCTCGCTATTAGAGGAAAACTTGTCCCACAAGATCCAAATGATGAACCTGCGTCTGTTTTACTTGAACGTATTAAGGAAGAGAAAGAACGTCTGATAAAGGAGGGGAAGATAAAGAGAAGTAAGAAAACTGTTTCTTCTGATACGCCACATTATGAGAATGTGCCGTTTGAGGTGCCGGAGGGATGGCAGTCTGTACCTGTTTCAGAATTATTCTGTCTTAATCCAAAATCTGAAATAACAGATGCTACAAGTGTCGGATTTATTCCTATGGCTTGTGTCAATGATGGATTTTCTGGGAATCATCAATTTGAGGAACGCATTTGGAAGGAAGTAAAAAAAGGATATTGCCACTTTCAAAATGGAGACATCGGTATTGCAAAAATATCTCCTTGCTTTGAAAATCTCAAATCAACGATATTTCAAAATCTCCCTAATAATTATGGCGCAGGAACTACTGAGTTAGTTATCCTGCGTCCATTAAACATTCATGCGAAATTCTATCTATATCTCTTTAAGTCACAATGGTATATAAGTGAGGGCACAAAATATTTCAAAGGAGTTGTTGGGCAGCAAAGAGTTCATAAAGGAATTTTTACCGATTTACAAATTCCATTACCTCCTTTGGTTGAACAATATCGTATAGTAGCAGAAATAGAGAAATGGTTTGCTCTGATAGACCAAATAGAACAAGGCAAAACAGGCTTACAGACAATCGTTATGCAAACCAAGAGCAAAATCCTTGACCTTGCTATTCACGGTAAGCTTGTACCGCAAGATCCAAATGACGAGCCAGCATTCGAGTTGTTAAAACGCATAAATCCCGACTTCACACCTTGTGATAACGGACATTATCCCATTGGATGGCTAGAAACTATTTTAGGGGAACTTTTTAATCATAATACAGGTAAAGCTCTTAATTCGTCCAACAAGGAAGGTGTAATGAAAGATTATTTGACTACTTCAAATGTGTATTGGAATAAGTTTGATTTTACAGTAATAAAGCAAATGCCATTCAAAGAAATTGAATTGGATAAATGTACTGTAACAAAGGGAGATTTACTTGTGTGTGAAGGTGGAGATATTGGACGCTCTGCAATTTGGAACTATGATTACGATATTTGTATTCAAAATCATATTCATAGACTTCGTCCAAAGATTGATTTATGTGTACCATTTTATTACTATACATTGGCGTATTTGAAAGAGAACAATTTGATAGGAGGGAAAGGTATAGGATTACTTGGACTATCTTCTAATGCTTTGCATAAAATTGAAATGCCGTTACCTCCACTTACCGAACAACAACGCATTGTTCAAAAGATAGAAGAACTATTCTCAGTTCTTGATAATATTCAAAATGCCTTAGAAGTGTAAACGAATACACTTCTAAAGGCTGATGTGACTTTACCAGTTCACCACTTTATCCACAATCTTTTGCTGTTCGCTGGCAGTGCGACGAAGATAGATACGAGTGGTCTCTATGCTTTCATGCCCCATAAGGTCGGCAAGTAGAGCAAGGTCGTTAAAGCGGTCAAGGAAGTTCTTGGCAAAACGGTGACGGAATGAATGGGGATAAACTACCTCCTTGTTCATTCCGTATTTTTCGGCAAAATGTTTGAGTTGAGATGCAATTCCACGAGTGGTAATGCGCTGTCCGAAACGGTTCAGGAAGATATAGCCGGATGTTAAGCCTTGATTCTTCAACCATTTTTCTGCTTCTGTTCGTAGATTCTTGGGAATGTATAGCCGTCGAACCTTTCCACCTTTGCTGTACAGGTCAAGATAGCCCACATTGATATGTTCTGCTTTGATGTGGAGTAATTCGCTGACACGTGCTCCCGTAGCGGTCATAAACCACACGATAAAATACCACTCCTCGTAACCATCAGCTTTAAGCTGGGCTTTGAGAAATTTGTAATCTGCATCGCTAATAACATTTTCCAAGAAGTTCTTTTGCTGTACTTTTACGAACTTTACTTTGAGCTTTTCTTGTTTTGTAAACTCCAGATACTTGTTGATACCCTGTAACCGTAGATTGACTGTCTGAGGTTTGAAATTCTCTACCAAATACCCTTTGTACGCCAAAAGGTTCTTCTTGTTCACCTCTCCATAATGATTAAGGAAATACTGTACCGTCCACACATATGATGTGACGGTGTTCTTGGCAAGATTCGTCTTTACCAAATGATTTTTGAATTTTGTTACCATATTGCATTGATTTATAATGAATACAGTAACAATATAGCAAAACGTATCGGACATTATACGCAGTTGCCTGATGGATGGGCTGTTGCGCCTATGCAAATGCTATGTTCGTTGATCGATGGTGAAAAGCAAAATGGTATAGAAAGAATAAATCTTGATGTCAAATATTTGCGTGGTGAGCGTGATGCCAAGACTTTGACTTCCGGCAAATATGTAGCTGCAAACTCTCTTTTGATTTTAGTAGATGGGGAGAATTCCGGTGAAGTATTCAGAACTCCAATTGATGGCTATCAAGGTAGCACTTTTAAGCTGTTGTCTATCAATTATGATATGAATACCGAATATGTATTACAAGTCATCAACTTGCATAGGACAATATTGCGAGAGAATAAGGTAGGTTCTGCCATTCCTCACTTGAACAAGAAACTATTCAAAGCGATTGAAGTACCAATTCCACCTTATAAGGAGCAACAGAGAATTGTAGAAGCTGCAAATAAAGTATTTATGTCTTTAGATGTGATAATGGGGAGTTTATAAACTCCCCATTATCACATCTAATTTAGTTGAGATTTGCTCTAAGGTTTGAACTATTCGTTTCTGCTCCTCTAAAGGAGGCAGTAGTAATTTAATATTTTCAAATTGTTTTTTGGTTATATGTACCATGCCAGAGCCATGACTTTGAGTATAAAACTCTGTAATCATTGCTTTGAACACATGGTAAAGATATTGTTTTTCAATAAAAGGATATGGATCTACTTTAAATATATGTTGATTAAGCCAAGCTTTACCACCGTTCCAGATATATGTTCCTAATGAAGCAGCCCATGCGAACAGCAAGTCACCATTATGAATTAAATATTTAGATTCGTAAGTTTTTGGAGTTCGGTTATAACTTGCACTATTATCGTTCAAGTTCTGAATACGAATAATGGGCAACCCCTCATGTATCCAATCTTCAGGTTTGAAAGCTCGGCCATTTGTATAAATAGCAACATCACCAACTTTGATTGTTGTCCATCCTTTAGGCAACTGCGTATAATGTCCGTTATCACAAGGTGTGAAGTCGGGATTTATGCGTTTCAAGAGTTCAATGCCTGGCTCGTCATTCGGGTCTTGCGGAACGAGTTTACCGTGAATGGCAAGATCAAGTATTTTACTCTTGGTTTGTTTGATGGTTGTTTGTAAATCTGCTTTATCAAATTCTATTTGCTCAATTAACGCAAACCATCTCTTGATTTCTGTCACAATACGTTGTTGTTCGGAAAGGGGTGGAAGTGGTATATACAATTTATCAAGTTCTCCAAGATAAACACCTGCTTGTGCATTACCAATACTTTTTTCTAAAAAGAGAGATTGAAAAATTGTAGATTGCAGTAAATAGAAACAATATATATTTGATACGTATGTATCTATTATAGATATACTTCTTTGAGCTATTACAGGAACAGATAAATCATAAATGGCAACATTACCAATAGACCCTCCTATAATACCTAATATTATATCCCCATTAGTTATTTGAGTTCTCGGGTTTTCCTTTTGGAATCCAAGTTCATCAGTATATCTATCTTTGTCCGTAAAAACAATCTTACCATTTTTTATATTCTGAGCACTTATGACGGTATACCCATTAGAGCATTTTGGAGGAGGATTGTGTGAACCATCTGTGAGTTTTTTGCAAACATTACCAAATGTCGTCCACACCCATCCTTTCGGCACCTCAAACGGCACATTCTCATAATGTGGCGTATGTGGTTTTAAAGTAATAAACAAAAGTGGTTTATTGCATGAGTATTATTCATAACGACAATATTATTCTGTGTAATATAGATAGTAGGTATATTTTCAAAAAAACTGTGTTAGCAAAGTTAATATTTTATTTTACTCTTTGCTGACACAGTTTAATTTACAGCCTCCTTTTGTTTTATGAACTTCGTTGTATTAAAATACTAGTCTTTATTTACTTCTATAATAAGTGTATCTCCCTCCTTATGGTTGTCGTCTCTTTTCCTGAATTTTACGGGCGTCCCTTCTTCCATGCAATTGATTATTTCATCCAAAGTCTCTCCTTTAAATGTTGCTCTATATGTATATTTCTTTATATCAAGGTCATTTACAATAAAACGGACCCGATAGATTTGCTCTAGCCGATGGAAAATTGTTTCTAGAGAATCATCCCTAAACGCGATGATACCATCTTTCCAAGCTGTATATTTGAATGTATCTATGGAAGCTATTGTCATTCGTTTGGTATTTCGCTGATAGGTCAGTTGTTGCCCAGGCAGTAGATATTTTATTTTATTTCCTTGTGAAACGGATACTTTTCCAGATATTAATGTGACTTTTTGTTCCAGACTCTGTGCAAAACTAGAAACATTAAAGGCTGTACCAGTGGCCGTAATCTCCAATTCATCAGCTTGAATAATAAAAGGGTGTTTTTTGTCTGCATGTACTTCAAAGTATGCTTCACCACACATGTATACCCTTCGTGTATTGTTTATAAATCGCGAAGGATATTCCAATGTACTACCAACATCTAACCACACTTTCGAACTATCCGGCAAAATAATTTCTGAAATAGATCCGTAAGGTGTACTCGCTTTATAATAGGCTAATTGCTCATCTTTGTCGTTCATCATTATGATGGACAAGGCTATCAGAGTAGGTAGAAATAAAATAGCGGCTATTCGTTGAAAATAGAATACTACTTTTTGAGATGTGGAAACAATCTTTTTTCGCGGTTCGATTCCTGCTCTGATTTTTGTTTTGAGTAGCGCCGATTCAATGTTGATGTTCATTTGACTAGCAGAAGGATTTGTCATTTCCCAAATGTTTCTCAGTTTCTGAAAATTATTTCTGTTTTCTTCTGAAAGACTAATCCATTCTTGAAGTTCAACTATTTCTTCTAGCGATGCCTTTGTTTCCAAAAATTTCAGAATAAGTTCTGCTATTCTATATCGATTCTCTTCTCTCATATATTAATCTTGTTACAAATTATAAGACTGTTGCA
>OHUA01000880.1_pt1 | contig 13185 bp, 9 predicted proteins | sample 1579051 | NCBI WGS metagenome assembly OHUA01 (sample SAMEA3879559, study PRJEB24766) | human gut metagenome | biome: human-associated habitat; feature: feces | place: USA | collected 1985/1987 | reverse complement strand
CCTTCAGGGCACCCGTGCCGAAAGCGATGTCCACGTACGTATCGCGGATCACGGGCACCGACCGGCCCACCAGCGGGACGATGACCCGGGCGTCTTCGGGCAGCCAGGCGTAGCGTTCGTCGTCGGGATTGACGCAGAGGGCCGTGTCGCCGAGGATCGTTTCGGGCCGGGTCGTGGCGACGATGATCGTGCGGTCGGTGCCTTCGACCCGGTAGCGCAGGTAGTAGAGCTTGCCGTGCGACTCTTTGAACACCACCTCTTCGTCCGAAAGGGCGGTCTGGGCCGACGGGTCCCAATTGACCATGCGTACGCCCCGGTAAATCAACCCCTTTTCGTAGAGGTCGCAGAAGACCCGCAGGACGCTTTCGGTACGAGCTTCGTCCATCGTGAAGCAGGTGCGTTCCCAGTCGCACGAGGCGCCCAGCTTGCGCAGTTGTTGCAGGATCACGCCGCCGTATTTCTCTTTCCAGTCCCAGGCATGACGCAGGAACTCTTCGCGCGAGAGCGACGATTTCTCGATCCCCTCGGCCTTGAGCTTGGCCACCACCTTGGCTTCCGTGGCGATCGAGGCGTGGTCGGTGCCCGGAACCCAGCAGGCGTTCTTGCCCTGCATGCGGGCGCGGCGCACCAGTACGTCCTGCAACGTGTTGTTGAGCATATGTCCCATGTGGAGCATACCCGTGACGTTGGGTGGCGGGATGACGATCGTATAGGGTTCCCGTTCATCGGGTTCGGAATGGAAAAGGCGGTGCTCCATCCAGTAGTCGTACCATTTGGATTCGATCTGCTGCGGGGCGTATTTGTCGGCGATTTGCATCATATTATGTGGGATATTTATAATTTGTACAGGATTTGCAAAGTTATGAACATTCTGTTAATATGAAATAAAATTAGGAGGAAAATCGTTATCTTTGCAAAATCTGTAAATTTTTTAAGAAATAGGTGCCCGCTGTACTTAAAAACTTCCCCGATTGAGGAAAGGAGAAACTGTAGGGAGGCGGGAGAAACGGAATTTTCCGAAAGGAAATCCGTTCGACGTACGGGGCTGCACCTGTTTTCGGTAAAAGAGAAAAATATGAGTAAGAAGGATAAAATAAAAAACATCGACATGGACGATCTGAAGGCACTGCCCGATGTCCTGGACGGACGCCATCACGTCATTCCCATCGTAACGGGCGGGGACGAGGTGTTGGAAGAGGTCAACGTGCCCGAAATATTGCCGATATTGACCTTGCGCAGTTCGGTGCTGTTTCCCGGAGCGATCACGCCGATTACGGTCGGCCGAGAGAAGAGCATCCGGCTGGTGCGCGAAGTGAACGAGCGCAACGGATTGCTGGGGGCCGTGCTGCAACGCGAAAGCGAAGTCGAAGACCCGGCGCCGGACGATATGTATAAGGTCGGCACTGCGGCCCGTATTATCAAGATTCTGGAGATGCCCAACGGTAACCTGACGGTGATTCTGAACGGACTGGAGAAAATCGAGGTGAAGGAGTATGTCTCCACGGAACCTTATTTCCAGGCCAGCGTGACGCCGTTGCGCGACTCTTCTCCCGATGTAAAGAGCCTGGAGTTCGAGGCTCTCGTGGATTCGATCCGCGACATTGCGCTGGGTATCATCGCTATTTCGCCGGACATGCCCAAGGAGGCGGCGTTCGCCATCAAGAATATCGACTCCAAGCGGGGAATCATCAACTTCATCTGTTCGAACCTCGAGCTTTCGGACGAAGACCGCCAGTCGCTGCTGGAGTCTCCCGGTCTGCTGGCCCGTGCCCGCAAGTTGTTGGAGATTCTGGTGCGCGAGCAGCAGCTCGTCGAGCTGAAGAACGAGATCCAGAGCCGTGTCAAGCAGGAGATCGACAAGCAGCAGCGCGATTACTACCTGCAGCAGCAGATGCGCACGATTCAGGACGAGCTGGGCGAAGGTGCCGACAGCGAGCTGGAGGGATTGCGCGAGAAGGCGTCCAAGAAGAACTGGCCCCCGGCGGTGGCCGAATATTCGGTGCAAGTTACCTATCTGCAACTGATGCTCGAGCTGCCCTGGAACGATGTGACGCAGGATAATCTCGATCTGAAATGCGCACGCGAGCAGCTCGACCACGACCATTTCGGGCTGGACGAAGTGAAAGAGCGTCTGTTGGAGCATTTGGCCGTCATCAAGCTGAAAGGCGACTTGAAATCCCCGATCCTCTGTCTGTACGGCCCTCCGGGCGTAGGCAAGACCTCGCTGGGCAAGTCCGTGGCGGCGGCGCTGGGACGTAAGTTCGGCCGTATTTCGCTGGGCGGTCTGCACGACGAGGCCGAGATACGCGGTCACCGCCGCACCTACATCGGGGCGATGCCGGGCCGGATCATCCAGACCATCAAACGCTGCGGGTCGTCCAATCCGGTCATCATCCTCGACGAGGTGGACAAGGTGACCGTAAGCAATCACGGCGACCCGTCGAGTGCGCTGCTCGAAGTGCTCGATCCTGAACAGAATACGACGTTCCACGACAACTACCTCGATACGGAGTACGACCTTTCGAAAGTGCTTTTCATCGCCACGGCCAACAACATCGGCAACATCAACCCGGCGCTGCGCGACCGTATGGAGATGATCAACATTCCGGGCTACATTCTCGAAGAGAAGGTGCGGATCGGCCTTGACCACTTGCTGCCCAAGCAGATGACGGCGCACGGCATTCCCGAGGGGCAGTTGGTGCTGACGCCCGAGGTCGTCGAGCAGGTTATCGCGGGCTATACCCGCGAGTCGGGTGTCCGTTCGCTGGACAAGCACCTGGCGAAGATCGCCCGCTACCGGGCCAAGCAGATCGCTTTCGAGGAGGCTTATACGCCGGAGCTTACGCAGGCCGATGTCGAGAAGATTCTCGGCATCCCGAAATTCCTGCGCGAAGAGTACGAGGTCGGGGACATGGTCGGCGTAGTCACCGGCCTGGCTTGGACCGAGGTCGGCGGCGATATCCTCTACATCGAGTCGGTGCTGACCCCCGGCAAGGGCAAAGTGAGCCTGACGGGTAACCTGGGCGAGGTGATGAAGGAGTCGGCGACGATCGCCCACGAGTGGGTGATGGCGCACCACAAGGAGTTGGGTATCGATCCCGAAATGTTCGAGAAGAACGACATCAACATCCACGTACCGGAGGGAGCCATTCCCAAGGACGGTCCTTCGGCGGGTATCACGATGGTCACCTCGATCGTTTCGACCTATACGGGGCGCAAGGTGCGCGAGCGTATCGCCATGACCGGAGAGACGACCCTGCGGGGACGTGTAATGCCGGTAGGCGGTATCAAGGAGAAGATCCTGGCGGCCAAGCGTGCCGGTATCAAGGAGCTGATCCTTTCGGAAGACAACCGCAAGGACATCTCGGAGATCAAGGCGGAGTACATCGACGGTCTGACGTTCCACTACGTGCGGACGAACGAGGATGTGTTGCGTTTGGCTCTCGAGGAGAAGAAATAATCCGTGTTAATTTGAAAAGCGGGACGCAATGTCCCGCTTTTTTCGTATTTTAGCGACTTGAAACAGATAGAGTCACGAGTTATGGAGTTTGTTGCGATCATTCCCGCCCGCTATGCATCGACCCGCTTCCCGGGCAAGCCGCTGGCGATGCTCGGGGGAAAGCCCGTCATCCGCCGGGTGTATGAACAGGTGACCGGCGTGCTGCCCGATGCGGTCGTGGCGACCGACGACGAGCGGATCCTGCGTGCCGTCGAGGAGTTCGGCGGTCGTGCCGTGATGACTTCGGCCGAGCACCGCAGCGGCACCGACCGTTGCTGGGAGGCTTATGGAAAGCTCGGCCGGGAGTACGACGCCGTGATCAACGTGCAGGGCGACGAGCCTTTCATCCGTCCGGAACAGCTTCGGGCGATCATGCGCTGCTTCGACGTGCCGGGTACGGACATCGCTACCCTGGTGCGGCCCTTTGCCGAGTCGGACGGACTGGCGGCGCTCGAAAATCCCAATTCGCCGAAAGTAGTGCTCGACGGCGAGTCGCGGGCGATCTACTTTTCGCGTTCGGTGATTCCCTACCTGCGGGGGGTGGAGCGGTCGGAGTGGCTGGCGAAACATACTTTCTATAAACATATCGGTATGTATGCCTTTCGTACGAAGGTGCTCGCCGAGGTGACGGCCTTGCCGCAATCTTCGCTGGAGAAGGCCGAGTCGCTTGAACAGTTGCGCTGGCTGGAGAACGGCTACAGGATCGGCGTGGGAAACCATCGGCATCGACACGCCCGAAGATTTGGCGGCCGCCGAGGAATTTTTGAAACGAATGAAGCGATAGAATCATGGATAAAAAACCTCTCTTTATAGCCGGTCCCTGCGTGATCGAATCGGCGGAATTGCTCGATACGGTCGCTGCGACGCTGGCGGACATCAATCGCCGGCTGGGCGTCGAAATCATTTTCAAGGCTTCGTTCGACAAGGCCAACCGCACGTCGATTTCGTCGTTCCGGGGGCCGGGGCTGGAAAAGGGCCTTCGGATGCTCGCCGACGTTCGGTCGAAGTGGGGGCTGCGGCTGCTGACCGACATTCACGAATCCTGTCAGGCCGCTCCGGTCGGTGAAGTCGTCGATGTGATCCAGATTCCGGCGTTTCTTTGCCGCCAGACCGATCTGTTGGTCGCTGCGGCCCGTACGGGACGTACGGTCAATATCAAGAAAGCGCAGTTCCTTTCGGGTGAAGATATGCGATACCCTTATGAAAAGGCGATGAAGGCCGGTGCCGGTGAGGTTTGGCTTACCGAACGTGGCAATATGTACGGCTACAACAACCTGGTGGTCGATTTCCGCAACATTCCCGATATGCTCGGTATCGCTTCGACGGTCGTCATGGACTGCACGCATTCCGTACAGCGCCCCGGTGCCGCCGGCGGCAAGACGGGCGGTAACCGCGAGTTCGTGCCTGCCATGGCCCGGGCAGCCCGGGCGTTCGGTGCCAACGGTTTCTTCTTCGAGGTGCATCCCGATCCCGATCATGCTTTGAGTGACGGTCCGAACATGCTTTATCTGAATGATTTGGAAAACGTAATAAAATCTTTGCTATAATATGACCGCAGACAAGCGGGCCGATATCCTCTCGCTGGCCCGAAAGACGATCCATACCGAAGCGCTGGCGCTCAAGCATCTCGAACAGACGCTGGGCGATGATTTCGTGTGCGCTGTCGAACTTATCCTGCACAGCCGGGGCAAGCTCGTGGTGACCGGAATGGGAAAATCGGGGCTGATCGGCCGCAAGATCGCCGCGACGCTGGCGAGCACCGGTACGCCGAGTTTCTTCCTGCATCCGGGCGAGGCTTTTCATGGCGATCTGGGAATGATCTCTCCGGAAGATACCGTGCTGGCGCTCTCTTATTCGGGCGAGACGGATGAAATCCTCAAGATCGTGCCGTTTATCCATACCAACGGCAACAAGCTGATTTCGATGACGGGCAATCCCGAATCGACGTTGGCCCGCAATTCGGACGTGCACCTCGACGTGGCCGTGCGCCACGAGGCCTGCATCCTGCACCTGGCGCCTACCACTTCGACTACGGCACAGATTGCCATGGGCGACGCGATGGCCGTAGCGCTGATGAAGCTGCGCAATTTCACGAGCATCGACTTCGCGCGGCTGCATCCGGGCGGCAGCCTGGGCCGCCGTCTGCTGATGACTGTCGGCAATGTGATGCACAAGGAGGGGTTGCCCGTGGTAGCTCCGGACTGTTCGGCCAAGGATATGATCCACGCCGTCAGCAAAGGCGGTCTGGGGCTGATCGTCATTTGCGAGGGGGACAAAGTGCTGGGGATCGTCACCGACGGGGATATCCGCCGGGCGATGGAACGCCGCGAATCGGAGTTTTTCTCGATCCGGGCCATGGACATCGCCACGCCCAATCCCAAGACCATCGGGCCCGATGAGAAACTGATCGCTGCGGAGAAGAAAATGACCCAGCATAAGATCAATTCGCTGCTGGTGACCGACGACCAAGGCAAACTTGTCGGTGTAATCCAGATTTACGACATAAAACTTTGAAAAACTATGTTTCTGATTATCGTCGATTACAAGAAGCCGCTCGAAGAGGTGGAGCGCTACCTGGCGGAGCATTGGGCTTTTCTCGACCGTTATTTCGCTCAGGGCAAATTGCTTTGCACCGGGCCGCAGAATCCCCGTACGGGCGGTGTGATCGTTTCGAAAGCCGCGAATCGTGCGGAAGCCGAAGCCTTTACGCGGGAAGATCCGTTCTTCCGGCATGAGATCGCAGATTATACGATCGTCGAGTTCGAACCGACCAAGTATCTTCCCGGATTCGAGAAATTTCGGTAGTAAGCAAATAAACAGGAGCGCCCGCGACTAATCGCGGGCGCTCCTGTTTTCGGAAAACGGCTGTGGAAAGTGTTGTAAACCGTTTTGATCCGCCTCTTCGTAACGTTTTGGAAGAAAGGCGGTCGTTTGACTCTTCTCCTGTATCGGATAGGGGTTGTTTCGTGTATTTTTTTGCGGCTTTCCGGTTGAAGTTCCTGGTGTCGTTGAGTGGTTCGGATGCTTCTGGTCCGGGGTGCTCTATTATCCCCGTACGTAGTGCGGCATTTCGGCGGGAATCGGCATCGACAGTTCGATGATACCGCCTACGGTGCCGTCCTCGCGGCGCCAGGCTGTTTGGTAGATCATTTTGCGGATCCCTTTTTTCTCGATGGTGTAGGCATTCGTGTCGCCTTTTTCGAGGATGCGGGCGATGATCCCCTTCGAGCGCTCGTTGTGGCAGGGGAGCATGCTTTTGCCGCGATACTCTCCATTGACGGAGATAGATTGCTTGTTCTGGTAAATTACCACGCCTTCGGTGTCGCATACCGTTACGGCGCAGTTCGTGTCGTCAGCCCAATTAAAATTCATAGTACTATTCTGTTTTTATAGTTTCTTCGGTTGTAGAAAGCGAGGTCGGGACTGTATTTTATTGCGAAATCTTGACCAGTTGTTCGCGGTAGGCGGTCATGATTCGCGATTTGGAGATGTAGCCCAGGTAGTGTTTCTCCTTGTCCACGACGGGTAACACCCAGACGTGGTTTTCGTCGAAACGGCGCAGCACGCTCTGGATCTGTTCATGTTGCAGGATCGTGTCGGGGGACAGGAGCATGTAGCGTGTAATCGGGTTGCCGTACTTTTGCGGATTGAACAGGTCTTCCCGCACGTCGTTCAGGCGGACGATGCCCAGCAGGTGTTTTTCGTTGTCGAGAACCGGGAAATAGTCGTCGTGACGCTCCCGGGACATGATCTGCACGATGTCGCCCAAAGTCTGGGACGGGTGGATGTAAACCCCGTCGTCCTGAATCAGGTCGTCGAGCCTCAGAAAGACGAAGACCGATTCGTCCTTGTTGTGGGTGATCAACTCCCCGTTCTGACGCAGTTGCTTGGTATAGATCGAGTCGGGATCGAGGTAGTAGTCGATGGCGAAGGCGATGCAGGCGGTGATCATCAGCGGGATGAAAAGGCCGTAACCGCTCGATAGTTCGGCGATCAGGAAGATCGAGGTCAGGGGGGCCTTCATCACGCCCGACATTACGCCCGCCATACCTACCAGGGTGAAAGAAACCAGCGACAGGTTCCATCCGAACAGGGTGTTGCAGACCAGCGCCGTGATAGCGCCCATGAATGCGCCGACGAACAGCGAAGGGGCGAACGTACCGCCGACGCCGCCCGCAGCGTTGGTCGAGGCCATAGCGATCACTTTGAAGAACATCGTGCCTACGATGAAGAGAATGACCACCCAGTCGATCTGACTGAAGCGGTAGAAGAGCGAGTTGTTGAACAACTCGGTCGTGTTGCCGTGCATGAGCGACATGAAACCTTCGTAGCCTTCGCCGTAGAGGGGCGGGAAAATGTAGATCAGGATGCCGAGTACGGCTCCGCCGATCAGCCACTTCTTGTAGGGACTGTCGATCTTTTTGAAGAAGGCGCCCACCCGGGCATTGACCGTGGTGAAGTAGTAGGACATCAGCCCGCAGAAGATACCCAGCAGGACGAAAAGCGGAATTTGGTTGAGCCGGAACGCATCGTCGGGAGTCAGCGAGATGGCGATGATCGGATCGAATCCCCGGATCGTGAGGGCGACAGCGGCGGCCGTGATCGAAGAGATGAGCAGCGGTACGACCGTGCGCGAGGTGAGATCGAGCATCAGGATTTCGAGCACGAAGACCACGCCCGTGATCGGGGCTTTGAAGATGGCTGCAAGGGCCGCCCCGGCTCCGCAGCAGAGCAGCAGGGTGGTGTTTTTGTAGTTCAGGTGGGCCAGGCGGCTGATGTTCGAACCGATGGCTGCGCCCGTCAGGACGATCGGGGCCTCGGGACCGACCGAACCGCCGAATCCGATCGTCGTCGCACCGCCTACGACCGAAGTCCAGCAGTTGTGGGAGGCAATGTACGAGTTTTTACGCGACATGGCATATAACACGCGTGTAACGCCTTCCGAAATGTTGTCTTTGACGACGTATTTGACGAAAAGCGAGGCCAGAATGATACCGATGACCGGATAGAACAGGAAGAGAAAATGCGACTGTTCGACGGGGAACCAATGGGTCAGCCCTGCTTTGATTCCGTAGAGCAGCAGTTCGAACAGGCAGGTACCCAATCCGGCCAGAACCCCTACGATGATGGCCAGCAGCGCCATGATCTGCGTACTGGTGAACCGTTTGGTAAGCTCCAGGAAACGGATGTAGATACGTTCGCCCCAATCCGCGATCGTCTGCGGTGTTATGCGTTTGAACATTTCGGGTACCTTGTCTGCTGGTTATGCGCGTTATCGCTGTTGCTGGTATTGGCGAGCCTGCTCGGCGATCAGCTCCTTGTCGTCGAAGTAGTCGATCCGCATGGCGTGGCGCACTTCGCCGAGCGTTTGCGCGGCTGTTGCCCGGGCATGCTCCGAACCTTTGCGCAGAATTTCATAGACCTCTTCGATGCGGCCTTCGTACTGCTTGCGGCGCTCGCGGATCGGCTCCAGCGTTTCGTTCAGCACGGCGATCAGGAACTTCTTGACCTTCACGTCGCCCAGCCCGCCCCGGCGGTAGTGCGCCTTCAACTCGTCGAGCGAGGCGTAATCGGGCAGGTATCGCTGAAAATGTTCCGGGCGGCTGAAGGCGTCCAGGTAGGTGAAGACGGTGTTGCCCTCGACCTTGCCCGGGTCCTTCACCCGCAGGTGGTCGGGATCGGTATACATACCCATCACCTTCTTCTTCACTTCATCGGCCGAGTCGGAGAGGTAGATGCAGTTGCCCAGCGATTTCGACATCTTGGCCTTGCCGTCCGTACCGGGCAGACGCAGGCAGGCCGCGTTGTCGGGCAGCAGAATTCCCGGCATGACGAGTGTTTCTCCATATACGGAGTTGAATTTATGGACGATTTCGCGCGTCTGTTCGATCATCGGTTCCTGATCCTCGCCGACCGGTACGGTCGTGGCCTTGAAAGCGGTGATATCCGAGGCCTGGCTGATCGGGTAGGTGAAGAATCCTACCGGAATACCCTGGCGCTGCGATCCCTCTTCTTCGTTGCCTTCGGCGAAGCCGCGCAACTGGATTTCGGCCTTCACCGTCGGATTGCGCTGCAGACGGGCTACGGTCACCAGGTTCATGTAGTAGAAAGCCAGCTCGCAGAGTTCCGGCACCTGCGACTGGATGAAGAGCGTCGATTGCGCGGGATCCAGTCCGCAAGAGAGATAGTCGAGGGCGACCTCGAGGATGTTCTGCCGCACTTTTTCCGGGTTGTCCGCATTATCGGTCAGCGCCTGGGCGTCGGCGATCATGATGAATATTTTCTCGAATTCGCCCGAATTCTGCAACTCCACGCGGCGGCGCAGCGAACCTACGTAATGTCCCAGGTGGAGTTTGCCGGTCGGACGATCTCCGGTGAGTATGATTTTTCCCATCAGTTAAAAAGTTTCTAATAATAAATAGTCTGCAAATGTACGAAAAACTAAACCGATGGTCGAATAATAATTGCGAAGTATCGGTTTTTTTTATATTTTCGTGCGTGCAAATAAGATAAACTATGACTATCATCCAACTCGAATACCTGCTGGCGGTAGCCAATTGCGGCAGTTTCTCTCTGGCAGCGGAACACTGTTTCGTGACCCAGCCGTCGTTGAGCATGCAGATCAAGTCTTTGGAGGAAGAATTGGGCGTGGTGCTGCTCGATCGCAGCAAGAAACCGGTCATTCCGACCGAGGCGGGCGAGGTGGTGCTTGCCGAAATCCGGGAAACCCTCCGGGCTTACGATCATATCCGCGAAGCGGTCGCGGAACTCAAAGGCGAAACTTCCGGTCGGTTGCGGCTCGGCGTCATTCCGACCATCGCACCTTACCTGTTGCATAAGTTTATTCCCGATTTCGTGCGGGACTATCCCAAAGTCGAACTGGAGATTGCGGAGATGGTGACCGCCGACATCGTCGATGCGCTGCGCCGCGACCGGATCGATGCGGCATTGGTCGCCGGCGGAACCTGCGGCGAGGGGATTCAGGAACACGAGTTGTTCGACGACCGGTTCCATCTTTACGTGTCCCGGGAGAATCCGCTTTTTGAACGCACGAACGTCCGTATCGAGGATATCGACCTCAAGGAGCTGGTGCTGTTAAGTCCGGGGCATTGTATGCGTGACCAGATCATCGAGCTGTGCCAGGCCAAACGGGAGGTCCCCTCGCACTATACGTTCGAATCCGGTTCGCTCGATACGTTGATGCGGATCGTCGATTGCACGCATTGCGTGACGATTATCCCCGAAATGGCCGTGGAATACATTCCTGCGGAGCATCGTTGTCAGGTCAAAACGCTGGCCAAGGGGGCTACTTCGCGCAAGATCGCCGTGGCCGTGCGCCGGACCTATGTCAAAAGTTCGATCATCAAAGCCTTGATCGATACTATTTTGTCGAAAGTTTCCCGCCAATAGGGATTCGGGACGGATATTTGCAGAGCAAATTTTCGGATATTCTCTTGTATCTTTGCGGGAAGGGGGATGCGTTCGGCATAAAAAAACAAACGGGTTTGTTTTGTTCTGCCCTCATTTTCGCTACCTTTGCAAAGTTGTATTGACCGGTAAATTCAAACTATGGAAAAATTGACAGGCACGATAATTCGTGCAATCCAGGATAAGAAGGGTAAAAATATCGTATCGTTGGATCTTTCGAAAATCGACGGGGCGATCTGCTCCTGCTTCATCGTTTGCAACGCCGACTCCACCACGCAGGTCGCTGCGATCGCGGCGGGTATCGAGGAGCAGGTATTGGAAACCCTCGGCGAGAAGGTCTGGCGCGTGGAAGGACAGCAAAATGCGCTGTGGATCGCTATGGACTACGTGGATGTGGTGGTGCATATTTTTCAGACAGAATTGCGTGAATTTTACAAATTGGAGGAGCTGTGGGCCGATGCCCCGGCGACCCGTTATGAGTATGACGAATAATATTTTATGGCACAACAGAAAATAAACAACAAAATGAATATGCCGCGTCCTTCGTGGATGTGGATATACGGCGTCATCATTATTTTTATTGTCGGCTACTGGATGTTCGGACCCGGCAACGGAGTCCCGGTCAAGAGCGACTGGAATACCGTGGCGCAGATGATCGAGCAGGGCGACGTCGAAAAAATCCAGGTCGTCAATCGTGACCTGGCGGAAATCTACCTTAAGAAGGATGCTGCGGACCGGTACCGTAAGGATGCTGCGGACCCGCGTTTCCGTAATATGCCCGAAACGGGGGCTCAGCTTACTTTCAATATCGGGTCGGTGGATACGTTCCGTCAGGATTTGGATAAGGTGACGGCCGAGTCGGGTAACAAGGTGGTGCTGGTGTACGAGAACCGGGAGAATTCCTGGACATCGATTCTGCTTCAGATGCTTCCCTGGATCATTATTATCGGCGGCTGGTTCTTCCTGATGAGCCGCATGTCGCGGGGTGCCGGAGGCGGTGCTGGCGGTATTATGAACGTGGGGAAGGCCCGGGCGCAGGTGTTCGACAAGGAGAACTCGAAAAAGGTGACTTTCAAGGACGTTGCCGGACTGGAGGAGGCAAAGGTCGAGATCATGGAGATCGTCGATTTCCTCAAGAAACCCGACAAATACAAATCCATCGGTGCGAAAATTCCCAAGGGCGCGTTGCTGGTAGGCCCTCCGGGAACGGGTAAAACCCTGTTGGCGAAGGCGGTGGCGGGAGAGGCCAATGTGCCGTTCCTGTCGATTTCCGGCTCGGATTTCGTGGAGATGTTCGTGGGCGTGGGCGCTTCGCGCGTGCGCGACCTTTTCGAGCAGGCCAAGCAAAAAGCTCCTTGTATTCTTTTCATCGACGAAATCGACGCCATCGGCCGGGCCCGCGGCAAGAACGCCGGGTTCTCGGGCAATGACGAGCGGGAGAATACACTCAACCAGTTGCTGACCGAGATGGACGGTTTCCAGACCAATACGGGCGTCATCGTTTTGGCCGCCACCAACCGGGCCGACATCCTCGACAAGGCGCTGATGCGCGCCGGGCGTTTCGACCGCCAGATCGAGGTGGGACTTCCCGACGTGAAGGAGCGCGAGGAGATTTTCAACGTCCACCTGCGTCCGCTGAAGCTCGATCCGCAGTTGGACCGTTCGTTCCTGGCGCGCCAGACCCCCGGTTTCTCGGGCGCCGACATCGCCAACGTCTGCAACGAGGCCGCGCTGATCGCCGCGCGCCACAACAAGAAATTCATTTCGAAAGAGGACTTCCTCGCCGCCATCGACCGCATCGTGGGCGGCCTGGAGCGCAAGAACAAGATCATCACCGACGAGGAGAAGCGCGTGATCGCCTTCCACGAGGCGGGACACGCCACGGTGAGCTGGATTCTCGAAAACGCCAGCCCGCTGATCAAGGTGACGATCATCCCGCGCGGCAAGGCGCTGGGCGCCGCCTGGTATCTGCCCGAGGAACGTCAGATCACCACGCGCGAGCAGATGATGGACGAACTGGCCGCTACGCTCGGAGGCCGCGTTTCCGAGCAGCTGACCTTCGGCGAGATTTCGACCGGGGCGCTCAACGATCTGGAGCGCGTCACCAAGCAGGCTTATGCCATGGTGGCCTACTACGGCATGAGCGAGAACGTCGGTACGCTCTCCTTCTACGACTCCACGGGCCAGAGCGACATGGCCTTCACCAAACCCTACTCCGAACTGACGGCCCAGCAGATCGATGCCGAGACCAAGCGGGT
>OHUA01000876.1_pt1 | contig 13248 bp, 9 predicted proteins | sample 1579051 | NCBI WGS metagenome assembly OHUA01 (sample SAMEA3879559, study PRJEB24766) | human gut metagenome | biome: human-associated habitat; feature: feces | place: USA | collected 1985/1987 | reverse complement strand
GTTCTGCGCCCGGTCGAAAGCGGTCGTACCGTATCCCTCCTCGAGCATCAACATCGACACGTGACTCAATCCCATACCGTCCCCGATCAGATAGATCAGGTTCCGAACCGGCAACGTGTCGGCTGCGGGAACGATTTGCGACGGTCGAAGGTTCAGTTTACGGGCGACCTCCCCGCCTCCTATCCCGACGGCATAGGCCGCCGACAACAGGACGAGCATGGTAATTACAATTTTTTTCATAACAAATAATATATATTCTTTTGATGCCACTTTTCAAATTTACGCATTTCCGACACGCCGTTTCGAACTTTCTTTGTATTTTAGCAAAAATTTAACCTGATTATATAGCTCGATTACCGACCTGCTCCGGCTCGAAACCGACCGACATGCTTCGACGAAAAGTCGAAACTCTTCCCGGGAAGAAGGTCAGAACGAAACGACACCCCGCAGGATCGAGGGCTGCCTGCCGAGATCAACAAAAAACGGTCGTGGTACTCGAAATATATAACAGCCTAATTCAATACCAGCCATGGATGTTAAAATCGCTTCGGACTGGAAAGAGATTCTTTCCGAAGAGTTCGAAAAACCCTATTTCCGAGAACTCACCGACTTCGTACGGCAAGAATACGCTTCCCGCCGGATATTCCCCAGAGGAAGCAACATTTTTCGTGCCTTCGACAAATGCCCGTTCGACAAACTCAAAGTGGTAATCATCGGACAGGACCCCTATCACGGCGAAGGACAGGCCAACGGACTCTGTTTCTCCGTGGCGGACGGCGTGCCGTTCCCACCCTCGCTGCAGAACATCTTCCAGGAAGTAGCCGACGACACCGGCTCGCCGATTCCCACGAGCGGCAACCTCGACCGCTGGGCCGAACAGGGCGTGCTGCTACTCAATGCCGTGCTGACGGTCCGGGCGCACGAAGCGGCCTCCCACGCAGGACACGGCTGGGAAACTTTCACCGATGCGGTCGTGCGGGCCATCGCACAGCGCAAGCAAGGCATCGTTTACATGCTGTGGGGAAGTTACGCCCAGCGCAAAGGCGCCATCGCCGATCCCCAGCGCAACTGCATCCTCAAAGCCGTCCATCCCTCCCCGCTGTCGGCCTACCGGGGATTTTTCGGCAGCAAACACTTTTCCCGGGCCAACGAATATCTGCAAAGCATCGGAAAGGCACCGATTTTGTGGTAAGCATAATAACTTCTAAAACCTGATTATACGCGTTAGAGTACCTCTCTGAAAGCACAGCGACCCAAGCCCTCTCCGAGAAGAGGATTTAGAAAGGGCTGCATTGCAAATGCGGGCACAGGCCGCGAATAGCGCCCCTCGAATTCAATGCTGCGACCGTCGGATAAGGATACATTGCAAAATATAATCGCCACCATAAAAATATGCTGCAACCACTTAAGATTACTCTCGTCATCTGTTACACGGTCCTGGCACTATCCGTAGCGGGGGTCCTGCTATCGGGCATATTGGGACGGCTCGAATGGCTGGCTCTTTGCGCCGTCTGTGCTCTCGCGTTGCTGTCCATCACCCTGGTCTTGGGTAAAAACCTGCGCATCCAGCGTATGATGACCGAAGACGAATATTCCGACGACAGGTAATCGCCCCGCACCGACTGTCACCGGCGACAATTGCAAAACAAAGTTCGGAAATGGAATAAAAAAGCCGGAACTTCATAAAGTTCCGGCTTTATCATAAACGGGGTTCTCTATCCCAGATAAGATTTCAGCAACTTGCTGCGGGAGGAGTGACGCAGACGACGGATCGCCTTCTCCTTGATCTGGCGTACACGTTCGCGCGTCAGGTCGAATTTTTCGCCGATCTCTTCGAGCGTCATTTCCGAACAGCCGATGCCGAAGAAATATTTGATGATATCCCGCTCGCGCTCGGTCAGCGTTTCCAAGGCACGATCCACCTCGGTCGAGAGCGACTCGTTAATCAACCCTCTGTCGGCATTGGGCGAATCGGGGTTCACCAACACATCGAGCAGGCTGTTGTCCTCGCCGTCGGCAAAAGGCGCATCCACCGAAACATGGCGGCCGGCGACACGCAGCGTATCGGTCACCTTCTCCTTGGGAAGCTCCAACTCGTTCGCCAACTCCTCGGGCGAAGGGGTGCGCTCGTGCTCCTGCTCGAAACGGGCGAAAGCCTTGTTGATCTTATTGAGCGAGCCTACCTGATTGAGCGGCAGGCGCACGATACGCGACTGCTCGGCCAGAGCTTGCAGGATCGACTGACGAATCCACCACACGGCATACGAAATGAACTTGAAACCCCGGGTTTCGTCGAACTTCTCCGCAGCCTTGATAAGACCGAGGTTTCCCTCGTTAATCAAGTCGGGCAGACTGAGGCCTTGATTCTGATACTGCTTGGCCACCGACACGACGAAACGCAGGTTGGCTTTGGTGAGCTTCTCCAATGCCTCCTGGTCACCCTTCTTGATTCGCTGGGCAAGTTCCACCTCCTCCTCAACCGTAATGAGCTCCTCCTTGCCGATTTCCTGCAAGTACTTGTCCAAAGACGCGCTCTCACGGTTGGTGATGGACTTCGTAATTTTTAACTGACGCATATTTAATTTTATAAGAATGTTCTTAAACTACGGCAATAAAAAACGGTAAAACATACCCGGCTTTCCTGGCGCTTCCCTATTCGACAAGCACATAGCTCGCCGAACGTCCGTCGGGATATACTCCGTCGATGCTGCGAACCTTATCGGTCATCCGCTGCATATCGGAGAGCGAACGCACGGACTTGTCGTTGATGTGGGTAATCACGAATCCCGGTCTTACCCGTGCCTTCGACAGAATACCGTTCGCCTTGATTGCCAGCACTTCCACACCGCCTCTGATCTCCAGTCGGCGACACAGACGCTCATCGGCCGTGGCGAACTTTCCGCCCAAAACTTCCATCACATCGACGTCGTCCCGCGTGAGGAGTTCCGTCTTACCTGCTTTATTACGCAAGGTCACCTCGATTTGTTTCATCGAACCCGACCTTTTTATCATTAATTTTACCTTGTCGGTGGGACGATGCTTGCCGATCTGCTCCTGCAGCGTCGCAGCCTCGTTCAACTCCACGCCATCGACCGAAAGAATCACATCTCCCTTGCGGATACCGGCCTGCGAGGCAGCGCCCCCTTCGGACACACTGGCGACATAAACGCCACCCAACTCCTCGATACCCGTTTCCTCGCCCATCTGATCGATGAAATTCTGATCTATGGGGCGGAATGCCAGACCCAACAGAGCCCGCTGCACGACGCCGTACTCCTTGAGATCCACGACCACCTTGCGGACGATCGTTTCGGGGACCGCGAACGAATAACCGACATAGCTGCCCGTCATCGTCTTGATTACGGTATTGATACCGACCAGTTCGCCGCGTGTATTGACCAACGCACCGCCCGAATTACCGGGATTGACGGCCGCATCCGTCTGGATAAACGACTCGATGCGGAATTCGCTCGGAATGACATCCAACTGACGCGCTTTGGCACTCACGATACCGGCCGTAATGGTCGATTGCAGGTTATAGGGCGATCCGATGGCCAGCACCCATTCGCCCAACCGGAGCGAATCCGAACTGCCGAAAGGCAACGTAGGCAGGTCCTCGGCCTCGATCTTCACCAGCGCCACATCCGTCGTGGGGTCGGTACCGATCACCTTGGCGTCGAACGTGCGGCCGTCGCTCAGCTTCACGCGAAGGCGCGTAGCCTCGTCCACCACATGGTTGTTGGTCACGATGTAACCGTCTGCGGAAATAATCACGCCGGATCCTCCGCCCCGACGCTCCTGTGTCGAAGGGCCGCGCCGGCCCTGCTGGGGAATACCGAAAAATTCGAAAAACGGATCGTACTGCCGCTCGGGAACTTCGATCTCCTGAACCACCTCGATATTCACGACGGCCTTGACAGCATTCTCGGCAGCATACGTAAGATCCGGATACTGCTCGGCCTGATACGAAGTGAAATGGGTTCCCGCCTGAGAAAAGGGGTCGTCAGACACTGCCCCGCTCTGCGGCGTAACAACATGCGTGCCGTTCTTTTCGGCCGGCGATAAAATACTCCAGGCGACGACACCGCCGGATGCGGCGCCTGCGGCAATCATACCTAATAACAACAATGCCTTTTTCATAATCCAATATCGAAATAATTTAACTGGTTTTATTACGGAGGCAATTTTATCTCATGGGCTGTTTCTGTTTGAGCGTTTCTATTTAGTTACAGAACGCCCAGAAAAGACGATTATTGTGTTTCCAGCTTTTAGACGTGTCGCGAAGCGAAAACTCCGCCGTCGGCACACAGAATAATTCACCCGGGCCCAAATCCTGAATCTGCCGACCTTGAACGTAACCCGATAGATACCAAGGCCCTATAAGACGGCACCTATTTTTCGCAAATAATATGGGGAATAAGTTTTTATTCCCCGTTTTTTATATTTACCTTTGCAGTCCTCGCCGATCGGCGGGGAATGTGGAAAGATTTGACTGATTGCAAACCACAATAAAAAATAGCTAAAACAGCTTTTTTATTCCAGCAGCCAATTTTTCCCCATTTTATACGTTTAACTTCCAAAAAAAATGTAAAATGGGATTTTTATTTACGTCGGAGTCCGTGTCCGAAGGACACCCCGACAAAGTTTCGGATCAGATTTCCGATGCCATTCTCGACGAATTCCTTCGTCACGACCCCAACTCCAAAGTAGCCTGCGAAACGCTCTGTACCACCGGTCTGGTTGTCGTCGCGGGCGAAGTGCGTTCGAGCGCCTACGTCGATATCCAGCACGTAACACGCCGCGTAATCAACCGTATCGGTTATACCAAAAGCGAATATCAGTTCGACGGTAATTCCTGCGGCGTACTCTCCGCGATCCACGAACAGTCTCCGGACATTAACCAGGGTGTCGTGCGCGAGGCCGAAGAAGAACAAGGCGCGGGCGATCAGGGCATCATGTTCGGCTATGCGTGCAACGAAACGCGCGAATACATGCCTGCGACGCTCATCCTCTCGCACGTCATTCTCAAGGAACTGGCCGTCATCCGCCGCGAAGGGCAGGTGATGACCTACCTGCGTCCCGACGCCAAGTCGCAGGTAACGATCGAATACGACGAACAGACGCACCGTCCGCTGCGCGTACATACCATCGTGGTTTCGACCCAGCACGACGATTTCATCCCCACGAGCAAGGGCGTCACCGAGAAGATGGCCGAAAAACGCATGCAGGAGAAGATCCGCGAGGACGTGCGCACGATCCTCATTCCACGCGTCAAGGCCCGTCTGGAACGCGCCAAGGATAAGTTGGCGCGACTGATCGGCGACGACTATATCCTGCACGTGAATCCCACGGGCAAGTTCGTCATCGGCGGCCCGCACGGAGATACGGGACTCACGGGCCGCAAGATCATCGTCGATAGCTACGGCGGACGCGGTGCCCACGGCGGCGGCGCCTTCTCGGGCAAGGACTCCTCGAAGGTGGACCGTTCGGCAGCTTACGCAGCCCGCTACATCGCCAAGAACATGGTGGCGGCCGGGATCGCGGACGAAATTCTCGTGGAGTTGAGCTATGCCATCGGGATCGCCGAACCGATCTCCGTCTTCGTCGATACGCACGGTGCGGTATGCAGCCGCAATCCGAAGCTCGCGGACATGACCGACGGGGAGATCGCCCGCCGTATCGCCAAGCTCTTCGACCTGCGTCCGGCGGCTATCGTGAAGAAATTCGGCCTCAAAAACCCGATCTTCGAAGCGACGGCATCCTACGGACATTTCGGCAACCGCCCCTACACCCGCAAGGAGAAAGTGTGGGAGGACGGCCGCGAGGTGGAACGCGAGATCGAATTCTTCGGCTGGGAAAAGCTCGATGCCGTCGATCTGATCAAGCAAGAGTTCGGACTATAACGCGACCGACCGCACAAGTAAAAAGTCCCCTTTTCGGGGACTTTTTGTTGTTAGCTCCCGATGGAATCGAACCACCGAATTCTTTCGGGCTTCTCAAACCGAAAAACAAACTTCGCGACGGTCGTTCCATGCAGGTCCCCGAACCGCCCGGCAATACACCGCGAGGGCCGTGAACTATTTGTTCACAGCCCTCGCAGCCTTTTAATATGATTCAATTAACCCAATAACATACGATCCCTGTTCCTCAACTCCGCCGTAATGTCCTTCATTTCGCCGTCCGTCACCCGGTAAAGCCGCTGGTTCGTCGAAGCGGAATCCAAGCCTCCCAAATGTGCGACATACGGTCCCAGCTTGATATAATCAAAACTGCGCGGGTCGATACCTGCGGCCAATTCAGAACGCCCCGAATACCAGCCTGTCTTCAGCCGGCCCTCGGTCGCAGCCCGCACACAGGCGCTCCAATGCGCGACATCGCCGGGCGCTGCATCGCCTCCCATAAAACAAACGCAGGTAATCGCATTTCCGTATCCCGACAACAAACTATTCAGCAAATTATCGTCCAGCGGCTCCCCGACCTCTTCCCACAGATGGGGACTGTGACACCCGGCGCACCGGTTCGGACACCCCGAAAGATTCAGAGCGAGGGTCACTTCGCCCGGAATCTCCTGGAACACCACATCAAAGCTGGCCAGGCGTAGCATAGTGACGACGCGCGGCCTCCTGCTGCCGAGCTTGAGAGAAGTTGCTGACACGCTTCATATAACCGATGATACGGGTCAGATAATCGAGATTCCTGCCGTTGCATTTCGGACACGCCTTGAGGTTGCGCTTGTCGATATGCCCGCAATCGTTGCAGACCGTATTCGGGATGTTGAACGTGAAATAGTTGCATCCCTCCTGCGAAGCCACGCGCAACAGGTGGCGGTACTGCTCCCGGCTCAAATGTTCCTGCAGGTTCATGTGCAGGGCCGAGCCGCCCGTGAGGTGCTCGATGTATTTGCGGCCGTGCAGTCGGAACTTGTCCACGATGTTGAGCGATTCGTCCTCGACGATGTAAAAATAGCTGTTGTAACAGTCGCGCCCCACCTTGTAGCCGTCGCGCTTGTCCCATTTGGCATGCTTCACTCCCACGTTCTCCGCCGGAATCATCTCGCAGTTGAACATCACCTCCTTCGAGCGGTACTTCTTGTTGTACTTTTCGATCATTCCGAGAATTTCCTGCGTAAAACGTTCGTAATCGGGATTGTCGTTGATCGGAATGCCGAGAAATTCGGCCGCTTCGACCAGTCCGTTCACACCGATAGTGAGGTACTGGCGCGACATATTGATATAGCCCGCATCGAACAGGGGCAGCATCCCCTTCGACTGCATGTATTTCAGGTTCTCGTTGTAGGCCAACTGCACCTTGTGCACCAGATCGACCACCTCCTCGAGGAAGAACTGATAGGGCATACCCTTACGTGCGGCGTACTGGATGCAACGGTTCAGGTTGATCGTCAGCACGCTCTTCGAGCCGGTCGATACGCCTCCGGCGCCGAGCGTGTAGCTGAACCCGTTGTCCGTAATTTCGTTGCGCAGGCGGCAGCAGCTCGAAAGCGAATCGGCATTGTCGCTCATGTAGGTAAAGAACGAATGTCCCTCGGCATACATTTCGGCCGTGAAATCGCCCCACTCCTTGTCCTTCACGTCACCGTTTTCCGTGAGTAAAGCCATCGTTTCGACCGGGAAGGTCAGCACGGTGCGGGTCCGTTCGCGGTTGAACCACTTCATGAAACGCTTTTGCAGCCAGCTGAGCGACTCCCAGTCGGGCTTGCTGCCGTCGGGGAAGAGGAAATTTCCGAACAGGCTCTCGAAATAGTAGCGGTCGTAGTAAGCCACGTTCCAGAACACGGCCTGGAAATTCCGCGCTCCGGTCGGCTGGTTGATCGAATAGACGATCTGTTCGAAACAATCGGTGATGACCTTGTCGATCGTGCGCCGTTTCTTCGAGAGATCGACCACCTCGTCCGCCCGTTTGAAATAGTCGGTGCCGTACTCCTGGCCGATAAAATAGTTCATATACATCAGAAATTCGGGTGTGGCGCAGGCGCCGCTGAGCATACTCGACACGATAAAAACCATATTCACGAAGCCGCCGCAGAATGACTTGAGGTTGGTCGGGGCTTTCGAATTGCCCCCGATCGAAATCGTTCCTCCGATGAGCCAGGGATACATCGTAATCGAAGCGCAATAGTTGGCCAGCGAAGTTTCGTCGTTTTTGTAGATGAAATGGTCGTTCAGCATTTCGATATACTTGTCCGCCAACTCCTTGCCGTACATCTCCTTGAGGCGGTCGGTGAGCATGCGGCGGTTCAGGCGGATGAAATTCGATTTGGGCAGCTCGCCGATGAGCGTAGCCATGTTCTTGTTCTCCACGTTGGCATTGGCGTCGAACTTGCTTCCTGTCGCGGCGTTCGAAGCATCGCAGTACTCCATGAGGAACTGCAACTTGTCGCGCACCTCCCGATCCTCGGTATGCCGCTGGCGATAAAGCATATAAGCCTTGGCTACCGTGTAGTAACGCTCGGCCATGAGCGCGACCTCCACCTGGTTCTGGATCTCCTCGACCGAGATGCCGTCGGTCACGCTGACCCGGCTCAGGATGTTGGTGATCACGTCCTGCGTAGCGAAACTCCCGACCGAAAGGAATGCCTTGGCGATCGCCCGCTGAATCTTCTCCATCGAAAACGCCTCCCGCGTTCCGTCCCTCTTGACAATGAATGTTTCCATAACGATTAAACTTCTCCTCAAATATTATATTATTATACTCATACTTTCAACGCTCGAATTCCCCACACCGATAACTCCACCGACGGAAATTCGGCCGATTCCGACCCGGCTCGACGGCAACAAATATCAGCCGCCGGGCTTTCTCCGCAGAAACACGACAAGCCGCACGTTCCGAGCCATACCGTACGCCTTCGTCGGTCATATCGGTTGTCGTCCGATCCGACGACTTTTTACCGACCCTTCGGAAAAACCGAAATACACCTCTTCTGAACGACGGATTCGCAGCGATCCGACCCGATACGACACAGGCAGGAATGGAATTTACAGAACCGGCAATAGATACGACGAAGCACCCGAAACCGTTCCGACGCTTTTCACCCGAAAGCAACGAATCTCGTCCCGGTACGGCAGGTCTTCTGACTTGTTCCGGACGGCACGCCTTCCCGGCCCGAACGGCCAGTGGCAGAGAGAATGTACCGCCCAAAAGAAACTTACAGCTACGGGGATAGTTCCTGACTTTCACAGGATTCCCTTTTAATCCCGGTGGATTCGCCCTCCACCTCGGGAACCGATACCGAAAACAAATATAGGGTTTAATCGCATTCGATGGTCCGCCCCTCCGGCATTTTATGGAAAAGTTATCAACAATAACAGGAAAAGGCCGCCCCGAGGCACTCTGTCCACGATCCGATTTGAAAGCTGCACCCGTTCTTCCCCGAACATCGCCGGACAAGTCTTCGGGAAACCCGACGGGTGCAAAAAACAGCGGAAAGACCCGTGAAAAAATCAACGGGAGAACGACGGAACAAACAGAAGACAGGCCCGGACGCCTATCGGCATCCGGGCCTGTCTTCTATCCGTTTTACAACCGGCTTATTTACTGATCAACTTCTTCACCTCTTCATATACCGTCTGGCCGTTGTAACCGAACTTCTCGTCGAGGACCTTGTAGGGTGCCGAATAACCGAAGTGATCCAGACCGTGAATCATACCGTTTTCACCTACCAGTCCCAGCAATGTCACGGGCAGACCCGACGTAAGGCCGTAACGCACCACACCCTGTGGCAGAACGGTCTGCTGATAGGATTTGGGCTGGTCGCGGAAAAGTCCTTCGCTCGGCACGCTCACGATACGGACCGCGATTCCCTCCTTCGAAAGCAACTCGGCACCTTCGACCAGCGTAGCGACTTCGGAACCCGAAGCGAGCATCACCACAGCCGGTTTGGCGGCATCGACTACGATATAGGCGCCTTTCGAAAGCTGGGCAGCCTCCTCACGGCGGCTGTGATTGAGTGCGGGCAGATTCTTAATATTTTGCCGCGACAGGATCAGCGCGACGGGACGATGCTCCTCGATCGCCAATTTCCAGGCTGTGACGGTTTCCTCGCCGTCGGCCGGACGCAGCACCAACATAGAACGCTCCCCCCGGTGATTCTTCAAATGTTCCATCAGACGGATCTGAGCCTCGTGCTCGACGGGCTGGTGCGTCGGACCGTCCTCGCCCACACGGAACGAGTCGTGCGTCCAGATATAGATTACATGCAGGTGCATCAGGGCAGCCAGACGCACGGCGGGTTTCATATAGTCCGAGAAGACGAAGAACGTACCGCACGCCGGAATCACGCCCCCATGCAGCGCCATACCGTTGGCAATGCAGGCCATCGTCAGCTCCGAAACGCCTGCCTGGAAAAACTTGCCCGAGAAATCACCCTTCGAGAAGGCTTTGGTTTTCTTGAGGTAGCCGTCCGTCTTGTCCGAATTGCAGAGGTCGGCCGAGGCGACGATCATATTTTCGATCCGCTCCGCATAGAAGGAGAGCACTGAAGCCGAGGCGGCGCGGGTCGCACCGTCGGGTTTGATCTCGAGTCCCTTGTAGTCCATCTCCGGCACCTTGCCCGAGAGGAAAAGATCGAGTTTGCGGGAGAGCTCCTTGTGCTCGGAACGCCACGTCTTCTCCCTCTCGCGCTGCGTGCGCACCCATTCACGAAGCTCTTCGCGGCGGGCGTCGAACACCTTGCCGCTCTCGGAGAAGATCTTGAACGGATCCTCCGCATCGCCGCCCAGGTTGCGGACGGTAGCGGCGAAATCGGCTCCGGCAGCCGTCAGCGGCTGACCGTGCGTCGAAACCTTGTCCTCGAAGCTCGATCCGTCGGCCGCAACCGCACCCTTGCCCATGACCGTACGGCCGATGATAAGCATCGGACGCTCCTTTTCGGCATTGGCAGCCGTAAGAGCTTCGCGGATCTGCTCTACGTCATGGCCGTCGATGGTGATGACGTTCCAGCCCCACGCCTCGTATTTCATCGCTACGTTCTCGGTATCCACCTCATCGACCTTGGTCGAAAGCTGAACGTTGTTCGAATCGTAGTACATGATCAGATTGTTCATCCCCAGGTGGCCGGCGATGCGGCCCACGCCCTGCGACACCTCCTCCTCGATACCGCCGTCGGAGATGTAGGCATAGATCTTGTGGGACTGCCACTCCCCGAAACGAGCCGCAAGGAACCGCTCGGCGATCGCGGCGCCCAGCGCCATGGCATGCCCCTGGCCCAGAGGACCCGACGTATTCTCCACACCGTGCAGCACGTCCACTTCCGGATGGCCCGGCGTGACGCTGCCCCACTGCCGCAGATTACGCAAATCCTCCACCGAATAAGTTCCGGCCAGTGCGAGAGTCGAGTAGAGCATCGGCGACATGTGTCCCGGATCGAGGAAGAAACGGTCCCGGAAGGGATAATCCATCTGGTCCGGATCGTAGCGGAGAAATTCGGTGTAAAGTACAGCCATGAAGTCCGCGCCGCCCATTGCGCCGCCGGGATGTCCCGATTTGGCTTTCTCGACCATCGCCGCAGACAGGATGCGGATGTTGTCTGCAACGCGCGTGAGTTCGGATTTAGTAATCATAAGTGATTGTATGCTTTTATTATGTTTGAATTTCTCGCTTCGCTGCTACATACGGCGTAACCCGGATAAACCTGCACCACCCCGATGCAACGGACTTGCGTATCCTGTTCAGGATAAATTGCGGAATCCTTTCACCCGGCCCGCGCCCGCGTCAGATCCGCCCGGTTCCGTTCCTGCGGAAAACCAGGCAGACAAGACCGCATTGAAAACCGGAAATCCCGCCCGCTCGATGTTCCATTCCGACAGCCTCCCGCTCCGGCATGTTGCAAGCGGCCCGGCGTTCGTGGTACAAATTTAATATAAATCCGGCTTATCCGACCTGCTTGAGCGCCAAAAATTTCTTCTTTTCGAACTTTTCCCGGGCATAAGGCAAGGTCACTTCGAAGCGGCGCTCTCCCGAAGAGGGGATATCGAACATCGTGTCCATCATGATCGCTTCGCAGATCGAACGCAATCCCCGGGCACCGAGCCGGTACTCGATGGCTTTATCGACGATATAGTCCAACACCTCGTCGTCGAACACGAGCTTCACGCCGTCCATCTCGAACAGCTTTTCATACTGCTTGATGATGGCATTTTTGGGCTGCGTGAGGATCGAACGCAGGGCCTCGCGGCCGAGCGGCTCCATATAGGTCAGCACCGGCAGGCGGCCCACCAGTTCGGGAATCAGACCGAACGACCTGAGGTCCTGCGGCATAAGGTATTGCATGAGGTTGTTGCGGTCCACGGAATCGGCATTCATCCGTCCGTAACCCATCGCCCGGGTGTTGAGCCGCTGGGCGATCTTCTTCTCGATGCCGTCGAACGCACCGCCGCAGATGAAGAGGATGTTGGTGGTGTCGATTTGGATGAACTCCTGCTGGGGGTGCTTGCGGCCGCCCTGCGGGGGGACATTGCTGACGGTGCCTTCCAAGATCTTCAACAGAGCCTGCTGCACACCTTCACCGGAAACATCACGGGTAATAGAAACATTTTCAGATTTGCGGGCAATCTTATCGATTTCGTCGATATAGATAATACCACGCTGAGCAGCTTCAATATCATAATCTGCATTACTGATCAGCTTGAGCAGAATGTTTTCAACATCCTCGCCTACATAGCCTGCTTCCGTTAAGGTAGTAGCATCAGCAATAGCAAAGGGAACCTGCAGAATCTTTGCCAAAGTCTGGGCAAGCAGTGTTTTACCGCTACCGGTAGGACCGAGCATCAGAATATTGGACTTCTGCAGCTCCAGGTCACGCTTAGACTCCGGATTCTGGATTTCGTAATTGATTCTTTTGTAATGATTATATACAGCCACAGACAAGGTCTTTTTAGCCTCGTCCTGGCCAATAACATACTCATCTAAGATTGCCTTGATTTCCTGAGGCTTAGGCAGATCAGCATTAACCAACTGTTCAGCAGCATCGCTTTCTTTTTCCTCTTCAAGCATTGATTTGCAGAAATCGACACACTCATCGCAGATGTAAACACCGCGACCGGAAATCAGTCTTTTAACCTGACCTTCACGCTTGCCACAAAAGGAGCAGCATGGGTTTCCATCATGTCCTTCATTAAAACTCATATTTTAAATCTCCTTATAGTATATCTTACTCTGCAGATTTACTACGGGAAACAACCTCGTCAATCAGGCCATATTCCTTAGCTTCTTTACTTGTCAGATAATGATCGC
>OHUA01000866.1_pt1 | contig 13366 bp, 8 predicted proteins | sample 1579051 | NCBI WGS metagenome assembly OHUA01 (sample SAMEA3879559, study PRJEB24766) | human gut metagenome | biome: human-associated habitat; feature: feces | place: USA | collected 1985/1987 | reverse complement strand
CTGGCGGCTGGCCGCACCAGCTGCCTTGTGCTGCTGGATGGCGTGGCGGGCATGTTTGCCATCCCATTCGGCAACTTTTTGCTGCGTACCCAGCTGCTGTGGCAGGCACTGCACCGCTGGTGGGCCAATCATGCGGGACGCAAGGGCCGCACGCTGGAAACCGCCGTCAGTATAACTGCTGCCCTGCTGCTGGGCGGTGCGGCCTGCGCCACGCTGGCGGGGGCGGATGATAACTTTGCCCGGCTGTGGGGGCATCTTGGCAGCTGGCTGGGGCGACTGTTCGGGCAGGATGCCCTGCTGGCAAATCTGCTGATCTTTGCGCTCTCCCTGCCTGTTGGTGCCTGGTTGTTTGGTCTGGCGGGCGGCAGCGCCCGGCGCAAGGCGCCGCCTGTTGCGGCGGAACAGTTTTACGACAAACTGGCAGCCCTGCCGCGCCTGCCCCAGCTGATGGGAGTGTTAGTCATGGCGGTGCTGTGCGGTGTGTATACGTTGTTTTTTGCCGTGCAGGCGGCGGAATTCGCCGCTGCCCTTGGGGCACCGCTGCCCCTAACCGCGCCGGATGCCGCCGCGTTTGCGGTGAACGGTTTTTGGGAGTTTTGCCGCATTCTGGCGCTGGACCTTACTGTGCTGGCGGCACTGCACTTTTTGGGGGCGCAGCCGGTTACCCAAAAGGGCTTATCCCGCGTGTTGGCCGTGGTGCTGTGCGGGTTCGGTGCCGGGTTTGCGATGCTGGCTGCGGCCAAGCTGGCGGTGTATATCAATCTGTACGGCCCAACGGTGCGACGCATTTGGGCTGCGTGGGTGCTGGGAGCATTGTTACTGGCCAGTGTTCTGGCTGCGGTGCGGTTGTTCTGCGGCATCCCGGCGGCACGCATGGCCTTTGTGGCGGCGGCGTTCAGCTTCAGCCTGCTGTGCTGCCTGCCTCTGGAGCGCTTCTGTGTGGATGCTCAGCTGGCCCGCCCCGATTGCGATTGGCAGCTTTTGCAGCGCTATACCTGGCAGAGCAGCGAGCTGGACGAGTATATCACCCAACAGGCAGGGGAAAACGCGAACTTGTCGGAGTGAAACTCCTCCATCTTGCTATCGCAAGACCGTTCTGCCGCTTGAAAGCCCCACTGGGGCTTTCATTGCTTCACTTCGTTTCGCAAACGCGAACTTGTCGGCGTGAAACTCCGCCATCTTGCGCTGTGCGCAAGACCGTTCTGTCGCTTGCACACCCCACTGGGGCTTTCATTGCTTCACTTCATTTCGCAAACGCGAACTTGTCGGGGCCTTGTTGTATATCTCATTATGGCATATACAGTGAGGCCCCGGAACGGTCAAGACCGTTCCCTACAGCTTATTTTATATTGCGGTGCAAACATACAAATGATCTGTAGGGCGGGATGCCCTCATCCCGCCGCGGAGAAGCCTTGCTGATTGCGTCAAACCTTGCGAGTTTGTTCAAATTTTGTTTACAATTTGTCTAAGAATAGCCGGTCGAAACTGCGTGAAATTTATCCGCATCACCAAAAATGAGTGAAGCACTTTGTACAGTGTTGACAAATGTGTGCCAAAAGGTTATTGTAATAGCAATTCATCAGCCAAATGCAATGAACAGGAAATGACCTATCCGTATCACCGCTTACAGAAAGCCGTTGGTTGTGCAAGACGGCAGCAAGGCGCGGTCTGGCCCTCACCTGCGAGCAGCTTGGGGGAAAGCGGGCAGAACCGCCCGCCGTGTAGTTCAAGCCGGGAACCCTCCGTTAATGGGGCGCGCAGTCCGGCACAGTGCGGTGTGGGGCTGCGGGTGAGCGGTCGGCATTGAGCCGGCAAAGCAAAGTGGTAACGCGGAAGTAAAAGTTGCAATGGTGCAGCGCATGATTGCAGTGTATGCCTTCGTCTTTGCGTTGGTCCAAATGGGCCAACAAAGAAAGACGAAGGCTTTTTTGTTTACCGCATTTGGCTGGATGGAGTGGAAAATTTTTATTATTAACGGAGAGAAGGATTATCATGAACACACTCGTCATCGTGTTGATCGCTGCTGTGGTTCTTGTCTGTGCTTATGCGTTTTATGGGCGCTGGGTGGCAAAAACCTGGGGCATTAACCCGAACGCACAGACCCCCGCTGTTAAGTATAACGACGGTAAGGATTACGTTCCCACCAACGGCTGGACCGTTTTCAGCCATCAGTTTTCTTCCATTGCCGGTGCAGGCCCTGTTACCGGTGCAATCCAGGCTGCAGCCTTCGGCTGGCTGCCGGTTCTGCTGTGGGTGCTCATCGGCGGCGTTTTCTTTGGCGCTATTACCGACTTCGGCGCTTTGTATGCTTCCGTTAAGAACGACGGCAAGTCCATGGGCATGCTGATCGAAAAGTACATCGGCAAGCTCGGCCGCAAGCTGTTTCTGCTGTTCTGCTGGCTGTTCTGCCTGATCGTCATCGCGGCGTTCGCCGACATGGTCGCCGGCACGTTCAACGCCTACACCGTGGTCGACGGCGTGACGCAGCTTGCTGACGCCGCGCAGACCAACGGCGCAGCCGGTATGGTGTCCATCATGTTCATGGTGTTCGCCGTCGTCTTCGGCCTTGTGCAGAAGAAGCTGAACCTCTCGGGCTGGAAGGAAGCCGTGCTCGGCATCCTCTGCATCGTTGCCTCGTTCACCGTCGGCATGAACTGCCCACTCATCTTCGGCAAGGCGACTTGGAGCTACATCACGTTCGTCTACATCTTCTTTGCCGCCGTTCTCCCGATGTGGCTTTTGAAGCAGCCGCGCGACTACATGACCACCTTCATGTTCATCTGCATGATTGCCGGTGCTGTTGTTGGCCTGCTGGTTGCACATCCCACCATGAACCTGCCCGTCTTTACCGGTTTCAATAACGAAAAGCTGGGCACCATGTTCCCCATTCTGTTCGTTACCGTGGCTTGCGGTGCTGTTTCCGGCTTCCACAGCCTGGTTTCCTCCGGTACTTCTTCCAAGACGGTTGAAAGCGAAAAGGATATGCTGAAGGTTGGTTACGGTGCTATGGTGCTGGAAAGCCTGCTGGCTGTTCTGGCCCTCTGCGTTGCCGGTGCAGCCGCTGCTGCTGACGGTACCCCCGCTGCTGGTACCCCGTTCCAGATCTTCAGCCGCGGCGTTGCCGGTTTCTTTGAGATGTTCGGCGTGCCCGCCTACGCTGCTACCGTGTTCATGACCATGTGCGTTTCCGCACTGGCTCTGACCAGTCTGGATGCCGTGGCCCGTATCGGCCGCATGAGCTTCCAGGAGCTGTTCAGCGTGGACGACATGGAGCACGCTGAGGGCTGGCGCAAGCTGTTCTGCAATGTGTACTTCTCCACCTTCATCACGTTGGTGTTCGGCTTCATCCTGACCAAGATCGGCTACGCCAACATCTGGCCCCTGTTCGGTTCTGCAAACCAGCTGCTGAGCGCTCTGGTCCTGTCTACCCTGTGCGTCTTCCTGAAGGTCACCGGCCGCAGCAACAAGATGCTGTTCCCCCCGCTGATCATCATGCTGTGCGTCACCTTTACCGCACTGGTGCAGCGCCTGATCGCTATGGTCAAGGCCATCAGCACCGCCGCTTCTGTTACCATCCCTGCCGGTGAGACCACTTGGGGCGCTGTGTTCATCGCAAACGGCCTGCAGCTGATCCTTGCCGTGCTGCTGATCGTGCTGGGTCTGAATATTGTGTTCCACTCCTTCTCCGCTTATAAGAAGGCTGAGCACAACAGCGAAGCAAAGGTCTGATTTAATCCCACCATTCACAATCCTGTTTTCAATAAACAAAACGCCGCTGACGATACACAAAGCCGTCAGCGGCGTTTTGTTGTGGAAGCGTATTTCATATTGTAAGCCCGGAAAATCTGCGGATCTTCCGGGCTTACGTTTTCACAGGCTAGAAAAAAGAGAATCTGCTTATTATATGTGACAGCTTTCCCAGCCTTGCAGGGCGGCAAGCTGGGTCTCGGTATGGAACCAATGCTCCCCGCCCTCCAGAATGGTCAGGTGCGCCCTGGTCTGCTGTCGGAACTGCTCCATGGCGGTGTGCCCGGTAAGGGGGTCTGTATCGGCATAGAGCACCTGTGTGGGCACTTTCCAGTGCAAGGGGTGTTCCCTTACCCAGCACAGATACGGCCACGAGAGGGTCTCGCCCATGGCGGTGGGGATCTCCCCTGCCGTGCGCAGCTGCTCCTCCGTTACCCCTGCCTGCTGCATCAGGTCAAGGATGAGCTTTTCCATATCCACGATCGGGGAGACAAGCAGCGCCTTTTCCGGCTGCTGCGTTTGCAACGTCTGCATGGCAAACCATGCCCCGATGCTGACCCCATACACCCGGATATGCTTCCACACCGGCTGCATCCGGGCGTAGACTGCCTGCAGCTCTCGGGTGACCACCCACGGCACCAGCTTTTCCGGGCTGTCTTTCCGGGCGCCGTGCTCCGGCAGGTCGACAGCCAGCACCTGCCAGCCTGCTGGGCAGGCTGTGCGGGCAAAGCGGGCGGCCTCGGCTGCGCTGCCGTTTTTGCCGTGGACATAGAGATAGACCCTGCGGCTGCGCTTGCCGTACAGGACAGCCGGAATGCCTGCAACCTCAAGCTTGATTTTTTCCATAACGGCTTCCTCCTGTTTTAGGGCATTTCGTGCCCTGTTTTCTCTATGATAGCACAAGCAGCTGACAAACACAAACAGGAAAAGAGCCAATTCTAACACGATTTCGAATAGTCTCTGCGACGGGATTACCCCCCTCAGTCTGCTCTCTGCGTTCGCAGCCAGCTCCCCCAAGGGGACGCCATAACTCCCTCTCGTGAACAAAAAGAGCCATCGCACAAGGCTGTGCGGTGGCTCTTGAGATAGTGCTTCAGGATGCGATTAGCCGAAGATGTTGATCAGGATACCAGCAGCAACGGCAGAACCGATAACGCCGGCCACGTTGGGACCCATGGCGTGCATCAGCAGGAAGTTGGAGGGGTTCTCGCTCTGGCCAACCTTCTGGGAAACGCGAGCGGCCATAGGCACGGCGGAAACGCCGGCAGAACCGATCAGGGGGTTCACCTGACCGCCGGTCAGCTTGTACATGACCTTGCCGCACAGCACACCGGCTGCGGTGCCGAAGGAGAAGGCGATCAGACCCAGCACGATGATGAACAGGGTGCGGGTATTCAGGAAGGTGTTTGCACTGGTGGTGCAGCCAACAGACAGAGCCAGGAAGATGGTGATAATGTTCATCAGCTCATTACCGGCGGTCTTCTGGATACGATCCACAACGCCGCACTCCTTCATCAGGTTGCCCAGCATCAGCATACCGACCAGAACGGCGGCATCCGGCACGATGAGGGAAACGATGATGGTGACCATGATGGGGAAGATGACCCTCTCGGTCTTGGAGACGGTGCGCAGCTGCTTCATCACGACTGTGCGCTCTTTCTTGGTGGTGAGCGCCTTCATAATGGGCGGCTGGATCACGGGCACCAGAGCCATGTAGCTGTAGGCCGCGACGGCGATGGAGCCCAGCAGCTCAGGAGCCAGACGGGAGGTGACGAAGATAGCGGTGGGGCCGTCTGCGCCGCCGATGATGGCGATAGCAGCAGACTGCTTCTGGGTGAAGTCCACCAGACCGGTAGCGGCCAGCAGACGAGCGCCCATGTAAGTGCCGAAGATGCCGAACTGAGCGGCAGCGCCCAGCAGCAGGCTCTTGGGGTTGGAGATCAGGGGTGCGAAGTCGGTCATGGTGCCGATGCCGAGGAAGATCAGCGGCGGGTAGATGCCCAGCTTAACGCCCATGTAGAGCATATCGGCCAGACCGCCGTTGTTCAGGATCTCGACCCACATGGGGTGCTCCAGACCGTCACCAACGAAGTACTGCATATGGATGATGCCGCTGCCGGGGAGGTTGGCAAGGATCATGCCAAAGGCCATGGGCAGCAGGATCAGGGGTTCGAACTCCTTGACGATGGCGAGGTACAGCAAAAAGCAGCCCACGCAGATCATCACGGCGTACAGCCAGCCGCCGGGCTGGCCAAACTGTGCAAAGCCGGAACTTTGGAAAATACCGACCAGAGTATCAATAAACTGTGTCATGCTCTTCCTCCTGTGTTAAAACGGGGCCGTGGTGTCGTTCACGCCGGCCTTGCCCCAGCCATTTTTGCCACGACGCACTGCCTTAAGGGTGTACTTGCCGTTGCCCATTGCATGGATAGCAGCCATAATAGCGGCCACTACATCACCGGGGATGCCTTCCTCTACCTGAGGAGCGGGCGCAGCCTGCTGTACCGGAGCGGCAGCGGGCTTTGCGGCAGGTGCCTGCGCAGCAGTCTTGGCAGCCTTCTTCTTGGCATTCATCGAGTCGAAGATCTTGCCCTCCAGCGTGATGATAGCCATCAGCAGCACGAGGATCAGGAACACCAGCACGATACCAGTAATGGTAACGACCACATCGAAACCTAAGTCCATGGTTTTTCCTCCTGTTTGTTGGATACTGCAAGCGATACAACATCGTCAGCAGAAAATCAATTTGGATATAGTATACCGTATTTTGCCATTCATTTCAACAAAAATTAACAATTTTTCTTTTTGCCGCTTTGTGATATGGCATGGACAAAACGAGCCTGACTTAGCGGCGACCGATGCGCGGGGTAGCGTCCGTAAAGCCGGTTTCCAGCTTATCACCGAGGGAAAGGCTCTGTGCCGTACCCAGTGCAACACAGTTCACGGGGTCCGGCGAGACCGTCACTTCCACCTTCAGTTCCTGACTCAGATATTCGGTCAGGCCGTGCAGCTGGGCACCGCCGCCGGTCAGCATGACGCCGTTGCGGTAGATATCGCCTGCCAGCTCCGGCGGGGTCTTTTCCAGCACCTGATGGGCTGCGGTGCCGATCTGCTCGCTGAGCATCATCACCGGCTCGTACAGGTCGTCGGTAGAAACGGTCACGCGCACCGGCAGACCGGTGAGCAGGCTGCGGCCCTTGATCTCCATGCTCTCGTGGAAATCGGTCTTTTGGGGGCAGCAGGCAATGTGCTTTTTCAGTTCCTCAGCGGTACGCTGGCCGATGGCCACGCTGTACTTGTTGCGCACGAACTTGAGGATCTCTTCGTCGTAGTGGTTGCCGGCCACGCGCACGCTGGTGGCCTTGACCTTGCCGCCCAGAGAAAGCACTGCAATATCGGTGGTGCCGCCGCCGATATCAATGATCATGCGGCCGTCCGGCAGGGTGATGTCGATGCCGGAGCCGAGGGCTGCGGCGATAGGCTCATCAATAAGGTAGACCTGACGCGCACCGGCGGCCATGACGGCCTCCACCACGGCGTCGCTCTCGATGCCGGTGATGGCGGCAGGCACACAGACGGCCACACGGGGCTTGACCATGTGGGAGCTGTACACCTGCTTGACAAAGCGGCAGATCAGCTCCCGGGTCATGGTGTGGTCGCTGATGACGCCATCCTTCAGCGGGAAGATGGCGGAGATATAGTTGGGCGTACGCCCCACCATAGCCAGTGCTTTGTCGCCGGCTTCCAGCACGGTGTTCTTGCGGGTATCCATTGCCACAACGCTGGGCTGGTTGAGCACCACGCCCTTGCCCTCCTGCGCGATGATGATGGTAGTAGTACCAAGGTCGATGCCGATATCATTCTGTGCCATAATTGCCTGAATCCTTTCTCTGCGTTCCTCTATCATGTATGTAACGCCCGCAGCTGCGGGCAAAAAACAAAGACTGCTTTAGTATAACATAGTTGCGGCAAAAAGTATACAAGCTTTGCCGCTGTTCTGCGCGGTTTTATCAGGAGCTCTCCCCTTCTGTGCCGAGCTGCTCCGGCGGCTGTCCAGCCTGCAGCAGGGCGCACAGGCCGCTGTAACGCAGGTTCTGCCGGATGTTGCTCATCATGCTGTTCACCACGTCCCTGCGGCCCGCCACAACGCACAATTTGCGTGCGCGGGTGACGCCGGTGTAGAACAGGTTGCGGTAGCACAGCCTTGGCGGCACCTGCGCCACCGGCAGGATCACCGCCGGGAACTCGCTGCCCTGACTTTTGTGCACCGTGATGGCGTAGGCGATCTCCAGCTCGTTCAGGTTTTCCGCCGGGTAGAGCAGACGCCGGTCGTCCATGCGCACCACCATGGAGCGCTCCCGCAGGTTGATGCTTTCCACAATGCCGATATCGCCGTTATAGGCTCCCACGCCCTGCTCCCCGCCAATGCGGTTCCAGACGATCTCGTAGTTGTTGCGCACCTGCATCACCTTGTCCCCTACCCGGAACACCCGGGCGGCGCTTTGCAGCTGGGGCTTGCCCTTCTGGGGCGGGTTGAGCAGGTTTTGCAGTTCCACGTTCAGTGCCTGCGTGCCGGTGGGGCCAAGCTTTGTGGGGCACAGCACCTGAATATCCCGGATGGGGTCAAAGCCGTAGCTCCGGGGCAGCCGGGTGGTGACAAGATCGCACACCAGACGCTGGGCGGCCTCGCCGTCGGACTCCAAAAAGAAGAAGTCATCGGTCTTGCTGCCCTTTTGCAGCGGCTCGCCGGAGATGATGTGATGGGCGTTTTCCACGATGAGGCTGCGCTTTGCCTGCCGGAAGATCTCGTTCAGGCAGACCGTGGGCACCAGCCCGGAGCGGATGATCTCGCCGAGGATATTGCCCGGGCCGACACTGGGCAGCTGGTCGGCATCGCCTACCATAATAATACGGCAGGTGTAGCGCAGCGCCGCAATGAGCGCCTGAAACAGCTTGACGTCCACCATGCTCATCTCGTCCAGAATGACCACGTCACACTTGAGCAGGTTTTTGTCGTTATGGATAAAGCTGACCACGCCGCCGGTGTAGTCCACCTCCAGCAGGCGGTGGATGGTGCTGGCCTTGCGGCCGGTCAGCTCGCTGAGCCGCTTGGCAGCGCGGCCGGTGGGCGCGCACAGGGCTACCCGCTCGGCCTGATTTTCCAGCAGCTGCAAAATGGCGTTGACGGTGGTGGTCTTGCCCGTGCCGGGGCCGCCGGTGAGCACAAGGCAGTTCTCAGTCATAGCCTTGCGGATGGCTTCCCTTTGCAGGGGGGCGTAGGCAAAGCCCTGTGTCAACTCCAAGATCTGGATGTTTTTATCCAGATCCCGGGCAGTGTTCTTGCCGCGCTTTGCCAGCAGGTTCAGCCGGTCGGCAATGTCCTGCTCTGCAGCCAGCAGATCTGGCAGGTAGATATAGGGCACGGCATCGAACATTTTTACACACAGTTCTTCCGTTTCGATGCAGTGATCCAGCGCACGGGCCAGCTTTTCCGGCGGCTGGTGGATAAAGTTGGACGCAGTTGCCAGCAGCTGTGCCCGGGGCAGACAGGTGTGGCCGTTGCCCGCATTGTGGCGCAAAGTGCGCAGCAGGGCAGCTTCCAGCCGCTGGGCGCAGTCCCCTTCCATGTGGTAATACTGGGCGATGCTGTCCGCGTGGCGGAAGTCCAGCTGCAGCGGCTCCCCGCACAGCAGATAGGGGTTTGACGCAATGGCCTGCATCGCCCCCACGCCAAAGGCTTTGAACACCTCCATGGCCTTGCGGGGGCTGATCTCAAACTGCGCCAGATAGGCGATGAGTTCCCGCATTCCGAACATTCGCTTGAACTCCTGCTGGATGCGGTCGGCTTTATCCGGCGAGATGCCGGGGATCCTGGTCAGCCGGGCGGGGTCGTTGGCGATGACCTCCAGCGCCTCGGCACCGAACATATCAATGATCTTATCCGCAGTTCGTGCGCCGATATACGGCAGGGAACGGCTGGCCAGAAAGGCATACACCGCTTCCAGATCCTTGGGCATATCGGTCTCGCATTCCTGCGCGTGGAACTGGCGGCCATAGGTGGCGTGGTTTTCGTACCTGCCGCGGCAGATAACGCTTTCGCCTGCGTGCAGCTCGCCTACGATGCCGCAGACCACCGTGAGCACCCCGCCGCCGGAGATTTCGAACACCACATAGCCGTTATCCTCGTTCTCGTAGATGATATCCTCCACGACGCCTTCGATCTGTTCCAACTGCTCGTCCACCAGCTCCACCTCCTTTGCACAGATATTATAAGTATAGCCCTTTTGGCGGGATTTGTAAATTGTAGAATCCGCAAAATCCCCGGGCGGCTCTCGCCTTTTTCCGGCGGTTGTGCTATACTGGGCGCAAACACTACGTCACGAAATGAGGAGCAACAATGGAGATCATCATTCATCAGGCCATTCTGCACGTTCTGGATACCACCATGGATGCGCCGGTGCTCAGCGGCGGGCCCATGGAACTGACCGCCGAAAAAAACGCCTACCTGCAAAACCACATTGAAAAGCTGCTGGCCAGCGACGATATCCGCCAGTGCCGCCCGCTGCCGGACTCAGCCTTTAAAAATGAGCTGGAACACAATCAGGACTTTGTGGATCTTTCCTGCCGCATTGCCGGGGTGCTGTTCGACTATATGCACGCCCACACCACCATCCCCGGGGCAGACCTTGCCGTGGTGGATTTTACCCGGGACGGTGCGCCGTGGCTGGGCATCCTGAAGTTGAACTATAAAAACGGCTACACCCACTACACCGAGAGCGTAGACGGTGCGCCGGTCAACTCCATCATCCAGCAGCGGGCCTGCCTGCCCACCCAGAGCGGCAAGGTGGAGGAAGGCGCACTGGTGGACCTGACCGACTACTCCATGAAGCTGCTGGAGAAAAAGTTCGACATCGACGGCCACAAGGAGTTTTACCTTTCCACCGTGGTGTTCCAGTACACCACCGCCCAGCCGGAAAAGAAAAAGCTGCAGGCCATTCAGGAAGCCGCCGTGCAGGCTGTGCAGGAGAACTACGCCGAAACGCCCCATGTGGAGGCACAGGTGGCCATGATGATTGCCAATCAGGCTGCCGACAACGACAATCAGGTGTCCATCCAGCAGGTGCGCCAGCAATTGGAGGAGGAATATCCCCTCGCCGCCGTGCCCTTTGACGATTATGTAGAAAAGAGCGATGTCATTGACAGCGCCGCCCAGCCGGTGACTGTGACCCCTGCCCGCATCCGCCGGATGGAAAGCCGCAGCCTGCGCACCGCCAACGGCATTGAGGTAAAGATCCCCACCGAGCTATTGAACGCCGAATCGGAGGTAGAGTTCCTGCACGCCGATGACGGCAGCATTTCCCTGCTGATCAAAAATGTCATTTTGTAAGCTTTAACTGCAAAATCTTGCAAAGCCCTGCGTTCAGCTTTGCTATCCGCAGGGTTTTGTGCTATACCTGTGTTGTATCTTTCGTGGTATATGCGTTATGACCTAGAGGAGGAGAATTTTATGGAACTGGCTCTCATCACCGCGCAGCAGGTCGCGGTCTTGTTCCTGCTGATCGGCACAGGCATGGTGGCGGTCAAAACTGGCGTGCTCAAGCTGGAAAACAAACAGGCGCTTTCCAATCTGCTGGTGTACATCGTCGTACCGGCCATGGTGGTAAACTCTTACCGTATGGAATTCAGCGCCCAGATTTTGCGCAATCTGCTGGCGGCTTTCGGCATGAGCGTCCTGTCCGTGCTGCTGGGCACTGTGATCACTCTGCTGCTCACGGCACGCAAGACTGGCAGCAGGATGCCCATTTTCCGGTTCGCCTGCATTTTTTCCAACGCAGCATACATGGGCTTCCCGCTTATTTCGGCGCTGTTCGGCTCCGAAGGTCTTTTGTATGCCAGTGCCTACGTTACCGTGTTCAACATTCTGCTGTGGACGCTGGGTTATGGCCTTGTCAGCGGCGGTTCCAGTGTAAAAGAGGTTGCCCGCAGTCTGGTGCGCACCCCGGTGCTGTACGCTATTGTGGTGGGTCTGGGCATCTATCTGCTGCAGATCCCGCTTCCCACCCTGATCACTCAGCCACTGGAACTGTTGGCCGGAGTGAACACCCCGCTGTCCATGCTCATTACCGGTATGCTGATTGCCGCCGGTGACGTGCGCAGCATCGTGACCGACAAGCACATCTGGAAGCTTGCCTCCGTGCGTATGCTGCTGATCCCGGCGGCTACGCTGGCGCTATTCGGGGTGCTGGGCTTCCACGGCACTGCTGCACAGGTGGTCACACTGCTGGAATGCTGCCCGGCCGCCGCCATTACCTCGGTATTTGCGGTGCAGTTCGGCCACGATGAGCACTTTGCCGCCGGAAGCGTGGTGCTGACTACTCTGCTCAGCATCGTCACCCTGCCGCTGTGTGCGCTGATCATCACCATGGTGACGCAAACTCTGCCTACCGCCGTGTTTATGCTGAAAAGCTACTTCGACACCATCCCCGATGAAATCGAAGAAGCGGCAATGATTGATGGATGCAGCCCGATTCAGACATATTTCCAGGTTGTATTCCCGATTTTAAAGCCTACGGCAATTACAGTTGCAATTCTTCAGGTAATGTGGATCTGGAATGACTACCTTCTTCCGTATCTGGTACTCGATATCAGAAAATGGAAAACGATTCCGATTGCAATTCAGTATTTGAAAGGTGGATATGGCTCTATCGACTGGGGCGCAATGATGGCTATGCTGGTACTGGCAATTCTTCCAATTATCATTTTCTATGGAATCTGTCAGAAATATATTATCGAAGGCGTTGTTGCAGGAGCTGTAAAAGGTTAAGCATTTATATAATAAGTATTTCGCTATAGATATAGTGTAAAGGCAGGACAAAACATGACAATAAAAGATATTGCAAAAGAATCCGGGTATTCGGTAAGTACTGTGTCGAGGGTTCTGAATAACAGGGATGATGTGAGTCCGGAAGCAGAAAAGAAGATTCGGCGGATTGTTGCAGAACACAATTTTGTTCCAAATGGAAATGCGAAGCATTTGAAACAGATTGCGTCTAAAACCATCTGCGTACTGATAAAAGGTACGTCGAATATGGTTTTTTCAGGGATAGCAGAAGAAATCCAGACGATTGTAAATAAGACCAGTTATACATTGAATATGATATATCTGGATGAAGAAGAAAATGAAGTAGAACAGGCAATTATTCAGTGTCGTGAAAGAAAACCTCTGGGGATTTTATTCCTCGGAGGTAATCCTGCATTTTTTAGGGAAAAGTTTCATGAAGTAAAAGTTCCATCGGTATTAGTGTCTACTGCAGGAAAAGATCTTGGCTTTCCGAACCTGTCCAGTGTAGCAACAGATGATGTGGAAGCGGCAAAATGTGCCATGAATTATCTGGTGAATCAGGGACATGTTCATATTGGAGTAATTGGAGGAAATTTAAGTTCTTCTTATGTCAGTGAACAGCGTTATATCGGGTGTGAGAAATGTTTTGGTGAAAAGGGAAGAATATTTGATTACGATAAATATTTTGTGAAAGCAAGATTTGACTTTGGAAGTGCATATCGGGCTACGGAAAAACTTTTGGAGAAGGCAAAGGATATGACTGCTATATTTGCGATG
>OHUA01000862.1_pt1 | contig 13385 bp, 8 predicted proteins | sample 1579051 | NCBI WGS metagenome assembly OHUA01 (sample SAMEA3879559, study PRJEB24766) | human gut metagenome | biome: human-associated habitat; feature: feces | place: USA | collected 1985/1987 | reverse complement strand
GAGCGTCAGGCCGTCACCGGCATCCATCTCGGCGACCATCTGGACGGTATGCCGGCCTACCGCCAGGGAGGACATGGAGAGCGGGAAGCTGCTGTTGGTCGTACCGCTGCGGGTGACCGTGTGGGCGTTCTGCTGTTTGCCGTCCACGTAAAGGGTCACCACCTTCGTGCCGGTGCCGCTCACGCCGTAGGGGATGTTCACGGTCTCCTGCGCGCCATAACCGCCGGAAGCCAGGCCGGAAGCGATATTGTAGCTGCTGGACAGGGCCAGCGTCACGCTGCGCACGCTAACGTACGCCTGCCGCTTCTGCGCCTTGCCGGTGGTGGGGTCGGTGGTCTCGGCTATCACGTAGATGTCGCTCGTGCCGGAAAGGAGGTATTTCGTCAGGTCGAGCGTGTACGTGCCCTTGCTCACATCCTGAACCGTCTCCGAATAGGTGGTGGTGGCGCCACGCCTCACCTGGACGGTGATTTTCGCTTTCTGGCCGGTACTCTCGCCCTTCTCGTCGCCGCTGCCGTACTGGTGGTCGTAGGTATAGGTCAGCCTTACCGGGTCGCCTTCCTTGACGGTGGGCTTGTCAACACTTGCGCCAAGCACTATCTTCGTCGTGCTGCCCTCACCGCCGCCACCGCCGCCTCCGGCAGGGATGTCGAAACCGGTCACCTCGACGCCGCTTTTGTTCTTCAGGCTCACGTGGACGGTGGTCTCGTCGTCGCTCAGTTCGGCGGAGCTGTCGAAGATGGTGTTTGCTTCCACCTCGCCCAGCTTGGCCGCCACGGCACGGTTCTCGACCGGGTTCGTGCTTTCGGCGTTCAGGCTCTCGTCAACCTCCAGCTTATCGATGGTCAGGCTCACGTTGCCCTCCGCATCGGGGATTTGCTTCTCACCGTTCACCGTCAGGCTCTTCATCGTGCCGGCCCCGCCGAAATCCTCCCAACTCGCGGCCTGTTCCCAGCTCTCCACGCTCGTGCCGGTGAACTGTTTCGTCTCCCATCTGCCCTGCGCAACCTCGTAGGTGATGCAACGGCCCTTGTACCGGTATTTCACGTTTACGGCGGCGATGGCCGTCTCCAGGGTATAGTAGCCGTTCTCCAGCGGAACCTCCTCCGTCACGTTGTACGTGTTGCCGCCGCTACCCGTACCGCCGGGAATGTCGGTGGAGGTGATTGCCTGCCCATTACGGCCCAGGATGGTCAGTTTCACCGTGTCGTTCTTCTCGTCAGGGACGGCTGTCATGCTACCCACCAGGCTGCCGTCCACGGCTGCGGCGGCATCCTCCGCCTTCTTGGCGGCGGCGGTGGCCGTACCGGCAGCGGCATCGGCGGTTTCAGCGGACCTGTTTGCGGTACCGGCGGCGTTCGTCGCGGTCTGGGCCGCATTGGTGGCGCCGGTCGCGGCATTATTGGCCTTCGTGGCGGCAGCGTTAGCCACCGCCGCAGCGTCCTCCGCCGGTTTCCGGAGCAACGCAACCGGCGCAAGCACGACCTCCTGGCCGCGCATCGCAGGAAGGCTCTTGATATTGTCCAGCGAGGTGACCTCGGCCAGTTCATCGACACTCTGGCTCTCCGACTTGATGGAGTTCAGGATGTCCTTCTTCAATTCGTTCTTTTCAGATTCTGTCAGTGCCATAAATTATCCTCCTTATCTTTCTATCAGTTGTACAACCTGCGAGTAACAGCCGGGAGTCAGTCCGGAAACAGCCTCCTTTATCAACACGGCATCTTCCGATGTGATTTCAATCTCACCGCCAGTGTCCATTATCCGCATACAAAGGTGATACGCACGCATCTTCTTACCGTTGTCTGTCTGCATATTGCCACTCGGACGAATACCCGTCCCGTTGAAAAGGCACTGGGCCACGATATGACCGATTACCTGCGGGTTGCCATCAACCAGCAGGGGTTCACCATTAAAATCCTTAAAATCCGCATTAAAATTTACCTTCATAATTACATGATATTAAATACCCGACATTTTGACAACAATACCATTGACAACTTCAAGGGTATAATTATTAGTTAGAAAATCATTCTTCACAGACCATCTGAAAGTCCCGGAAACACCCTTCCGGTAAGTATAGGTCCCGTCACTGCCCAAAGTCCATTCCGTACCATAATTGTTCGAAAGGATGTCGCCACAATATACCGCACCGTTCACATGTACGCCCCCGTCAAAAAAGCCGGCATAAGAATTGGCACTTATCGGGTAACTTTGTCCGGATGATTTGCTGGAAGCATAAATGGCGGCACCGCCCGTATTGGAACCGACAACCTTCACTCCGAACCGCCCCTGAGTGGCGGCATTGAAAGCGACATCCACAACCCCATCCATATCGGTCTGGGACACTCCGAGTTTCAAACTGCGGGAATCGTTGCCGAAATAATCACCCGCTTTCCAGAACAAACGGCCGGACTCTATCGTAAAACCGCCGATCTTGCCATCTTGGGCATGAACGGTCCCGTATATTTTTGCATTGCGCGTCTCAATACTACCATCTTGCAAAATTTTAAAATTATTGTTAGCCGTAACAAGCCCCTCAAGGGTAATGTAGTCGCCTTTGATTTTTATACCGTCACCGCCGACACCAACAAGGGATTTTAAATTTCCGTCGCCGTCAATGGCATATAACCCGGAATATTTGGAAGTAACCATCAGACCTGTCTCTTCCAACATATTCTCGTCCTTATCAAAGACAGCCGCCGAAATCTTCACCAGACGCTCCGACTGCTCGAAAAGTGTTTTATAACGGTGCGCCAGCGATTCCACGCGGTCGGTAGAGAGTATGAGCATGTACAGGTAGATGTCACCGGTGAAAGACAGCTTGAAGTCTCCCGTACCGTTCCAAAGGCCGCTACAGGTATATTGCACGTAGCCGTCAGTCGCGGGCAGTTCCTCTTCCACTTCCATGCTGTTGAAGTTGGCGAACCCCGTCTTATCAACACCCACGAACTCCACCCGCAGGGTTCCACCGACCGCACAACGGTAAAAGAAGGTCAGGTACACCGGGACGGCTTCCTTCTCCCCGCTGCCGTTTTCAGGCATGGAGGGGATGCTTTTCAGGTTCTCACGTTTCTGGAGAATGTACTTACCCCGGATACGCACGACCTTACGGCCGTCATCCTCGGTCACACTCGCGCCGTCACCCTTCTTCGTCAGCACATTGCCGTTCGCCCAGACCCAGCGGTTACCCACAAGGAAGAACACCGTCTCGTTTTCCGTGTTCCATTTCATAAGGCCGTCATCAAAGGCGGGGTTATTCAGATACCCGCGATCGGTGGCGAAGTCCTGGCGCAGAGCGGTCACCACACTGGTGATACGTCCCTCGACGATCTCGAATTTTGTCTTGATATCCTCGCCTGTCACCAAAAGGAATGTCCCGCGCAGGTAGGCGTTGTCGCTGTAAAGGCCGTTGCCGTGCGGCTGGTTGTCGGCCGGGAACCAGTCGTCGCTGATGCCGTCCAGGTTACCCAGGCGGGCACGAAGGCAGCCGGTGAAGTTTTTCGCCTTCACGCCGTCCATCACGTCCATGCGGGGCTGCCCGTCCTCGGTGGCGGATATCAGGATCAGGTTCTGGCGCAACGGGTTTTCCGTATTACCCATCAGCACACATTCGTCACCGGGGGCAGGAAGGGAAGTTCCGAACTCATCCACGCCCACGAGGATGGAATCACCCTCCACGCCGGCAACCTCCACCCAGTAGCCTTTCAGGTTCCCGCCGGTAAACGTGGCGCAACGCATCAGGTCATGCGCCCGGAAGGTATTCGCCTGCTCGAAGGTGATTTTATAAAAGCCGTCCTCCGGAACGGCGGTCTTTATCTTGCCATTGGCGGCGGACACACAGAGCTGGCCGCCCACGCTGCGAACCTTCTCGATAAGCAGTTCCAGCACCACCATGACCTGGCGCACCGTCAGCTTGTCGATGGTAAGGTGCGAAAGGGCGTCCTCCATCCACAACCGCCAACCCTCACCCAAAAGGCCGTCCACGAATTTCGGGCTGCGAAGAAGCTCACGCACAACAAGGGTCAGCAGTTCGGCGTTGCCCTTGCCGTCAATGTGGCCGTTCTCCTCCGGACCGATGCCGACGCCCTCCTCGAAGGTGATTTTCTTTTTCGCGCGGTCGGCCTTCTTCTTGCTGATGAACTCCGCCTGGCTTCTTCTGGCCGAGAAAAGGTTGTTGTCGGTGGGAAGCGTGTTATCCCAGCTCCTTATGATGTCGGGAAGGTTCGCGCCGGCCGTTCTGGTATAATTCCTCACCTCCTCGATACTCCCCTTCAGGCTTTCCATCACGCCGGTGGAAAGCGCGTCACCGATTTCAAGATCCACCTGTGAGGGGAGCGCCACCTTCCGCGTGATTTTCGTGATACGACTCAAGCGATAACCCGTTTCCGGGAAATACTCCGTGCTTTCCAACCGGACGCGGCGGCCCGGGTAAAGGTCTATCCCGTTACGCTCGACATACACGTGGTCCGTCGGGCCCTTGTACACGGAAACGTCGACGGCGTTCTCCGCGTTGTACCTGTTCACCGCCGTCAGGTATTCCTCCTCGGCAAGCGCGTAGTATTCGTCAGGCATGCGGATATTCCAGAGGATATACCTGTCACCCGCTTTCGGGACAAGGCGGTCACCGGGAAGCTGCGTGTCGTCATCATACGGCCAGATGGTGATGATCTCGAACTCGCGGGTGTCACTGTCGAAGTTCACCTCGAAATAGTAGGTGCCGTCCTCTTCCTCGCCAAGACCGGCAAGTTCGCCACCTTCCTGGAAGGAGACACGTTTCACCTTGCCGGCAAGTTCGTAAGCGTTGGGATCGAAGTTCAGCGTGTCATCCCGGAAATACCAGATCACGAAAGGGTTGCCGTCCTCATCCGTCACCTGCGCGCTGCGTACAGAGGTCACGGTACCCACGCGGCGGGGATAGATATCCGCGAAGGCGTCCTTCTCGTAGTGGTGGTGGATGCCGTACTTTTCCGTGTCCACATCCACATATTTGGCACCGTCGGGAAGCTGGAGGCGGCTGTGGCCGTATTTCTCCGGGTCGATGTTCCGGGAACTGCCGATCGGAAACAGGCGGGTGTAGAACTTCGCGCCGTCGGCCTTGTCGCGGGAAAGCTCCGTCAGCCCTTTGCCGTAGGACAGGGTAACCTCCTCACCGTGTTCGCAACGGCAAAGGTTCACAGTCTGGCCTTCCACCCACCACTCGGCGCCCGGCACCTTGCCGGCAAGTTCCTTCAGCGCGTCAGGGCAGTACTTCCCCTCGTAGTCGATGACCACGTTCTCGGTACCTTCCACACGCCCCACTTTCCAATCGGTGATGCCGCCCATGCCGTCATTGATGGACTTCACAATCAGGGCCATGTGTTCCCGTGGCGGGGCGGTCAGCGTAAATACCGGCTCAGGGTCGCCGTCCACCACGTTCAGGACGAGGAAACGTTTCATCAGGCTCTCGATGCCGTAAAACTTCACGTCGTATTTCCACTCCTGCGTGCTGCGTTCATCCGGAAGGTAACGCTCCTGGAGCCAGTAGCGCTCGCCCTCGAAATCCACGTAGTCGTTCACCTCAAGCGCCACATACTCGTACAGGGTGAAGGAGAGCGTCAGCACGTTGTCCGACTGGATCGCCTTCACCTGCGTCGAGCTGTCGTCCGGGGAAAGGACCGCCTTCGCCTGCCTGTTACTGTCATATACCGTTAAAAGCATGTTCGAATGGTGTTTGAACGTTGTTTAAATGATTGGTTCGGGTTCGCGGAATTTCACCTTGAAGCGGCCGGCCTGCACGCCTTCCCGCCAGAGGTAGGTCAGCGGGGTGAAGCCGGGACAATCCAGGTAATGCACGCGAAATGTCAGCTCCAGCTGTGGAAGATACAGCGAGAGCCAGCCTTTGTCGCCGGTTTTCAGGAAGGAGATGAAGGACATGTATTTCTTCAGCCACTCCCCTTTACCCGGGGCATACAGGGCAAAGGTCAGCGTGATGTCGCGCGCTTCGTTGGCCACTGTCAGAATGTCGGAATATTTCTCCCCGTTCTCCTCACGTATGTCCACGGCGGTGTGCGCTTTCGTCTTGCTCGCGGCAAGGATGGCTTTCAGGTTGTCACGCCCGCCGCGCTTCTCTTCGGTCAGGAATACGCCGTACTCCGTCCAGATATCGGTGCCGTTGATAAGGAACAGCCCGCCCATGATTGGTTCCATGCTCATGATGATTTCATTCTTAGTCCGTCACGTATGATTCGTTTTATATCTTCCTTTATCTCGCCGAGGAAACCGGCGCTTTTACCGGTATTCTCCGCAATCTTAGCCAGGTGTCCCTCGGCGCTGGCCATGCGGCCCGCCACGTCCTCGGTCTTCTCGTCAATGCTTACCCAATGGTTCAGGCCCGAAGTGAACATGCCTTCCAGTTTAGTGCCCTGGTCCTGCGACATGGCCGAGAAGCCGCCGGCGCGGCCGGTCTGCGTTGTGGATTTACCCTCCTCCGTGATGCCGGCAGTGTCAAACATCTCCTCCTTCTTGGCACGGGCACGCTCGAAAATGTCCGAGTACCGGGTGCGCAACGTGTCGGCTTCCTCCTTCGACAGGATACCGTCGCTCATGAACTCGGCGAACGTCTCCTGCCATTTCTTCAGCTCGTCCGAATAGGTGCCGTTCACGATGGATTTCAGGATGGCGTTCTCCATGAACTCGTCCACGCTCGCGATCACGTCTTTCGAGTCCGTCTCGAAATCCTTCAGCAGGTCCTTCATGCCGCTGCGGATACCGTCGAAAGAGGTGTCCGTGATGGCTTCCTGCCATTGCCTCTGGAGTTCCAGCAGCGTGTTCGCGTCAGAGACGTACTCGTCAAGCCACTGGCTCTGGTCGTACTTGCCCGAATGGAGTTTCTCCCAGATGTCGGGAAGTTCCTGGAGCCGGGCCAGCTCCTCGGGGGAAAGGCTCCAGAGGGAATCGGTATCCCGCACCGATTTGCCCAGGTAGGCGGAAACCGTGTCCCAGTCACCGCTGCCCATGGCCTTGCCGATGTAGTAGTTGTTCGAGTGGTGCGAACTGTGGTATCCCATCTTTGCCGCGAGCATCTGGCGGTCGTTCTCAATTTTCTGCTGCTGTTTCTCGTAGGCACTCCGGTAGTACTCGGTGGAACGTGCGCCGCCGGAGCTGGCCATCTCGTCGGTCAGCTTCTCGATGGCGGTGGTCAGGTACTTGTTCGATTCGGTCAGCCGATCCACCAGCGCGTTCACCTCCCTGGCGTTGCCGTGCGAGGAGAACAGGCCGAAGGTCACCGTGTCCAGGATGTCCCTCACCCCGTAGAAAAGCGAGCTGCCGATCTGCGTGAACAGTTCACCGGAAAGGATGTTCTCCAGGATACCGTTCACCGCACCGAGCACGGAATCAAGAATACCGCTTACCAGCGTACCGATTCCTTCCTTCAGCACGTCAAGGATGGAAAGCACCGCCGCGATGATCTGCCCGATGATGCCGCCGTTTGAAAACGTCTCGGCAAGGGTACTGCCCACGCTGCCCATCACACCGCCCATGTTCTTCGTCACCTCGCCCAGTTTGCCGAGCCCCTGAACCACGCCGGCAAGGGAACCAGACTTCAGGCTCTGGAGCCCCTCGGCAAACCCGGTGAGGGATGAAACGGCGTTCGTGCTGGACGTGCGCAGGTCCTGCGCCGCCTTGTCGTTCGCCTCTGTCAGGGTGGCCACGCTCGCCGAGGCGGCGTCGAAAGCTTCCTGCGCGGTAGCCACCAGTTCTTCCGCTTCCTTCATGGCGGAGGGGTCACCGCTTTCAGCGGCTTTCTTCTGTTTTTCCTGCGCCACCACCAAAGCGTCAGCGGCGACCTTCTCCCTTTCCTTGGCCTCTGTCAGCTCACGCAGCGTCGTCTGGTAAGCGGAAAGATCACGGGAAACATCCTTGAACATGTTCCGGTTAATACCGCCCGCGCTCCGATCCTCCAGCTTCGCGATCAGCTGGCTGATCACCTGTTTGTCCTCGGCGCTTGCATTCCGGTACTCATCGGAGGCGGCATACTTCCGCAGCTTCACCAGCGTGGGGCGCAGCTGCTCTTCAAGCAGCCCGCCGAAATTGCCGAAAAGGCCGTCCCAGTCGATATCCGCCTTCAGGCTGGCAATCTCGGCGGCGGCAGTCTCTTCTTTCTGCTGGCGGCCAAGGCGCAATACCTCATTGTAGTTCCCCTCCTCCTGCGCACGGCGGATCTTCTCCGCGTACTCCTGGGCGATGGCCAGCTTCTTCTGCTGGTATGTCCCGTATTCCTTCAGGTAGTCGAGCATCGACTGGCGGGCGGCGTCGTTCTCTTCCCTGGTCACCTTTGCCAGGTCGCCGTCACGTGCCGCCGCGGCCTTCTCCCGCGCCTCCTTCAGGGTGGATTCCTGCTCACCGGTCAGTTTACCCTTCTGCGCGTCCTTCCACTTCTTCTCCTGGGAGGCAAGCTCGGCGATCTCCTTGTCATAGTTCAGGCGGATCTGGCGGCGGCGTTTCTCGCCGCTCTCCTTCAGAAGGTCGATTTCCGCCTGGCGGTTCTTCATCTGGAGCTTCAGAAGTTCCGAGGCACGCTGCTCTTCCGACTGTTTCTCCTTTTTGGCGGCATTCGGGTCGGGTTTGGCATGGTCACCCAGGTCGAACTCCTTGCCGATATCCAGATATTCCTCCTGGAGCTTCCGGGCTTCAGCCAGGTAGCCGTCGCGGACTTCCTCGGCCTCACGTACGGCCTTTTCCTTCGCCTTCTCGTTATACTCCGATATCATGGACTGCGCGTCCACCCGTCCGTACGACTCGCTTTGGGCCATGTAAAGCCCCATGCGCGCGAACCAGCCCATCGAGCCGTCCACGTCTTCCGGCTTGCTGGCCTTGATCTCGTTCACCTTCTCGTCAGCCTCCGTGGCCTTGTTCACCAGGCTCTGCACCTTGGCCTGGAGGAAAAGCATTTGGATGTATTTCTCACCCTTTTTCTGAAGGATGTCATACCACTGGGCGATCGTGTCGTAATACCCGAAACTCTCGCCGTACTTGCGGTTCAGTTCCTCCACCTTGGACTTCTCCTCGTCCTTCGTGCCGGTGAACTTCTTCAGGCTCGCCAGCGTGCTCTCGATCTCGAAACGGGTCTTGATCATCTGTGCGCGGCCGTCACTCTCGATTTTTACCCGTTCTTTCGCTTTTTCCGCCGCTTTTTCCTGCGCGTCACTGTATTTATCCCAAAGGACGATAATTCCCGTTATTACGGCTGAAAGCCCCAACGTAAGCGTGGCCATCAGGGCCTGCGCGGCACCGGTGGAAATGCCCAGGGCGACAGCCAGCCGGGTATTGGCAGCTGTCAGCAGGTTCTTCATCTTCACGACCGTCACCAGGCGGAAGGCGGAGTCCTTGTTCAGGGTATTGAACACCTGCTGGAGACCCATCGTGATGGCCATCACGCTCTGGACGCGGGTCTGTATTTTCGCCAGGTTCTCGTTCTCCGAGGCGAAAAGCGACAGCGCGCCGGTGGCCGTGGTGAACAGACCGGCAAGGCCGCTCACGCCCGACATGAAGCCCTGGAGGTTCGCGTCATCGTGCGAGAGGATTTTCGTCTGGGTGTTCAGGTCGGCAAGCGTGTCGGAAAGAAGAGCGGCCTGCTGTGCCATCTTCCGGTACTCCTCGGTGTCTTGTTTCCCTTCCAGCCGCAGGCGGGCCATGTTGTCCTGGAGCTCACGCAGCTGCATGGAAAGGCGTTTGCTGCTTGCACGCGTCTTCTCCTGTTCAGCCTGGAGCCCGGCAAGGGCGCCCTTTTCCTCTTCAAGCGTTTTCTTCGCGGCGTTCAGTTCATCCAAGGCGGCTACCTTCGCCTTGCCGGGTGCGGCCCCCTGGTAGGCTTTCTCCAGCGACTTGATATCGCTTTCAATCTGCCCGATGACTTCCTTCTGCTCCCGGATCTTGTCGGTCAGGCTCTTGCTACCGGCGACGGCACGTTCTTCCTCTAAGGAGATACGCTCGTACTCTTTACGGAGGTTCCGGACGCTCTTCTCCGCCTCGCGGTGCTCCTTTTCAAGCCCTTCAAGGGCGGCACGCTCTTCATCCAGGACCTTGCGACAGGCCGCCACGTCGGCGGCAAGTTCCGCCTGTGCTGGGCCGGGCTTCATGTTCTGGAGCTGCGTTTCCATCCGGTGCAGGTCGGAGTTCACCCGGTCGATGACCTTGCGCTGCTCTAAAATACGGGCGTTGATGGCAGCGGCGGCCTTCTCCGATTTCTCGGCAAGGATGTCGACGGCAAGGCCGGCCTTGTCAAGGCCCCCCGTCAAGTTGTCCTTCATCAGGAATTCGATTTCTACGGGCTTCATCGTTTACAGTTCTAAATTGCTTTGGTAAAAATTCACTATGTCGCCGGCTTCACGGGCGGCGGCTTCCGGATCAATTCCACCGCCACCGCTTTGCGAAACCTTGGAGTCAGCTGCTGACCGGCGGACGTAACGCGGGGCGTCGGACAGCATCAGGATGAGCGTCTGGTAGTTCACCTTCTCCAGGATGTACTCCACCGTCCAGCCGGTGGCGCTCGCGATGTTCCAGATAAAACCGAAGGGGCTATGGGAACCTTCAAACTCGGTCCTTAACTCCCCTTCCTTCTTTGGCTCATTCTCAACTTCATCGGGTTCGCCCGATCGATCGAGCTGATAATACTCGTAAAAGACTCGCTGCCCATCAGGCTGATGAACTTCTCCAGGGCGCCCAGCAGGAAACGGTGCTCCACGGCCTCACGCAGGAACCACGCCACGGGGCGGACAAAAAGCCGCCGGCTCACCGGACCGCGGCAGAGGGTATGGGCTACCATACGGGATATCTTGACGCCGTTCCGTGCCAGGAACTCCAGCCGCTCACGCCCGGCAAAGGAGGAAACCTCCTCGGGGGAGACACCCATCGAAAGGTACAGTCTCACGATGCATATCTGCCCGGCAAGGCGCGGGCGGCGCATGGTCACGCGCCACCGCACGGGGCGTTTCATAAAAGGCAGGCGCCATTCCTTCAGGGGAAGGGAGACACCCAGGTCAAGCAATGCCTCGGATGCCTCCCTCTGCACCTTTCTCGCTTCACGCTCGTCCATGCATTAGCCCTCCACTGCCGCGGTGTCATTGATTTCGTAAGGGGAAGAGCCGTCCTCCGGCTTGTTCACCTTCAGCTGGCATTCCAGCTTGGAAACCTCCGTCAGCGTCAGCTTCCCGCCAAGGTTCGCAAGGATGGTGCCGTTCGGAATGGACATCGTCTGCCCGGATACGAACTTGATGGTCCACGGACCGGAAAGGTTTACCAGTTCGGTCGGGGCCTTCCAGCCGGTCGGGGCATCTGCCGGACCTACAAGCGTGCCGCCAAGCACGGCCTTGATGTTCTTATAGTCCAGCTGGATAAGGTTGAACGTGGGCGATACCTGCCCGTTCTTCTGGAGCAATGTCAGGACGGGGGCGTCGGGAACCTGCTCGGCTTCGACATCGACACTCTCGGGCTTCGTGCCGCCCCAGTCCCAGCTGCCCTTCTCGATCCAGCCGATAGTCATGGCACCGAACGTAACGACGGCGATGCCATAAATGAAATTCTTGTTATTTTTCATACAGTCGTCTCTTTATTAAAACGGTTAATACTATGCCGGATGCCATACCGGCGATAAAGGCAATGAGGGAGATTTTAACGGGGTTAAAACGTTGTTTGAACTCCGTTTTGACCTCTGTTATGTCCTGTTCGGTTTCGCTACGAATACGCACAAGTTCCTGCTTATAGAACTCAACTGTTTGCAGCAGGCTGTCTTCCCGGACCTGCCTTCGAAAAACTTCTTCTTCATAGAATAGGCAGCGCCGCATGAGCGAATCGCAATGCCCGGTGACTGCCAGGGAATCCCCCTGCCTGCGGATATCGACCGAGGCACGCCCGTCCCGGTGCCGGTAACCGGCACCCTCGGGAAGGTCAAGGAGGTTCTGAAAGGGAATCGTCAAAGTCGCCTCCTGTGCCGGAACCGGTTCCTGCATCAGGGTCGAACTCCGGCGGTCCGCCAAAAGATCCTGCATTTTGCGCACCGCTGTTACTGCCACGTCCGCGGACACGGCGGCGCTGTCTGTCATTCTCTCCGCCCGCACCGTGCCCTGTCTCTGAAGGTTCCGGCTCTCTTTGGACGTGCCGCATCCTGCCAGCAGGAACACGGCGAGCAATAATAGGATTACGGGGGTCCACCCCCGGATTCTGTCTTTCATCATTTACCGATTGTTTACTTATTACTTTTCTTAACCGCTCGACCTCTTTCGTCAGGCACGACAGCTTCAGGATCATCTCCTCCTGGTTCGCTTTCAGGTCGGCATTCTCGCGCCGGAGCTGCACGTTCTCCTCCAGAATCTTGCGGTTCTCCTCACTCAGCAGGTTGATGGACGCCTGAAGCTGGGACAGCATGTCGTTGTCACGCTTGCGCCGGCCGAACAGCCAGGTGAAGATGCTTCCGACAAAACCGCCGGGGAGGGCGAACATTAAAAAATTTATCAGGGTGTCCATCTTCTTGCCGTTTATTATTGTCTGATACCTATTGAAACAAGCCACTTACGCACGTCAAAACTGGGGCAGGCTTTGGCCGCCAGTTCGTTATGCCCCACGATACGCACATCAGGAAAACGGCGGTGGAAGTCTTTCACGTACTTCTCAAGCGCACGCTTCTGGCACGCCGTACGCGTGTCCTTCGGGGTCTTGCCGTCTTTGGCTACACCGCCGGCATACACGATATGACGGCTGACGGAATTATAGCCGGCCACGCCGTTGGTGATTTCCCAAGGGTCCACGTTCGCGTCCTCGTTGTTGTCCACCAGGCGTTCCACGCCGCCATTCAGATGGAACAAGTCAGTATACCCGACCTGTTTCCAGCCGCGGCCACCCTTGGATACCGGGTTCGTGTGCCAGGCGCGAATCTCTGCGCCACTGACTTCACGCCCTTCAGGCGTAGCCGTGCAATGAATGACCAGATACTTCAGCCTGCCCATCACGCACCGCCTTCCTCGTCATCAGCGGCCACCTGGGACAACGCTATTTCAACCTTCTTTTCCGGATCAGCGTCCAGGCTTACCACAAGCGTACCGGATACTGCTTTGCCGCTACTGTTCACCTCGGCGGTAATTTTCAGCCCGTCATCGGTACCGACCGCCGTAAAACCGGCAGGGACGGATGTCACACTATAATCACCGGATGCAGTGACTGTCACATACTTGCTCTCACCTGCGGCCTTGAACGAAAGGGCGGAAGGGTCGGCTGAAATGGTACGTTCCACCGCCTTGAACACCGGGTCGGTACGGGTGTCAAGCACCACAAACTCCTCACCGAAGGCGATTTCCGTGTCGGCCTTCATAAGCAGCTTGAAGAAGTACAGCTCGCTGGAGTTCATCCACTTG
>OHUA01000851.1_pt1 | contig 13554 bp, 8 predicted proteins | sample 1579051 | NCBI WGS metagenome assembly OHUA01 (sample SAMEA3879559, study PRJEB24766) | human gut metagenome | biome: human-associated habitat; feature: feces | place: USA | collected 1985/1987 | reverse complement strand
TGTAAGCAACCTGAGGTGCACCAACGTTTGCCTCAACCTTGAACTCACGGAGAAGACGATCAACGATAACCTCAAGGTGAAGCTCACCCATTCCGGCAATGATTGTCTGTCCTGTCTCTTTGTCTGTATGAGCCTTGAATGTAGGATCCTCCTCAGCAAGCTTTGCGAGTGCCTCACCCATCTTACCCTGATCATTCTTGGTCTTAGGCTCGATAGCAAGCTCGATAACTGGCTCTGGGAATTCCATTGACTCAAGGATAACTGGATGCTGCTCATCACAGATTGTGTCACCTGTAGTTGTAAGCTTGAAACCTACAGCAGCTGCGATATCTCCTGAGTAAACCTTATCAATCTCTTTACGAGCGTTGGCATGCATCTGTACGATACGTCCTACACGCTCCTTCTTATCCTTTGTTGCATTCAGTACATATGAACCTGAGTTCAGTGTACCTGAGTAAACTCTGAAGAATGCAAGCTTTCCAACGAATGGATCTGTCATGATCTTGAATGCAAGAGCTGAGAATGGCTCATCATCTGATGAATGACGAACAACCTCGTTACCATCTGGATCAACACCTGTGATATCAGGGATATCTGTTGGTGCTGGCATGTACTCGATAACACCATCAAGCATCTTCTGAACACCCTTGTTCTTGTATGCTGAACCAAGGAATACAGGAACTGCCTCACTTGCGATAGTTGCTCTACGAAGAACCTTCTTCATCTCATCGATTGATGGCTCCTCGCCCTCAAGGTACATCATCATTAAGTCGTCATCTAACTCGCAGATCTTCTCGACAAGGTTCTCATGCCACTTGTCTGCAAGCTCCTTAAGGTCATCAGGGATAGTTGTGATCTCGATGTCCTCGCCCTTATCATCTTTGTAGTAGTATGCTTCCATCTCGAACAGATCGATCAGACCGATGAAGTCTGACTCTTTTCCGATAGGGATCTGTACTGGAATTGCATTCTTGCCCAGACGATCAATGATTGTCTGAACTGAGTAGAAAAAGTCTGCACCCATTTTATCCATCTTGTTGATGAATGCCATACGAGGTACATTGTATGTGTCAGCCTGACGCCATACGTTCTCTGACTGAGGCTCTACACCAGCCTTAGCATCAAATACACCTACAGCTCCGTCAAGTACACGAAGTGAACGCTCAACCTCAACAGTGAAGTCAACGTGTCCCGGAGTATCAATGATGTTGATTCTGTGCTCTAACGCGCCAGCCTTTGGTTTGTGATGATCCTCAAGTGTCCAGTGACATGTTGTAGCAGCTGAAGTAATTGTTATACCTCTCTCCTGCTCCTGCTCCATCCAGTCCATGGTAGCTGTACCGTCATGAGTATCACCAATCTTATAGTTAACACCAGTATAGTATAAGATACGCTCTGTAAGAGTTGTCTTACCTGCATCGATATGAGCCATAATACCAATGTTTCTTGTTCTGTCCAATGGATATTCTCTTCCAGCCAACGGATTGTCCTCCTTTTGCTAATTTTCGTAACACATCTATTGTGTCCCATATACACATAAGCATGCATGCAAATGCATTCTCACACAGATAATTAGAATCTGTAGTGAGCGAATGCCTTGTTTGCCTCTGCCATCTTGTGCATGTCTTCTTTTCTCTTTACAGATGCGCCTGTGTTGTTAGCTGCATCCATGATCTCCTTCGCAAGTCTCTCTTCCATAGTCTTCTCACTTCTTGCACGTGAGAAAGCTGTTAACCAACGAAGTCCGAGAGCCTGTCTTCTGTCAGGTCTTACATCGATAGGTACCTGATATGTTGCACCACCGATACGTCTAGCCTTAACCTCGAGGAGTGGCATGATGTTGTTCATAGCCTCTTCGAATACCTCTAATGCAGGCTTACCAGTCTCTTCTGCGATACGATCAAATGCACCGTAGACGATCTTCTGTGCTACACCCTTCTTACCATCTAACATAATGTTGTTGATAAGCTTTGTAACGACCTTATTGTTGTAAATTGGATCCGCTAATACGTCTCTCTTTGCGATATGTCCTTTACGTGGCACGGTTCTTCCCTCCTTAATTATTTATTAAATCTTCGGTACTCACATTCTCTCTATAATTATGGAATGTGTTCGTGCTGTTATCTGTCTTAATTGTTTCTATCTGAATTATTATCTATATAAAAACATGACCTTACCAGCACAAATTAGAATTGTGTTCTAGCATGTTTTATTTTGCATCCTTAGGACGCTTTGCACCATACTTTGAACGAGCCTGACGTCTCTTTGCTACACCTGCTGTATCAAGAGTACCTCTGATGATATGGTATCTTGTACCAGGTAAGTCCTTTACTCTTCCACCACGGATAAGTACAACGCTATGCTCCTGAAGGTTATGACCCTCACCTGGGATATAACTTGTTACTTCGATTCCGTTTGAAAGACGTACTCTGGCGATCTTTCTAAGAGCTGAGTTAGGCTTCTTAGGAGTAGCTGTCTTAACTGCTGTACAAACTCCTCTCTTCTGTGGTGAGCTTGTCTCTACTGGCTTCTTCTTGAGTGAGTTGAAACTTCTCTGAAGAGCTGGTGCAGTTGACTTCTTCTCTACTGTCTGTCTTCCTTTTCTAACTAACTGGTTAAATGTTGGCATGTTTTCACCTCCTGTATATAAACTTAAAAATGATAAAGCATGTTTTTACGCATGCTTTATCATTATATAGTCGTGTATTTTCTCTGTCAAGCATTTATTTTGCAATTTTCACCTGCATTTTTATTCAACAATATCTATCGTCTTTTGCCCTTTTCTGCTGATATTGCCTTTTGATATATTCTTATTTGTTAATTACAAATTCCAGATATGCGTTTACATCCCGTTCTATCTTATCCGCATCAAACTTCTCATATCCTGCATTTACAAGGAATGCCTTGCCAAGTATATAGTCCTTCATTGCCCGATCTACTTTTTCCGCCTGATCTCCACCGACTCCGTATATCTCTTTCAGCATTTCCGAATTCCATTTATTGTCCAGCATCTCCATGCCTCTGGAATTGTCTGCCACAAAATGTCTGAACAAAACCCTTTCCTCATCGGCATACCGGCATATTTCGATTCCTTGCTTTGCATACCCAGCATTTTCCTGTTTGCCAACCGTACTGACCAGTTCTGCAAATGCATCATTCATGCGCTGCGTAGTGATCTCAATAACCTTGCTCATTCCACTGAAATTCTCATATATAGGCTGAGTTGAGCATGATGCAGCAACAGCCAGTCTTCTGGCGCTCAAAGATGCAAGTCCCTCTCTTCTTACAAGGTCATATGCTGCATTAAGCAAGCACTCATTATCTATCTTTTTGATAGCAGCCATACAATTCACCCATTTCTTTCTATATCTATTATTTTATAGTATCCATTATTTCATAAAAAAGAGCCCGGTATACTTTAACACATACAGGCAATCTATATGTCTGCACATGTATCAATATACCGGACTCCCCTCGTATCCTTTATATCAGATATCTATTGTGTGGATTACTCATCCTCGCTAACACCTGCGCCAACTGGCTGAGAATTGTTAAATTCATCTGCAACGATATCGTCCTCTGCGTCAAGTTCATCAAAGACCTTTGCCTCTGTATTGACACCATCTATATCGCTGTAATCATCATCTTCTTCATCATCAAAGAAATCAAGTTCTTCCATCTCTGTGTCAAGCTTTACTGAGCGGTATCTCTTCATACCTGTACCAGCAGGTATAAGCTTACCGATAAGAACATTCTCCTTAAGGCCAACCAGTGGATCCACCTTGCTCTTTATTGCAGCATCGGTAAGAACCTTTGTTGTCTCCTGGAATGAAGCGGCTGACATAAATGAATCAGTTGCTAATGATGCCTTTGTTATTCCAAGCATTATCTGTGTTCCTGTTGCAGGTTCCTTACCCTCGGCAATAAGTGCTTCGTTTGTATCCTCAAACTCAAGAAGATTTGCCTGAGTTCCTGGCAGATAATCTGAATCACCCGGCTCATCAATAATGATCTTCTTCAGCATCTGTCTAACAATAATCTCTATATGCTTGTCATTAATCTCAACACCCTGAAGTCTGTAAACCTTCTGAACCTCTCGGAGCATGTAATCCTGAACTGCACGAACACCCTTGATCTTAAGAATATCATGCGGATTTACTGAACCCTCTGTGAGCTCATCTCCAGCCTCAAGAACCTGATCATCGAGAACCTTGATTCTTGAACCATAAGGTATGAGATATGCCTTCGACTCACCTGTCTCGTCGTTTGTTATAATGATCTCTCTCTTCTTCTTGTTGTCGCGGAGCTGTACCTTTCCACCGAACTCTGCAATGATTGCAAGTCCCTTTGGCTTTCTTGCCTCAAAGAGCTCCTCAACTCTAGGAAGACCCTGTGTGATATCACCACCAGCAACACCACCTGTATGGAATGTTCTCATTGTAAGCTGTGTACCAGGCTCTCCGATTGACTGAGCTGCTATGATTCCTACGGACTCACCAACCTGAACAGGGAGACCTGTTGCCATGTTGGCACCATAACACTTAGCACATACACCAAGGTGTGACTTACATGTGAGGACTGTTCTGATCTTGATCTTTGCGTCAAGTCTTACCTTTCTCTCTCCATTTTCGTCTGTAACTGTAAATGGAACACCATTTGAATCAACACCCTTGTTAACAATGAGTTCTGCTCTCTTTGCTGTAACCATGTGGTTTATCTTGACGAGCATATTACCTTCTGCGTCATACACTGACTCAGCAAGATACCTTCCGGTAATTCTCTCCTGGAATTCCTCGATCATTTCCTTTCCTTCTCTGAAGGCTTCTATGACCATTCCCGGGATTTCTTTTCTTCCTATGCTACAGTCAGGCTCTCTGATGATAAGATCCTGTGATACATCAACAAGTCGTCTTGTCAGATATCCAGAATCGGCTGTACGAAGAGCTGTATCTGAAAGTCCCTTACGTGCTCCATGAGCTGAGATAAAGTACTCCAGAACGTCAAGTCCCTCACGGAAGTTTGACTTGATAGGAAGTTCGATAGTTCTACCTGTTGTATCAGCCATCAGTCCTCGCATACCTGCAAGCTGCTTAATCTGCTGGTTAGAACCACGGGCTCCTGAATCTGCCATCATAAATATGTTATTGTATTTATCAAGACCGGCAAACAGGAGCTCCTGAAGATGCTTATCAGCTGCCTCCCAGACCTTAACTACTGCCTGGTATCTCTCTTCCTCAGTACCCATACCACGTCTGAATCTCTTTGTTATCTCGTCAACGCGCTTCTGTGCATCATCAAGAATATCTTTCTTCTCATCAGGCACCTTCATATCAGAAATTGAAACTGATATAGCACCTCTTGTAGAGAACTTATAACCTATAGCCTTTACATCATCAAGCACTTCTGCGGTCTTTGTTGCGCCATGTGTGTTGATACACTTGTCAAGTATTGGCTTAAGCTGCTTCTTACCTACAGTCTTCTCTATCTCAAGACGAAGAGCATTCTCAGGTGTGCTTCTGTCTACAAAACCGAGATCCTGTGGGATTATCTCATTAAAGAGCATCTTACCAAGGGTGGTATCTATAACACCTGTAATCTCCTGTCCTTCATATTCTACTGTCCTTCTCACATGAATCTTGCTGTGAAGAGTGATAACTTTATTCTCATACGCAAGAATTGCTTCATTCTTGGACTTGAAGTACTTGCCCTCACCAATCTCACCATCTTTATCCAGGGTAAGATAATATATACCAAGTATCATATCCTGTGAAGGAACCGCAACTGTTGCACCATCTGATGGCTTCAGAAGGTTGTTAGGGGAGAGCAGAAGGAATCTACACTCTGCCTGAGCCTCTACTGTAAGTGGAAGATGAACAGCCATCTGATCTCCATCGAAATCAGCGTTGAACGCTGTACATACAAGTGGGTGAAGCTTTATAGCCTTACCACCTACAAGCACTGGCTCAAATGCCTGAATTCCAAGTCTGTGGAGTGTAGGGGCACGGTTAAGCATAACCGGGTGCTCCTTGATGACATCCTCGAGGATGTCCCAAACCTGTGGCTCAAGTTTCTCTACCATCTTCTTGGCCTGCTTGATATTATTTGCCTTACCTGTAGCTGTAAGTTCTTTCATAACGAATGGCTTGAACAGTTCTATTGCCATCTCCTTAGGGAGACCACACTGATATATCTTAAGCTCTGGTCCTACTACGATAACTGAACGTCCTGAATAGTCAACACGCTTACCGAGAAGGTTCTGACGGAAACGACCCTGCTTACCCTTGAGCATCTCTGAAAGTGACTTGAGTGCTCTGTTTCCAGGACCTGTTACCGCACGGCCACGACGACCGTTATCTATGAGAGCATCAACTGCTTCCTGCAGCATTCTCTTCTCATTTCTGACAATTATCTCTGGAGCCCCAAGATCAAGGAGTCTTCTAAGACGGTTGTTTCTGTTTATTATTCTTCTGTAAAGGTCATTGAGATCTGATGTGGCAAATCTTCCACCCTCGAGCTGTACCATAGGTCTGATATCCGGTGGGATAACAGGGATAACGTTCATAATCATCCACTCTGGTCTATTCTCTGAAGTTCTAAATGCCTCCATAACCTCAAGTCTCTTTATGATCCTTGTTCTCTTCTGTCCGCTACAAGTCTCAAGCTCCTTCTTAAGCTCCTCGCTCTCTTTATCTAGATCAATAGCCATAAGAAGCTTCTGTATAGCCTCAGCACCCATCTCTGCTACGAATGAACCAAATCCATACTCTTTCTCTGCATCTCTATACTCCTGCTCATTGAGGATCTGCTTGTATGCAAGTGGAGTATCCTTTGGATCTGTAACTATATATGATGAGAAGTAGAGAACCTTCTCAAGGATTCTTGGAGAGATATCCAGTATCAGTCCCATACGGCTAGGTATTCCCTTGAAATACCAGATATGTGAAACTGGAGCAGCAAGCTCGATATGTCCCATACGCTCTCTACGAACGCTAGACTTTGTTACCTCTACGCCACACTTGTCACACACAACGCCCTTAAATCTGATCTTCTTGTACTTTCCACAGTTACACTCCCAATCCTTCTGCGGTCCAAATATCTTCTCGCAGAACAGGCCATCCTTCTCCGGCTTAAGTGTTCTGTAGTTAATAGTCTCTGGGCGTTTTACCTCGCCGTGAGACCACTCTCTTATCTTTTCAGGAGATGCAAGTCCGATTTTTATTGCGTCAAAGTTCAATGACTTTTCCTGTTCTGTATTGTCTACATTGTATTCTGGCATCTTACAAAGCTCCTTTCTTATTCTTCATCATCCACAAAATCTGAATCGACGTCATCATTCATATCCGCTTCGTCAACCTCTGAGAATCCGTTGGCCTCAAGTTCAGCAGCATCATCGCCTCTGAATATCTCGGGTGCCTCCGTCTCCTCTGAATCATCTCTGTCTGACGATCTGTCGCTGAGAAGCCTCTTGATACTTGGATTGTAATCGTATGCTTCCATAGTCTCGCTGAGATCTACTTCTACCATCTTCTTATTACCATCCTCATCATCTTCCTCTCTGACAACTCTTACATCAAGTCCGAGTGCCTGGAACTCCTTGAGAAGAACCTTGAACGACTCAGGAACTCCTGGTGCAGGTATGTTCTCGCCCTTGATGATAGCCTCATATGTCTTCACACGTCCGATAACATCATCAGACTTAACTGTCAGAATCTCCTGCAGTGTATATGAAGCACCATAAGCCTCAAGAGCCCAAACCTCCATCTCTCCAAATCTCTGTCCACCGAACTGAGCTTTACCCCCCAGTGGCTGCTGTGTTACGAGTGAGTACGGACCAGTTGAACGAGCGTGGATCTTATCGTCAACCAAATGGTGCAGCTTGAGATAATGCATGTAACCAATAGTTACAGGTGCATCAAAGTTCTCTCCTGTTCTACCATCGCGGAGCTGAACCTTACCTGTTCTGTTGATAGGTACACCCTTCCACTCTGCTCTGTGATCTCTATTCTTGTAAAGGAAGTCCATAACTTCCGGTTTTACTATATCCTTGTACTTGGCCTCAAAGTCTTCCCAAGTACCATTTGCATAGTCATTTGCCATCTCCAGTGTATCCATGATGTCAAACTCGGTTGCACCGTTGAATACCGGAGTCGATACCTTGAAGCCAAGGACCTGTGAAGCAAGCCCAAGATGTATCTCAAGGACCTGTCCGATATTCATTCGTGAAGGAACACCCAGTGGATTAAGCACAATATCAAGAGGACGACCATTTGGAAGGAATGGCATATCTTCTACAGGTAATACACGGGAAACGACACCCTTGTTACCATGACGACCAGCCATCTTATCTCCGACCTGGATTTTTCTCTTCTGTGCTATATAAACTCGAACCTTCTTGTCTACACCTGCCGGAAGATCATCTCCGTCAGCGCGTGTAAATACCTTTGCATCTATAACTATACCGAACGCTCCGTGTGGAACCTTCAGTGATGTATCTCTTACCTCTCTTGCCTTCTCACCAAAGATAGCACGAAGAAGTCTCTCCTCTGCTGTGAGCTCTGTCTCTCCCTTTGGAGTTACCTTACCGACAAGAATATCACCGGCACGAACCTCAGCACCGATTCTGATGATACCATTCTCATCAAGATCCTTGAGAACGTCATTTGAAAGTCCTGCAAGATCTCTTGTGATCTCTTCCTTACCAAGCTTTGTATCACGAGCCTCACACTCGTACTTCTCGATATGGATAGATGTATATACATCATCTCTTACAAGTCTCTCGCTGAGAAGAACCGCATCCTCGTAGTTGTAACCTTCCCATGTCATAAATCCGATAAGAGGGTTCTTACCAAGTGCGATCTCTCCACCTGATGTTGAAGGACCATCAGCAATAACATCTCCAGCCTTGACATGGTCGCCCTTGAACACGATAGGTCTCTGGTTCATACAGTTACCCTGATTGCTTCGTGCGAACTTAATAACATGGTATACATCCTTTTTGCCATCCTCATCTGCTCTTATACAGATTTCCGTGCTGTTTGAATACTCAACAACACCATCTCTCTTGGCAACTACGCAGACACCTGAATCAACAGCTGCCTTTGCCTCCATTCCTGTTCCAACCACAGCTGACTCTGTCATCATAAGAGGAACCGCCTGACGCTGCATGTTAGATCCCATAAGGGCACGGTTAGCATCATCGTTCTGCAGGAAAGGAATCATAGATGTAGCAACTGAGAATACCATCTTAGGTGATACATCCATAAGGTCTACCTTGGACTTAGGGAACTCGGTCGTATCAGCTCTAAATCTACCTGATACGTTGTTTCTTACAAAATGTCCGTCGGCATCTATAGGCTCATTAGCCTGTACTACTCTGTATCTGTCTTCCTCATCAGCCGTGAGATATACTACCTCGTCAGTTACTACAGGATTCTTAGGATCTGTCTTGTCAAGTCTTCTGTATGGAGCCTCAACAAAACCATACTCGTTGATACGCGCATATGTAGCCAGCGAGTTGATAAGTCCGATGTTAGGTCCCTCAGGGGTCTCGATAGGACACATTCTACCGTAATGTGTATAGTGTACATCTCGAACCTCGAATCCGGCTCTATCTCGTGAAAGTCCACCAGGACCAAGGGCTGAAAGTCTTCTCTTGTGAGTCAGCTCCGACAGAGGGTTATTCTGATCCATAAACTGTGACAGCTGTGAACTTCCGAAAAACTCCTTAACTGCAGCTGTTACAGGCTTGATATTTATAAGGGACTGAGGTGTTATAGACTCAGCATCCTGTGTTGTCATTCTCTCTCTTACGACTCTCTCAAGTCTTGAAAGACCGATTCTGTACTGGTTCTGAAGAAGTTCTCCAACCGCTCTGATACGTCTGTTGCCCAGGTGATCGATATCATCATCAAATCCAATGCCATACTCAAGATGAATATTGTAGTTGATAGATGCAAATATATCTTCCTTTGTGATGTGCTTTGGCACAAGGTCTGACATATCGCGCTCAACTGCAGCCTTCAGCTTCTCTGTGTCATCACCATATTCCTCAAGGAGTCCCTCAAGAACCGGATAGTATACACGCTCAACTATGCCCAGCTCAGCAGGGTCAAAGTCAACATAATTTGCTATATTAACCATCATATTGGAAAGAACCTTCACGTTTCTCTCCTCAGTCTGGATCATTACATATGGAACTGCAGCATCCTGAATTGTGTCAGCAAGCTCCTCTGATACTACTGTACCTGCCTCAGCTATAACCTCTCCTGTGCTAGGATCGATAGCATCCTCAGCCAGCACATGTCCTGCAATGCGGGCCTTAAGGGCAAGCTTCTTGTTGAACTTATAACGTCCAACCTTGGCGAGATCGTATCTTCTAGCATCAAAGAACATGGCATTGATAAGGCTCTCTGCATTCTCCACTACCGAAGGCTCGTCTGGTCTGATCTTCTTGTAAAGTTCAACTACACCCTCTGAGTATGACTTTGCAGGATCCTTGTTAAGACTCTCCATGATCTTTGGCTCCTCGCCAAATAAATCTATGATCTCCTGATCTGTTCCAAGACCAAGTGCACGGATAAGAACAGTTACTGGTACTTTTCTAGTTCTATCAACACGGACATAGAATACATCGTTGGAATCAGTCTCGTACTCCAGCCATGCACCTCTGTTCGGAATAACTGTACATGCATACAGCTTCTTACCAACCTTATCATGAGTTATATCATAGTAAATACCAGGTGAACGAACCAACTGGCTGACTATAACTCGCTCTGCACCATTGATAACGAATGTTCCTGTCTCTGTCATAAGCGGAAGATCACCCATGAAGATCTCATATTCCGGCATATCCGGAGCATCCTTCACCCTGAGTCTAACCTTAACTCTGAGTGGAGCTGCATATGTTGCATCTCTCTCCTTGCATTCCTCGATACTGTACTTCAAGTCATTCTTGCAGAACTGAAAATCTACAAATTCAAGACTATACTGACCAGAGTAATCAGTGATTGGAGAAATATCCCTAAATGCTTCCCTCAGACCGTCAGTTAAGAACCAATTGTATGAATTCTTCTGAACCTCAATGAAGTTAGGCATATCCAGGACGTCCTTCTGCTTCGCATAGCTCATTCTGTAGCCTTTTCCAGACTTGACAGGACTAATTCTGTTCTTTTCCATCGACACATTCACCCCTTGGAATTTATTTTTATGCTTTTTAGGACAACCTTAAGTTATATAAGTGTTTCAAAGCCATTTATCAGGCTATCATGGGATGTTCGCACACGAACCCATAATAGTGACAGTATACTATACTATCAGCAAATGCAATATTTGTCAACTAGTTTTTGGATTTTTTTTGAATAAAAGAAAATATGTATCATTATCAGCTGATCACTTATCATAATACATATTGAATCGTATCATATATCTATACCGAACGGCTCTCGGACAACATCAAGCCAACGGCATCAAATTTATTTATAGAAAAAACCGGTCTGACGGCACTCGGATGTACCGCCAGACCGAATAATATCTTATTTACTAATATTACGATCAAGTAATCAAATTACTTTAATGTAACCTTAGCTCCCTCAGCCTCAAGCTTTGTCTTAGCTTCCTCAGCCTCTTCCTTAGTAGCGTCCTCCTTGATTACCTTTGGAGCGCCATCAACTGCGTCCTTAGCTTCCTTAAGGCCTAAACCTGTAAGCTCACGAACAACCTTGATAACCTTAACCTTGTTAGCGCCAGCTTCTGTAAGCTCAACGTCAAACTCTGTCTTTTCTTCAGCTGCAGCACCTGCAACAGCTCCACCAGCAACAGCAACTGGAGCAGCAGCGCTAACACCAAACTCCTCTTCGCAAGCAGTTACTAATTCGTTTAATTCTAAAACAGTCATTTCTTTTATAGCTTGAATGATTTCTTCTCTTGTCATTTTAATTGCACCTCCAAAATTTTTATCAGTTTATTATTCAGCTGACTCTGATTCTTTTTTTTCTTTAATTGCATTTAATAAGTATGCAAGGTTTGATAATGGAGCTTTGAAGCTTCCAAGAAGTTTTGCAATAAGAACTTCTTTTGATGGGATTGTTGCAAGTTTTTCAACTCCAGCCTTGTCATAAACAATACCGTCAACAACACCTGCTTTTAATTCTAACTTCTTATGATCTTTAGCAAAATCATTTAATACTCTTGCAGGAGCAGTAGCATCTTCGTAACCGAAAGCTATTGAAACTGGTCCTTCTAAGTATTGAACTAAATCACCTAAACCTAATTCGTTAGCAGCTAATGTTACTAATGTGTTTTTGTAAACTTTATATTCAACACCAGCTTCTCTTAAGCTCTTTCTTAACATTGTATCTTCTTCAACTGTTAAACCTTGGTAACTAGCTAATGCTACACCTTGAGCTTTTTCTAACTTTTCTTTAATCTCAGCTACTTTAGCTTCTTTGATTTGTCTGTTCTTCTTTATCACTGTGTGTCCACCTCCTCACAGTTATTAACTGTAATATATATTAAGAAAGGTCTTCCCATAGACACAGGAAGACCAAATAAATAATCACTTATCTAGTTATCCTAGGCAGGCGATTACTTTAAACCTTACGGCACCTACTGTCTACGGAAACAGTATTCTCTTTTTTCACAACGAAATTTATTATACTATGTAAATTTCACTATGTCAATATTAATCTAAAACTTTTGTTGGATTAATCTTAGCTCCAGGTCCCATTGTGCTTGAAACTGATACAGATTTAACGTATTGTCCCTTAGCAGCAGCTGGTTTAGCCTTAACTAATGCATCCATTAAAGCGTGGAAGTTTTCTTGTAACTTTTCAACACCAAATGATTTCTTTCCGATTGGGCAGTGAACGATAGCAGTTTTATCAACTCTATATTCAACTTTACCAGCTTTGATGTCAGCTATAGCTTTAGCAACATCAAATGTAACTGTTCCTGATTTTGGGTTTGGCATTAATCCCTTAGGTCCTAATACTCTACCTAATCTACCAACAACACCCATCATATCTGGAGTAGCAACTACTACATCGTAGTCAAACCAGTTTTCACCTTGGATCTTTTGAACTAATTCTTCAGCTCCAACGAAATCTGCTCCAGCTTCTTGTGCTTCTGTAGCTTTTGCACCTTTAGCAAATACTAATACTTTAACGCTTTTACCAGTTCCGTTTGGAAGAACAACAGCTCCTCTAACTTGTTGGTCAGCGTGTCTTGGGTCTACCCCTAATCTAACGTGTAATTCGATAGTTTCATCGAATTTAGCTTTTGCAGTTTTTACAGCTAAATCTAAAGCTTCAGCTGGTGTATATAAAACGTTCTTATCAACTAATTTTGAACTTTCAATATATTTCTTTCCCATTGTTATGCCTCCTTCGTGGTTTTAGCGGTTTTTACCTCCCACTTAATAAAAAATCAGAATTACTCTGCGATTGTAACACCCATACTTCTAGCAGTACCTTCGATCATGCTCATTGCAGTTTCGATTGTAGCAGCATTTAAGTCTGGCATTTTTAATTCAGCGATCTTTCTAACTTGATCCTTTGT
>OHUA01000848.1_pt1 | contig 13581 bp, 12 predicted proteins | sample 1579051 | NCBI WGS metagenome assembly OHUA01 (sample SAMEA3879559, study PRJEB24766) | human gut metagenome | biome: human-associated habitat; feature: feces | place: USA | collected 1985/1987 | reverse complement strand
ACGCTTTGCCACCTGGCCCACCATACGCTCGCCGGTCTTGCTGAATGCCACCACAGACGGGGTGGTGCGATTGCCCTCGGCGTTGGGGATGACAACGGCTTCGCCGCCCTCCATGACAGCCACGCAGCTATTTGTTGTACCTAAGTCGATACCGATAACCTTAGACATAATAAATTCCTCCAAATTTATCTGAATTTTTATTGATAACTATTTGCATGCTCCGGCTTTCACCGGTGCTCAGATCACATGCGGTCCAGCCGCGGCATGATGATCGCCGCGATCAGATACAGAATCAGTCCGCTGCCGCCCAGCAGTGTGAACAGCGCCCAGCCCAGCCGGACCCAGGTGGGGTCCCAGCCGAAATACTCGGCGACACCGGCGCACACACCGGCGATCATCCCGTTCTGGGGATCACGGTACAGCTTCTTATCCATATAAATCTCCTTTATTTTGAATTATCGGCAAAATCATTATATGCTTCAAGTGTGGAAACAGGGATAGTATTGCCCTTTTCCACTGAGTCTTTTATTGAGAATTTCAAAGCCTCAAACATTGCTTTCTCCAAGCTTTGTTCGGCATACTTTCTCATTTTCTTTACGTCTTTATAATCCCTGTCCGCAGAAATAAGGTCTGCAAGATATACTATCTGGCTAAGCTTGGGCATATTGCCGCAGGCAACTGTATGATAGCGTATAGCTGAGATGATCTCAGGGTCATGGATATCAAAAAGCGTCTGCACAAGCTCTGCACCTGCAATACCGTGAAAAAGTGGAACAGCCTTTTTCTCTATATCGCACACATCAAGTGAAGATCTAGAAACTATAGCCGCAAGCTCCAATGCTGGTATCTCTTTTGCAATATCATGCAAAAGTCCTGCAATATAAGCCTTGTCTGCGTCAGCGTCATATCTTTTTGCAAGCTCCACAGCGGAATTTGCCACGTTCACAGAGTGTGTGTATCTCTTTTTTGATAAATGTTCTTTTAGGTATGCTTTATAAATGCCTATTGTTTTTTTATCTGCCACTTAGAAAACCTCGGTTATACAAATTTTTGTCTACTATATATTGTACAACATTTTCACTCAAATAGCAAGAGCAATCAACATTTTTTTTGAGCATTTGACGTATCTCAGTTGAAGACACCTCAAATGGGTCGGTTTTTACTATGATTATCTCTCCACCCTCGGCTTTGAGCTGTTTGGCTTTCACCTCGATACGGTCAACGTCCTCTTGTGAGCGTGCAACGCAGATAAGTGCCGAAAGTGATAATATCTCCTTATACTGATACCATTCTTCAAATGAAAGCAACATATCGCTGCCCATTATAAAAAACAGCTTATCATGTGGATATATCTCTTTTAGATGTCTGAGTGTTATCACTGAATAGCTTTTGCCCTCTTGCTTAAGTTCCCAATCGGATATTTCCACACATGGGATATCTGCAAAAGCAAGCCTGCACATATTCAACCTATCTTCAGAGGATGCTAAATCCTCCGCTTGCTTATGTGGAGGTATTCTGTCAGGCATGACGATCATCTTGTCAAGACCCGCCTGCTCCGCTACGCTTTTAAGGCAATTTAAATGCCCTAAGTGAACAGGATTGAACGTACCGCCGAAAACACCTATTTTCATTATTTTGATTTCAGCTTTATAACAGGCTGTTTTTCGTTGCGTTTATAAAGTACCGCCTTTGAGCCTATTACCTGAACGACTTCAGCAGATATCTTTTCAGCGATCTCCTCTGCGGCTTCCCTTGCGGTGTACATTGAGTTGTCAAGCACCTTTATTTTTACAAGCTCGTGAACTCTCAGATAATCGTCTATCTGTGCCACCTGAGCGTCATTAACTCCGCCCTTGCCTATCTGAAAAGCAGGCTGTATAAGCGAAGCCATACCTTTGAGTTCTGCTCTTTGTTTAGTTGTAATCATAATCTAAATCCTTTCAGTTTACTGCTTTGTGAGCTGTTCAAGCAAAGCTTTCAGTGCGTTTGCTCTATGGGAAACGGTATTCTTTATTTCTGAGTCTACCTGAGCAAAGCTCTTGTTCCCATACATGAAAATAGGGTCATAGCCGAAGCCGTTTTCGCCAACAGGCTCGTGAGCTATCTTACCGAATACTTTTCCCTCAACGGCTATCTCTTCGCCGTCTGCTTTGATAAAGTGTATTGTACAGGTAAAGTGTGCTCCCCTTTTATCATCAGGTATTTCTTTCATTTTTTTAAGCACAAGAGCGGTACGCTCATCATCAGTTTCGAGTCCGCCATATCTTGCTGAATATACTCCGGGCTCACCATCCAGGGCGTCTATCTCAAGACCGCTGTCGTCTGCAAGTACAGCACAGCCGCAAAGCTTGAATGCAGCTCTTGCTTTTAGTGCAGAGTTTTCAGCAAAAGTAGTGCCTGTTTCCTCAACATCAAGTATCAGACCTGCCTCTGATTGCGAGAACACCTCATAACCAAGCGGCTCAAGAATCTGTTTATATTCTCTTATCTTGCCTTTATTGTTGCTTGCAATAACAAGTTTCATTTTTTCTCCTTTAGCTGTGTATATAAGTTACCTTATTTTTCTTTAATTTTTCACGGCATTTGTTTGCCTTATCTTTGAAAACTGTACCGATACATTCTTCGTTGAAAACAACTTTCATTCCACATTCAATAGCACCTATTGCAGTGTTGATAACGGAGATACCACCATCAACACCTACAAATTCTATCTCTTTCACATTCCTTGCTCTCATAAAATCTTCAAGAGCAACGTTTGAAAAAGCATCGGGCTTGCTTTTGGAATAAATATTTTTGGATACAACTTTCAGCTTTGCCGGAAAGCTAGCCGCAGGTGTTCCCTCTTTGGGCATTCCTCCGCCCAAAAGCCCCTTTTTGTAGCTGACGATATAAAAGACCTCCTCAGCTTTATAAGCAGAGATACGCTTGTTTATGGCGTCGATAAGTGACTCGGCATCATATGAGTATGTGGTTTTATCTCTGCCCCTTCCTACATACATTTCCTGCATATCAACTACAAACAAAACCTTATCCATAAAAAATTCCCCCTGATTTTATACTTTTAAGTGTCTAATCCAATATTCTATTATTCAAACAGTGCTTCAACAAAATCTCTTGCTGAAAACGGCTGTATGTCGTCTATTTTTTCGCCTACTGTAACAAGCTTTACAGGCACTTGCAGATCGTCGGTTATGCTGATAATTATTCCACCCTTGGCTGTGCCGTCAAGCTTGGTAAGAATAATACCCGTTATATCAGCTACTTCGTTGAACTGTCTTGCCTGATTAACTGCGTTCTGTCCCGTTGTAGCGTCAAGCGCAAGCAGGACTTCGAGAGCGCAGCCCTCTGCCTGCTGGTGAACTATACGGGATATCTTTTTCAGCTCGTCCATAAGGTTTTTCTTATTGTGAAGACGACCTGCGGTATCACATATAACAACGTCAGCCTGTCTTGCCTTAGCAGCTGCCAGTGCGTCAAATACCACGGAAGCAGGGTCTGAACCTTCGTTGTGCTTGATTATGTCTACCCCTGCACGCTCTGTCCACACTTCCAGCTGGTCAATAGCAGCCGCTCTGAAAGTATCAGCCGCCGCAACGATAACCTTTTTGCCTTGTTTGTGAAGCTGATAAGCAAGCTTGCCGATAGTTGTTGTTTTGCCAACACCGTTTACACCGATAACCAGTATAACTGACGGTGTTGTTGACATATCGAGCTTCTGATCCTCACCGAGCATTTCTGTGATTATCTCTTTAAGCATATCCTTGATTTTTTCAGGCTCTTTAACGCCCTCCTGCTTGACTTTCTGTCTGAGCTTATCGCATATCTTTTCAGAAGTTGTAACACCGATATCGCAGAGGATAAGCGTTTCTTCAAGCTCCTCAAAAAGATCTTCATCTATTTTGCTGAATGAATGGAGCAGACTTTCTATTCTGCCCATCATTGAGTCTTTAGTCTTTTTAAGACCATTTTTCAGCTTTTCAAAAAATCCCATTTCTTCACTCCTATTCAAGTTTCATTTGACGTGTTTCCGAAACGTCCATTTTAAGAAGCTTGGAAACACCCTTTTCTTGCATCGTTACGCCATACAGAACGTCAGCTTCTTCCATTGTTCCACGTCTGTGAGTAATGGTGATAAACTGTGTTTTATCTGTAAGATGGTGCAGATATTGTGCATATTTACTTACGTTCACATCATCAAGCGCCGCTTCTATCTCATCGAGAAGACAGAAAGGTGATGGCGAAATTTTAAGGATTGCAAAATAAATTGCAATAGCCACCAGAGCCTGCTCTCCGCCTGAAAGGGACATAAGATTTGTTATGACCTTGCCTGGCGGCTGAACGTTTATCTCAATACCACATTCAAGGACATTGTTTGGGTCTGTAAGAATAAGCTCGCACTGACCACCACCGAAAAGCTCAGTGAAAATTTTCTTGAAGTTCGCATTTATGCGCTCAAAGCTGTCGGTGAACATATTCTTCATATTCTCTGTCAGGTCGTCGATAAGCTTTTCAAGCTCTGTTTTTGACGTATTAACGTCATTAAGCTGACCTGTGAGAAATTCGTGTCGCTGTGACACTTCTGCATATTCCTCTATAGCTCCAAGGTTTACGCTTCCAAGATTTCTTATCTTTCCACGAAGTTCGTTGAGTCGCCTGTTAGCTACCGTTATATCCACAATATCCTCGGCTATCTCTGCAGCGTCGCTTCTTGTAAGCTCATAATCGTCCCAAAGCTGTGCCACAAGCTTATCAAAGCCTGCAGTAACAGATTTTTTCTGTTCCTCCGCTCTTGTAAGCTGACCTGAAAGTGTTTCCTTCTCGTCCATTTTGTGCTTTTGCTTGGTGCGAAGTTTGTTTGCTGCATTGTCAAGCTCAATATGCTCACGCTGAGCCTGCTCCGCCATTTTCTGTGCGGCGGCTATCTTTTCGTCAGCGCCGCTGAGTTCCTGTTTGGTCTGAAAAATAAGCTCTTTCTTCTCGGCTATTTTCTTTTCACACTCGGAGATATTATCGTTCAACTTGCCGCTGTCAGTATCACTGTCGCCGATAGTTTCTTCAAGCTGTGATATTGAAAGCTTGCAGGCATCAAGGTCTTTGGATAACTCTGCCGCCATTATCTTCATTTGCGAAAGCTCTTCGCTGAGCTGTTCACGCTTATTTTTAAGTTCTGCCTGCTCGTTCTGAGAGTCGGCAAGCTTGGCTTCATTATCAGATATCTCAGCTTCGATTTCTGAAAGTTCTGTCTGAGCCTTGTCGATATCTCCGCTTACTATCTTGTATTTATTTTTCAGCGTTTCGATAAATGTTTCTATCTCATCAAGCTTGTTTTCATAGTCAGAATAATACTCTGAAACACGCTTTATTTCCATTTCAAAACGGAGTATATCGCTGTTTACCTGTGAAAGCTTTTCCCTTAGTCCCTCGGTATCAGCGGTGTATTTTGAAACCTCTTGATTTAGCTTCTCAACCTGCTGTTTAAGCTCTGTAAAGGAGTTTTCAAGTGCTGTTTTCTTTTTAGCAAGTGCTTCCGCTTCATTTTTTCTTGTAAGCAGACCTGTCTGTTTGGAAACGCTTCCTCCTGTGAATGAGCCGCCCGCGTTTATCACCTGTCCGTCCAGGGTAACGATGCGGAATTTATAGCCGTATTTCTTTGCGATAAGGGTTGCACTGTCGATATCCTCTGCTATACATATCCTGCCTAAAAGGCTGTTGATTACGCCCTCAAACTGGCTGTCATACTTAACAAGCTCACAGCCTAGAGCCACAAAGCCGTCCTCATTTTCAAGTTGCGGCATATTTAGCCTGTTTCCTCGAACTGATGTAACGGGCAGAAATGTTGCACGGCCTGATCTGTTCTCTTTCAGAAGCCTGATACCTCTCTTAGCAGAGTCCTCATTGTTTACGACAATATTCTGAAGTGCCCCACCCAACGCAGTTTCAATGGCTACAGAGTATTTTGTTTCAACAGATATAAGCTGAGAAACAGTACCGCAAATGCCGCTTATCCTACCCTGCTGTGAGGCTTTCATTATGTGCTTTACGCTGAACTGAAAGCCCTCCATGGAGTTTTCAAGGTCGGCTATAGTCTTTATCCTGTTCTCAACGTCACGGAGCTGTATTTCCGTATCTGTGAGATTTTTGCGACATTCTGAAAGCTTTGTGTTTCTAGTTTCAAGAAGCTTTGCAAGTCCGCTCAAGCGGTTTGTAAGCTCCTGCTTGTTTTCGTCAGCTTTGCCTTTTGATTCACACAGTTCCTTTAATTCCTTTGAAGAAAGTTTTGAATGTTCTTCAAGCTGTTTTTTTCTTTCAAGAGAATTTTCGATCTGCTCATCAATATCCGAAAGGTTGTTTTTAGCATTTTCAAGTCTGAATGAAACTTCCGACTTTTTCATGTAAAGCTCATTTATAAAGCTTCCAGCTTCACTTACCGACTTGTCAGATAATGCAGTTTTATCAATAAGCTCAGAAAGCTCTTTTTCTTTACAATCTACGGCTTCCTGCTGCTTTGCTTTTTTCTCGTCGAGTTCTTCAAGCTCCTGTCTGCGTGTTTTCAGCTCAGCCTCAAGATAGTATTTTGATGAGTTGGACTCACTTATCTGCTCTTTAAGCTTCAAAATATTATCTTCAAGGTGAGAAATATCATTCTCATATACTGCGATCTTTGACAGTGCCTGAGAGTTTTCAAGCTCCACCTGATGTATTTGATTTTTGTAGCTGTCAGCAAGCTCAGATTTTTCAGCGCTCTTTGCAAAGCTGTCATTTATATCATCTTCAATGCTTTCAAGCTCCTGCGTGATGACCTCGTACTCTTTTTTTACAGCAGAAAGCTTCTCCTCATAACCTGCTATTTGGCTCATATACTCGTTGAGCTTATGCACCCATACGGAGACTTCCAGCTTTCTCTTTTCTTCATCAAGGACTCTGAACTTCTCCGCCTTTTCAGCCTGCGCTTTAAGCGGACCTATTCGTCCTTCTATCTCTCCCATGATGTCATTGATACGAGAGAGATTATCCTCAGCCGCCGCAAGCTTTTTTTCGGCTTCTTTTTTCTTTGAACGGAATTTTGAAATACCTGCCGCTTCTTCAAATATCTCACGGCGGTCATTGGATTTTCCGTTTACGATATCTGCTATCCTGCCCTGACCGATTATCGAATAACCGTCCCTGCCAAGACCGGTGTCCATAAACAGTTCCACGATATCCTTTAAATTTACTTCTTTACCGTTTATCATGTAAAAGCTGTCGCCATTGCGGTAAAGCTTTCGTGATACTGACACGGTGTCGCTGTCATATTCAAGTGCACCGTCCTCGTTGTCTATGGTGATAGTTACCTGAGCAAAAGGCGCTTTTGGTCTAGTTTGAGTGCCATGAAAAATAACGCCTGCCATTTTTTCACCTCTCAGGGCTTTGGAAGATTGCTCGCCCATTACCCAGCGCATAGCGTCACCGATATTACTCTTGCCTGAGCCGTTAGGACCGACAACTGCGGTGATACCCTTATTGAATTTCAGCTCTATTTTATCCGGAAAAGACTTAAAGCCCTGCAATTCAAGTGATTTAAGATACATTATTTTTCACCACCCCTCATTATGATTTCGTTTATCTTTATTTTATCGCTGCCCTCGTGACCTACAATTTTTATATTGACACCAAGATCTTTGAAATATTCTATATTAGCTTTTTTCTGACCTATTGCCTTGCTTATCTGCCTTTTCGGTACAGATATCACAACGGAAGCTATATCGCTTATATTGCCATGCTTTCCAAGCTCCTCTGCTATAAGACTGCGGTAATTTCTGCCTTCGCAAAGTTCACGGAATGCAGGGTGATAAAATCCGCCCAACATTTGCTCCTCCACGACCTCGCTTGCGTGCAGACCAAGCTTTATAACATCTATACCAAGTTTATCGGCTTCTGTGAGAAGATAAGAACAGATTTTCACTACCTCGTCAAAGTCCATAGGCTTATATTCGCCACTTTTGTAAAGCTCTCCAAGCCTTGTACCATTAAGGATAACAACGGGATAAATACGTACTGTTTTAGGAGACAGCGCCGCTATCTTCGACCAAGTTTCCAGCTCAGTTTCACGGTTGCTTTTATAAAGTCCTATCATCATTTGCAGTCCAAGGTCAAAGCAGCCATAGCTTTTTATAAGCTTTGCAGCGTTTTCGACGTCCTGAACAGTATGTCCACGCTCGTTGGCTTCAAGAACAACATCTGACATAGACTGTGCGCCAAGCTCAATAGCCGTAACGTGATTATCTCTGAGAATGTCAAGTATCTCAGTGCTGATATAGTCAGGTCTGGTGGATATCCTGATACCCTTGAATTTGTCGTTGCCTATAAACTCCTGCGCTGCACCAAGAAGTTCGAGCATATATTCTCTCGGCACTGCTGTAAAGCTACCACCGAAAAAGGCTATCTCCGTCTGTGAAACGTCCTTGACTTCGTTCATTGCCTGTGTGCAGATACGCTTCACATCATCAGCGTGCGGTATCTTCTCTGTACCAGTTATGGTGCGCTGATTGCAGAACGCACACATATGCGGACAGCCTATATGCGGCACGAAGACAGATATATTACTGTGCCCCATAGCCCATTAGTTCCAATGCTTCTTTAGCCGCCAACTGTTCAGCGGTTTTTTTCGATCTGCCCGTACCCTCGCCGATAACATTCGTATTCAAAAGTACCTGAACAGTAAATTTCTTATTATGGTCAGGACCTGACTCGCCTTTAAGATGATATTCTATTCTCTCCTCAGGATTTTTCTGGATTATCTCCTGAAGAATAGTCTTGTAATCATGGAAAACAACTCCATCAGGCGTGATATTTTCAGGTATGAATGAAAGTATATATTTTGAAACAGGCTCAATGCCGCCGTCAAGATAAATTGCAGCGACAACTGCTTCAAAAGCGTCTGAAATAATTGACGGTCTTTCTCTGCCCCCTGTTATCTCCTCGCCTTTTCCGAGAAAGATATACTTGCCAAGTTCTATTTTCTTTGAGAACTCAAACAGTGCTTTTTCGCACACAAGTGAAGCTCTCATTTTTGTCAGCTCGCCCTCAGGCATATGCTTGTAATGCTCGAAAATGTGATCTGACACAACTATAGAAAGCACTGAATCTCCAAGAAATTCAAGCCTTTCATTGCTGTTTCTTGCCTTCTTGTTTTCATTTGCAAATGATGAATGGGAAAGAGCTTCGTAAAGGAGCTTTTCGTCTTTGAATTGATAACCTATTCTTTCCTGAAACTCTTTAAGAGCCTTTTGCTCGTCCATTATAACATCTCCTGTTTGCTTTTCAACTGCTCGATAGCAGTTGTGATCTCGTCTATCACATTAGTTTCAGTAAATTGTTTTGCTTGTCTGATAGCGTTATAGAATGCTCTTGCATTTGATGAGCCATGTGCCTTGATAACAGGCTTTGCAGTACCAAGTAGAGGCGCTCCGCCATACTCAGAGTAATCTACCTTTTTCTTGAATTCTTTAACGTTCTTCATTACCATAAGAGCAGCGATCTTTGACTTTGTATCCTTAGTCAGAAGCGTTTTAAGCTCCCCTGAGAAGAATTTTGCCATGCCCTCGTAAAGCTTGAGCATAAGGTTTCCGCAGAAGCCGTCAGCCACGCATACGTCACAATCGCCCATAGGAAGCTGTCTTGCTTCGATATTTCCAACAAAGTTTACAGGTGCGTTTTTCAACTGCTTGTAAGTTTCGAGCTCCAGCTCTCTGCCCTTTGACTCCTCTGCACCAATATTTGCAAGACCTACTCTTGGTGACTCAACACCAAGTATCTTGTTCATATAAGCCGAACCCATTATTCCAAACTGAGTAAGCATTTCAGGGCGGCAGTCTGCGTTTGCACCGCTGTCAAGAAGCATCGTAGGCGTCGTTGCCGTAGGAAGTATTGTTGCAAGAGCTGGTCTTTTGATGCCCTTTATTCTCTTTACGATAAACGTTGCTCCAACGACAAGTGCGCCTGTTGAGCCAGCTGAAACGAAAGCGTCGCCCTCGCCGTCTGCAAGCATTTTCATGCCCACAGCCATTGAACAATCCTTTTTGCCCTTGATCACTTCTGTAGGCTCTTCACATATCTCGATAACAGTATCAGCGTGCTTGATATGTAAAGCTGTGGTATCAAGCCCGTTTTCCTGTGTACATTTTTTTATTTTTTCTTCATCACCAACAAGAGTAACGTCAACACCGAAATCTTTCTGTGCGTCAATTGAACCTTTTATGACTTCGAGAGGTGCGTTATCTCCGCCGAAAGCGTCAATTACTATGTTCATAACATTCTCCTTAAAATTCCTCAATAGCCTTGTCAAGGTCTGCAAGACCCCTTTCAGCTATCATCTTATATTTCAGTTTCTTATCTCTTATACGTTCAGGCAGCTCAGGCAGGATACCCATATTACATCCCATAGGCTGGAACTTCTCCACAGTAGGATCGCTTATATACTTTGAAAGCGCACCCAGCATTGTGGTATCAGGCAAGGTAACCGCAGGCTTGCCCTGCAAACGTCTTGCCATGCTTAACCCTGCAAAAATTCCGCTTGCCGCCGATTCGATATATCCCTCAACGCCTGTCATTTGACCTGCAAAATAGAGGTTATCTCTATCTCGCATATTAAACTGCGGATTTAAGAGCTTAGGCGAATTGATGAAAGTGTTTCTATGCATAACTCCATAGCGTATAAATTCTGCATTTTCAAGTCCTGTGATAAGAGAAAATACTCTTTTCTGCTCACCAAATTTAAGGTTTGTCTGAAAGCCCACAAGGTTATACAGACTTCCCTCTGCGTTCTCTGCACGAAGCTGAACGACGGCATAAGGTCTGTTGCCTGTCCGTGGATCTGTCAAACCTACAGGTTTCAGCGGACCGAAACGCATTGTGTCCTCTCCTCTTTTGGCAAGGACCTCAACCGGCATACAGCCCTCGTAAACTTTGAATCCGTCCTTAGAAAAATGCTCCTTATCAAAATCATGGAGCGGAGCGGATTCCGCATTGATAAGTTCATTATAGAACCTGAGATATTCTTCCTTATTCATAGGGCAGTTTATATAATCAGCTTCTCCCTTGCCATATCTCGAAGCAAAAAACACCTTATCCTTATCAAGACTTTCATATGTGACGATAGGTGCGGCGGCATCATGAAAATACAGATAATCACCGCATATTTTGCCGATACTCTCTGCAAGCCCATCGCTTGTAAGAGGACCTGTTGCGATTATAACATCGCCATCAGGTATATCTGTGACTTCTTCCTCGATAACAGTGATGTGAGGATTTTCCATTATCTTTGCCGTGACCATATCGGAAAACTTTTTCCTATCAACAGCAAGTGCTCCGCCTGCTGATACCTTAGTTTCAGCTGCACATTCCATCGTAACAGAGCCAAGCCTGCGCATTTCTTCTTTTAGCATACCTGCGGCTGAATCTATTCTGTCCGCTTTCAATGAATTTGAGCAGACAAGCTCTGCAAAGCCCATATATTTATGGGCAGGCGTAAACTTTTTCGGCTTCATTTCATAAAGCTCAACGTCTATCCCTGCTTTGGCTAACTGCCACGCAGCTTCACAGCCTGCAAGTCCTGCACCTATTACCTTAACCGCCATTAGATAAATTCCTTTCATATCCGCAATCAGGCTTATGGCAAATAAGTATTCCGTTCTTTCCGCCTTTCTGGAAAAGTGTACTGCCACACTTAGGGCATTTCTCTTCGGTAGGAACGTCCCATGTCATGAACTTACACTCAGGATTATCCTCACAGCCGTAATATTTCTTGCCCTTTTTAGACTTTTTGAGAAGCACTTTCTTTCCGCAGTAAGGGCAAATTCCACCTGTTTCCTGAACTATTTTCTTGGTATTTTTGCACTCAGGAAAACCTGAGCAAGCCATAAATTTGCCATATCTGCCTATCTTTATTACCATAGGTTTGCCGCAAAGCTCGCACACCTGATCTGTTTCTTCGTCAGGCACTTTGATACGCTTCCCGTCCATGGCTTCCTCAGCTTCAGTCAATTCCTCGTCAAAGTCACCGTAAAAGTCCTGCAAAGTTTTTACCCAACTTTTCTTGCCATTTTCCACTTCGTCAAGAGATTTCTCCATGTTTGCAGTAAACTTAACATCAACTATTTTATCAAAATGCTCGCTCATAAGCTGGTTTGTTACTTCGCCAAGCGAAGTCGGCTTAAGCTGTTTTCCGTCACGCTCAACATAATTTCTGTTTATTATGGTTGTAATAGTTGGAACATAAGTTGAAGGTCTGCCGATGCCTGTTTCCTCAAACGCTTTTACGAGAGTCGCTTCTGTGTATCTTGCAGGTGGCTGAGTGAAATGCTGATTTCCCTCAAGGTTACGCACCTTTATTGAGTCACCAGATTTTATTGGAGGAAGCACGTTTTTCTTTTCACCCTCATCGTCTTTGGCCTCTTCATAAAGAACAGTAAATCCGTCGAACTTTACAGAATAGCCTGTTGCCTTGAAGTTACAACCGTTTGCAGAGATATCAACAGAAACAGTGTCCATAAGGCAGTTTGACATCTGAGAAGCTATAAATCTCTCCCAAATGAGTTTATAAAGCTTGTACTGGTCACTCGTCACTCCGCTTGCCTTTACCATATCAGGTGTTACCTCTGGGTGTGTTGGTCGGATGGCTTCATGAGCGTCCTGAGCGTTGCCCTTAGTTTTATATTTTTTCGGTGTGTCAGGGATATACTTATCGCCATATTTTTTTCTGATAAAATCATATGCCGCTGCTCTTGCTTCATCAGAAATTCTAAGGCTGTCGGTACGCATATAGGTGATAAGACCTGTCTGACCCATATCGTTTATCTCAACACCCTCATAAAGCTCCTGGGCGGTTTTCATCGTTCTTCTCGCCTGAAAGCTGAGACGTCTTGACGCTTCCTGCTGTAAAGTTGAGGTGGTGAATGGTGCGGCAGGAGATTTTCTGTGAACGCTCTTTTTTACCTTGTCGATAACAAACTCGGCGCCCTCAAGTCTTTTCAGTATCTCGTCAGCCTGCTCTTTATTTTTCAACTCCGGCTTTTCTCCGTCAACTGTATTAAGCTTTGCGGCAAAGGTCTTTCTTTCACCGTTTGCGGAAAATTTTCCGTCAATGGACCAATATTCCTGAGATACAAATGCCCTTATCTCGTTTTCTCTGTCGCATATCATTTTAACTGCGACAGACTGAACTCTGCCCGCTGAAAGTCCTTTTCTTATCTTTCTCCAAAGAAAAGGTGAAAGCTTATAGCCCACAAGTCTGTCAAGGATACGTCTTGCCTGCTGTGCATTAACAAGGTTTATATCAATAGAACGTGGGTGGCTCATTCCAGCTTTGATACCAGTTTCAGTAAGTTCGTTGAAAGTTACTCGGTTTTTATCATTCAGGTCAAGACCCAAAAGCAATGCAAGATGCCATGAAATGGCTTCTCCCTCTCGGTCAGGGTCTCCTGCAAGATAAACATGGTCGCTTTTCTTTGCAAGCTTTTTTATATCCTTTATAACGCCCTCTTTGTCTTTTATGTTGACATATTTAGGTTCAAAATTATTATCTATATCGACGCCCAGCTTTGA
>OHUA01000835.1_pt1 | contig 13663 bp, 11 predicted proteins | sample 1579051 | NCBI WGS metagenome assembly OHUA01 (sample SAMEA3879559, study PRJEB24766) | human gut metagenome | biome: human-associated habitat; feature: feces | place: USA | collected 1985/1987 | reverse complement strand
GTCAAGAAACAGCAGGATGCACAGGATGTACCGGAAATACAGGAGTATGCGGAAAGTCTGCCAATACTGCAAGATTACAGGATGAGCTTACAGGAGCATTAATTGGACTTGCTCGTGCAACTGAGGGTAATGAGCAGCTTGTAACTGAAGAGATGAATCAATTAGTTCTTGAGGGATTATTTACAACTATTACAAATGTAAACTTTAATGATGAAACATTAAAGCTTTTAATTGATAAGATAGAAGATACAAAAAAGAAATTAGTACCAAATTGCTTTACATGCTCTGACTCATGTGGAAGAAACAATAATTTTGATATGAGTACTCTCTGGACTACTGATGAAGATATTCGTTCATTAAAATCCTTAATACTTTTTGGAATTCGTGGAATGGCTGCATATGCATATCATGCAAGTGTGCTTGGATATACCGATGAAACAATCAGCAAATTCTTCTATAAGGCACTTTTTGCAATCGGAATGAAAGATTGGGGAATGGATAAACTACTTCCTATCGTATTAGAGGTTGGAAAAGTTAATTTAAGATGTATGGAGCTTTTAGATCAAGCAAATACTACAACTTATGGAACTCCTGTACCAACAACGGTACCTCTTACAATTGAAAAAGGACCATTTATTATTATTACAGGTCATGATTTAAAAGATTTACAACTTTTATTAGAGCAGACAAAAGATAAGGGAATCAATATCTATACACATGGTGAAATGCTTCCAGCACATGCATATCCAGAACTCAAGAAGTACTCTCATCTAAAGGGAAACTTTGGTACAGCATGGCAGAATCAGCAGAAAGAGTTTGATAATATTCCTGGAGCAATTCTGTATACAACGAACTGTCTTATGCCTGTAAAACCAAGCTATGCAGACAGAGTATTTACAACAGAAGTTGTATCTTATCCAGAAATTGTACACATAGGAGAAGAAAAGGATTTTACACCAGTTATTGAAAAGGCACTCGCCTTAGGTGGATATACCAAAGATCAGCATATGACTGGAATTAATGGTGGAATACAGGTAACAACTGGTTTCTCACATGGAACTGTATTATCTGTAGCAGATCAGGTGATTGAAGCGGTAAAGAATGGAGATATTAAACATTTCTTCTTGGTTGGTGGATGTGATGGAGCCAGAGTAGGAAGAAATTACTACACAGAGTTTGTAAAACAGTCTCCTGCAGACAGCATTATTTTGACGCTTGCATGTGGAAAATACAGATTCAATGATTTAGATTTAGGAACAATCGGAGGACTTCCAAGAATCATGGATATGGGACAGTGTAATGATGCTTATAGTGCAATCAAGGTCGCAATCGCTTTAGCAGAAGCATTTGAATGTGATGTGAATGAACTTCCGCTATCGATGGTACTTTCATGGTACGAGCAGAAGGCTGTATGTATTTTACTTACGCTTCTTTATCTTGGAATAAAGAACATTCACATAGGACCAACATTACCAACATTCATTTCGCCAAATGTGCTGAATTTCCTGGTAGAGAATTATGGGCTTTCTCCAATTAGTACACCTGAAGAGGATATAAAAAAGTTATTAAATAAATAATCATGAGGGAACCAAACAAAATAGGTGAAAGGTGGTAAAATATTATGAAAAAAAATGAATTTAAACTGGTCGGTGGATGAAATTACTGGTAATATGCCAGATATTTCTTCTATGAGAAGCAAAGAATTTCAAGTCAAAGAGACTAGCAATACAGAATTGCTGAAGGATTATTTAAAGAGACTTGGAAATGGAGAAGATTTAGAAAGTGTTAAAAAAGATTTTGTTCAAAATTTTTCTGATGTAGAAGCTTCTGAAATCATGAAGGCAGAGCAGGAACTTATAAAAGAGGGAACACCTATTACAGAGGTGCAGAAACTGTGTGATGTGCATAGTGCATTGTTTCATGGCTTAACTAAAGAAGAAAAAATAGCAAATGCTGAAAAGGCAGTCGAAGAATCTTTAAAAAAAGAAGAAAGATCCGAAATGAAAATTATGCCGGATGCGTATGTCAGAAAACATGAGCTTGCAAAAGCACTCAGAGAAACAAAGGGGCATCCTCTTTATTCTTTTACAGAAGAAAATGAGAAGTTTAGTAAAGAAATATCAGATATTAGAGGTGCACTAGAAAAGGGCGAAGATGTAAGCAAAAAAATATCAGATTTTAGACAAATAGCAATACACTATGCAAAAAAGGGTGATTTGATTTATCCACTCCTTAAAGTTCGCTATGAAATTTCAGGGCCATCGGATGTTATGTGGACTGTTGATGATGAAATCAGAGATGAATTAGCAGCAATAGATAAAGAAAGCAATCATGACGAAGAATGGATTAATAGAGTACAGGCTGTTTTAACAAGAGCGGATGAAATGATTTATAAAGAGAATAATATATTGTTCCCTATCTGCGCAGTGAATTTTACAGTCGAAGAATGGTATGGAATCTATGAAGATGCCAAAGACTATGCATTAGTGTATGGCATTGAGAATAGATGGGAAGAAGCAGAAAAATATGTGCAGGATAAAAAGAATCGTCATAAGGCGGCTATTAATGAAGGTGAAATAGTAATGGGAGGTGGACATATGAGTGTAGCACAGCTGGAAGCTATGCTTAATACATTGCCAATAGAGATTACATTTATCGATGATAATAATATAAATCGTTTCTTTAACGAAGGAGCGAAAGTGTTCAAACGACCTGGTATGGCAATTGACAGAGAAGTATTCTCTTGTCATCCGCCTAAGATAGAGCCAATGGTTCGTTCCATTATAGAAAGTTTTAAAAATCATACTAGGGATAGCGTTCCGGTCTGGATGGAAAAGCAAGGAAAACCATTTTTAGTAACTTATTATGCAGTGAGAGACAAAAAAGGTATTTATCTTGGAACTGTAGAAGTGGTACAGGATATGCAGTTTGCAAAAGAGCACTTTACAAGCATTTGAGGCTAAGTATATTATCAAAAATAATGTTATTCCAATGTATATATTGTATGTAGAGAAGACTAATATGATGTAACGCTTTCCTTGACCTTATATAGATTATTAGGTATAATTTATAAGTATATTTAAAAAAAAGGGAAGGTTATGAAATGAACGAAAATCGTAATTCATTCAAGGGCTCTATAGGGTTCGTCCTTGCGGCAGCGGGTAGTGCTGTAGGACTTGGTAACATATGGAGATTTCCTTATTTGGCAGCTAAAGATGGAGGAGGATTATTCCTCGTTATTTACATTGTTTTAGCATTAACATTTGGTTTTACTCTACTCACAACAGAAATTGCTATTGGACGAAAGACAAAGCAGAGTCCGCTTACAGCTTACAGCAAGTTAAAGAGTAAGTGGAAGCCACTGGGTATTATTGCGTGTATTGTACCTATTATGATATTACCATACTATGTAACAATCGGTGGATGGGTACTTAAGTATCTTCTTGTTTATATTACAGGTAATGGACATGCAGCAGCACAGGATGGATATTTCTCAGGATTTATTGGTCAGACAGCAGAGCCAATCATAATGATGCTCGTGTTTACAATAATTGTTGCATTTATTATATTCCGTGGTGTTAACAGCGGTATTGAATCATCATCAAAGATAATCATGCCATTACTTATTGTGCTTGTTCTTGGTGTATCTGTATATTCACTTACAATTTCATATACAGACATTGATGGCACAACAAGAACAGGTTTACAGGGATTAGGTGCTTATGTAATTCCTAACATGAAAGGAATTACTGTTAAGCAGTTCTGTACAGTTCTTATGGACGCAATGGGACAGCTTTTCTACAGCTTAAGTGTTGCTATGGGTATTATGATTGCATATGGTTCATATGTAAGTGATGATGCCAATCTTGGAAAGTCAATTAACCAGATTGAGTTATTTGATACAATAGTTGCATTTCTTGCAGGTGTAATGATTATTCCTGCTGTATTTGTATTCATGGGAAGAGACGGAATGACAGCATCAGGTCCAAGTCTTATGTTTGTTTCGCTTCCTAAAGTATTTGATTCTATGGGATTTGCAGGAAATGTAATTGGTGCAATATTCTTTGCAATGGTATTCTTTGCAGCCCTTACAAGTGCTGTTTCAATTATGGAAGCTATTGTTTCAAGCTTTATGGATGAGTTTAAGTTAAGCAGAAACAAGGCTTCTGCAATAGAAACTGTAATTTGTATAGCTGTTGCAGTTATCGTATGCTTAGGATATAACAAGCTGCTATTTGATATTAAGCTTCCTAACGGAGTACATGCACAGGTGCTTGATATTATGGATTATGTCAGCAATAATGTACTTATGCCAATAGTTTCTATAGGAACATGTATCCTTATAGGATGGATACTTAAGCCAAAGACTGTTATAGATGAAGTTGAGAAAACAGGAATTAAGATGGGAAGAAAGGGCCTTTATACAGTTATGGTAAAGTGGGTTGCTCCAATTCTTTTATTCCTTCTTCTTCTCAAATCACTTGGAATTCTTACTATAATCTGATATGTAAGATATTACGTCAGAGGTTAACAAGAGGGTTTTTGTATGATTAGTAAAAAATGTTGTATAATCGCAATGGTTACACTTATATCAATTCTGACACTGACCGGATGCAGCACTATGTTAAAGAATCCGATGAAATACATTCTTTCTCAGGACGAAACCAGACAGGATAATTCAGATAAAGATAATGAAGCAGCATCAGAATCTGCAGATGATAACAAAGATGACAGTAACAGTGAGCCTGATATACGTGTATATGGAACAGAAGATAATACAGATTATTCCATTAATGGAATGCTGGCAATAGCTAAAGACATTAATTCAGATATGAATAATAAAGATGTTAAAGGAGTTGTTCTTGTTCTTAATAAGAAATACTCAGAAGATGTCAGATATTTTCTGTCACTTACAGTTAAGGATGATAAACCTCTTGTAATAATACCATATGATTATAACAACGGCAGTCCGGATTATAAGGTAACACAGGCGAAGGAGTATATTAATAAAGACTTTGATAAGACAGATAATGCCAATAATCAGTTACCAGAAGGATTTTTTGTTAATGTTAATGATTATATGATATTTGACATTGCGGACACTAAGAGATTAGACAATATAGATATTGTATATGATTATGTTGGAATTGATGCAGATGCATTATACAAGAATATGTATCTTAATGATGCTATAGTTATAGTTTCTTCGACTGCCGATGGAGAACTTTCGGAAGAACTTTCAGAAGCTGTATCAGGAAAGAATGCTGGTATTGTAGTAGTATCATGTAGTGAAGATGTATATATGAAGGGTGATTTTGCAGACTGTGGAGATAATATCTTCTATACAGACATGTCGCCTACTAAAGCGAGAATTATGCTGGTATTATTGTTAGATAATAAAAGTGATTCGGGCACATTTAAAAATGCTTTTACCAGGAGGAGAGTTTAATGGATTCAATTAAAGCACAGGACATTATAAGACACATTTTTAAGGATGAAGACAAGGGTGTTGCGTATGTAACCGGACTTTCAATTACAGACGGAGTAGAAGTTCTTACTAAAGTTCTTCCAGAGCTTATCAAGAAGGCACAGGAAAAGAATAATGTCAATGATGAAGGATATTTTAATGAAATAGGTAATGTGTATAGAAAGATTGTTGTAGATAAGCTTCTTAATGCTGACCACTTATGGACAATATATTGTGACAGCACAGGTTATCCATATATGGTTGATGATGATATAGTTGTATTATATGATTATACTAATCATGCCAGAGTAGAAGAACAGCTTGGAAAATATGGATATGACATTTCATATGGTATTGAGGATAAGGATTCAATGCAGTATGAGATAGCTCATTTATATCGTAACGGATGCAGGAATATCAGATTCACAGATGGCAAGGATAACGAGCTTATTGTTTCAAGAGAAGAGATTGGAACATATGACCAGTATATAAGAGAAGATTTCGTGACTAATCCAGGACTTCAGAATGCACTTATCAAGTTCTTCCAGGAGTACAGAAAGCCAGGAGATTCAACAGCTAAGGCGGCAATTTTAAGAGATAAAGAAGCAGAACTTAAGAAAGCTATACGTAATGCGGATTACATGGTTCCTTGTACTAAGGAAGAAACAGATGATTCTGTTTCTATTGCACATCCTTATGTTGATATAACTGATAAGGTTGAGCATAAAGAAGGCGAGCAGGTATTGGCGCTTCCTGTATTTACAGATGGTATAGAGCTTGATAAATGCTATTTTGATAAGCATGAGAATATGTTATATACATATATGGAGCTGTTAAAGTCAGTGAAGGAGATTGGTGCATCAGGAATAGTTATTAATCCATTAGGTGTGAGTTATTATGTTCCACTTGATATTATGAAAAAGATAATAGCTGATTAGAATATTGCAATGAAAATTGGCTAGAATTATTATGAAACTACAAGACACACTGGTATATGCTGGTGTGTTTTTTTCTAGGATTAAGTATAGGAGGATGTAATGGAAAGAGTGTATATTGCAATAGATCTTAAATCATTCTATGCAAGTGTTGAGTGCGTTGAAAGAGAATCAGACCCGCTTACCACTAATCTCGTTGTAGCTGATGAATCTAGAACAGCCAAAACAATATGTCTTGCAGTTACTCCTTCTCTTAAGAAATATGGACTTTCCGGACGAAGCAGGCTTTTTGAGGTAGAACAGAAGGCAAAAGAAATTGAAGAACGCACAGGAAAGAAGCTAGAATATACTGTAGCAGTTCCAAGAATGGGACTTTATATAGAATATTCGTCGAAGATATATTCTATATATCTTAAATATTTCAGCAAGGATGACATAACTGTATACAGTATTGATGAAGTATTTATTGATGCAACGGATTATATGAAGCTGTATAATATGACGGCAAGACAGCTTACCGCAAAAGTTATTGAGGATGTGTATGATACGACAGGAATAACGGCTACTGCAGGAATTGCACCTAATCTGTATCTGTGCAAGATAGCAATGGATATAGTTGCAAAGCATATACAGGCAGACAGCAAGGGTGTGCGTATCGCAGAATTAAGTGTTAATGATTACAGAAAAATGTTATGGGGTCATACACCTCTTACTGACTTCTGGAGGGTTGGACCAGGAATATCAAGACAGCTTGAAAAACATGGGATAAAGACTATGGGGGATATTGCGAGAATGTCTCTTGAAGATGAGGACTGGCTGTATAAGCAGTTTGGTGTAGATGCAGAGATTCTAATAGACCACGCATGGGGATATGAACCGTGTACAATTGCAGATATTAAGAAATATAAGCCCAAGGCGAGCAGCCTGTGTTCAGGACAGGTGTTAAAAGAGCCATATACATTTGAAGACGCAAGAATAGTAGTTGGAGAGATGGCAGATGAGCTTGCATTGGATTTAGTTGATAAAGGTTTTGTGACCGATTCGATTGCGTTAAATGTAACTTATGACAGGGTAAATGTTGATAAAGGAACTTACAAGGGTGAAATCCATGTAGACAGATATGGAAGGGAAGTTCCACAAGGACTTAATAAATCTGTTTCACTTACGACATGTACATCTTCATCAAAACAGTTAAGAGAAGCTTTTCTTGATATATATGATAAATACACTAACAGAAAGCTGTATATCAGGAAGTTAAATCTTACAGTTGCCAATCTTACTAATGAGGGTTTTCAGCAGTTTGATATGTTTACAGACCAGACACAGCTTGAACGCGAAAAGAAGATGCAGCATGCCATGCTTGATATTAAGAAAAAATATGGTAAGAATGCGGTCATGAAAGCTAATAACCTGCAGAGTAAGGCGACTGCAATTGAAAGAAACGGTCAGATTGGAGGTCACAGGGCATAGCTTATGGGTAAATATGATGATATAATTAATATGAAATGGCCGGTACCGAGTAAAAGACCAAGAATGGATATGGAAAGCAGAGCTAAGATATTCTTACCTTTCTCAGCATTGAAGGGACTTGGCAATGCTATTGACGAGCAGAATAAAACTAAAGATAATATGAAAGAGTACGAATATTTTGACGAGGAGAATAAGGGAGAAGAATTTTATGAGTAATACAATGAAAGAAAATAAAATGGGTATAATGCCTGTTAATAAGTTGCTTATTAATATGGCTCTGCCAATGATGATATCAATGCTTGTACAGGCACTGTATAATATTGTTGACAGTATATTTGTTGCAAGAATAAGTGAGGAAGCGCTTACAGCGGTTTCAATGGCATTTCCAATGCAGAATCTTATGATTGGTGTTGCAGGCGGCGTGGGTGTAGGTACTAATGCGCTGCTTTCAAGGGCATTAGGAGAAGGAAGGCATGAAGAAGCTGATAAGATGGCGGTACAGGGTATATTCATAACAGCCTGCAGCTATATAATATTTCTTGCCATAGGACTTTTCTTTGCCAGAGAGTTTTTTGTTATTCAGGGTGCTAATGAAGTGATAGCTGACTATGGTTATGACTATCTTTCAGTTATTCTTATTGTCAGCTTTGGCTGTCTGTTCCAGATGATATTTGAGAGATTATTACAGGCTACAGGAAGAACATTTTACAGTATGATTACACAGGGTACAGGTGCAATAATTAATATTATTCTTGACCCGATACTTATATTTGGTCTGCTTGGTGCACCAAAGCTTGGTATTGTAGGTGCAGCAGTAGCTACGGTTGCGGGCCAGATTGTTGCAGCAGTTATGGCAGTGATATTTAATATTAAGGTTAATAAAGAGATACATATTACTTTTAAGGGATTCAGACCATCAGGAAAAAGAATTTGCAATATCTTATTCATAGGAATTCCATCAGTTATTATGATGGCGATTGGTTCTGTTATGACATTCTGTATGAATAAGATTCTGGTTGTATTCACATCAACAGCGGTTGCTGTATTCGGCGTGTATTTTAAGCTGCAGAGCTTTGCATTTATGCCAATATTTGGTATGAACAGTGGAATGGTTCCTATAATAGCTTTTAATTATGGGGCCAAGAGAGAAGACAGAGTTATACAGACACTTAAGCTTGCAGTAATGTATGCAGAGATAATAATGATACTTTTTATGATTGCAGTTCAGATATTCCCGGTTCCAATGCTGTCAATATTTAGTGCATCGTCAGATATGATACGAATGGGAGTTCCTGCTTTAAGGACTATATCAATAAGTTTTATATTTGCAGGAATATGTATTATATGCAGTTCGTTCTTTCAGGCACTTGGAAGCAGCATATACAGCATGCTTGTATCATTTGTAAGACAGATTATATTCCTTGTGCCATGTGCTTATATTTTTTCGAAAACAGGGAATGTTAATCTTGTATGGTTGGCATGGCCTATTGCAGAGCTTGCTTCAGTCGCATTAAGTGTATTCTTCTTTATCAGGGTAAGAAAGAAGAAGTTCGCATTTATGGAACAGTAACGGATATAATTCAGAAAGATGAGGATAAGATATGAACAGACATATAGAAAAAGCCAAGGAACTCCGTTCACCTGAAAAATGTTATAACTGTGCAGAAACTATTATGATGGCTTATGCTGATGATCTGGGATTGAGTGAGACACAGGCAGAATGCCTTGGATGTAATTTCGGCGGAGGTATGAAATGTGGTGGAACATGTGGTGCAATTACCGGCGGGCTTATGGTGCTTGGAGCATTGGGAGTAAGCAGTCCGGCTGTTGTTGGTGCATTTCAGAGAACTATCAGGGATAACCACGATGGAATGACTAACTGTGCAGACCTTTTAAGAGATAATGCTTTAAAGGGTGGAGAAAAAAAGGCACATTGTGACAGTATGATTATGGAATCAATAAGGCTTATTGATGAGTTGACAGGTAAAGACAAGTAAAAATGCAGTTTGTTTATTGATAATATTTATCAATAAGATATAGTGAATTATATAGTGAAATGTGATAAAGTAAGCGGGGTTAGGGCATTCTAACCTACGCTTACTTTTTTTGTGCCTGTTGATGATAAATTTTCACCTATTGACACAAAATTAATAAGTGCTAATATAATGAATATATGAACGATTGTTCATATAATGATATGAGAGGGCGTGCCCGAAGGAGGTAAATATGTTTTTAGAGATTAAGGGAATCAAAAAGCATTATGGAGAAGGCGAAAGCCGGGTGGAAGTACTGAATGGAATAGACATAGAGGTTAATAAAGGGGAAATCGTTGTATTGCTTGGTCCATCAGGTTCTGGTAAATCAACACTGCTTAATATTATCGGTGGTATTGATGATGCAGACGAGGGTTACATATCTATAGATGGTGAGAAGACAGCGGATATGAATGAAAAGCGTCTTACACAGTACAGAAGAAAGCATCTCGGATATGTTTTTCAGATGTATAATCTTATACCTAACCTTACTGTAAGAGAGAATATTGAGGTTGGTGCTTACCTAAGTGATAAGGCACTTGATACAGATGAGATTCTTAATACATTAGGACTTTCAGATCACGCTGATAAGAAGCCTAATCAGTTATCAGGCGGACAGCAGCAGAGAACTTCAATAGGAAGAGCACTTATCAAGAATCCTGATATCCTGTTGTGTGATGAGCCCACAGGAGCGCTTGATTACAACACATCTAAGGATATATTAAAGCTTATTGAAGACGTTAATAAGAAGTACGGTAATACTATAATAATAGTTACACATAATGACGCTATCAAAAATATGGCAGACAGGGTTATTACATTAAGAGATGGCAGAATCCGTAAGAACTATGTTAATGATAATAAGATTGCAGCAGCAGACCTTGAATGGTAAGAGAGGAGTTAAGTATGAGAAATCCTTTAAATAAGCGTCTGCCAAGAGAATTAAAGCATGACTTTGGTAAATATCTTGTTATATTCTTATTTATGGTTATGATGATTTCGTTAGTAAGCGGATTCCTTGTAGCAGACAACAGTGTTAAGCACTCATATGATGAGGGCTTTGAAAAATATAATCTTGAAGATGGACATTTTGCATTAGATAAAGAGCCTGACAGTGCTCTTTTAAAAAATATTGAAAGTAAGACCGACAGTAAGCTTTATGACTTGAGATATTTTGAGGAAGATGAGGCTGACAGCGGTGCAACAATCAGAGTATATAAAGACAGAACAGAGGTTAATCTTGAGTGCGTTATGGAAGGTGAGATGCCTGCCTCTGATAATGAAATAGCACTTGACCGTATGTATGCACAGAATGCGAAGATTAAGGTTGGAGACACAATTAAGCTCGCAGGAAAAGAATTAAAGGTTACCGGTTTTGTCGCAGTTCCTGATTACAGCTGTCTTTTTGAGAATAATTCAGATATGATGTTTGATTCAACTAATTTTTCTATTGCAGTTATGACTGATAAGGGCTTTGAAAAAGTTTCAAGTAATCATGTGAAATATAATTATGCTTGGAAGTATAACAAGGAAGTTTCAGGTGATAAGGCAGAAAAAGAGGCTTCAGACGATTATCTGGAAAATCTTGGTGATGTTATCAAAGAATATGATACAGAGCTTATAATGAGTGGAAATACAGATATTATCAGTGTATCTGATTATCTTCCAAGATACACTAACAAGGCTGTTAATTTCACAGGAGATGATATGGGTTCAGATAAGGCAACTATTATGCTTTTTGACTATATTGTAGTGGTTGTAATCGCATTTGTATTCGCTGTTACAACATCTAACACAATCAGTCAGGAGGCTGGTGTTATCGGAACATTAAGAGCGTCAGGCTATAAGAGAGGTGAGATTGTAAGACATTACATGGTCCTTCCTGTTGCTGTAACACTGGTTGCTGCTGTTGCTGGTAATATACTTGGTTACACTCTTCTGGAGAAGTTTTTTGTAAATGTGTATTATAACAGCTACAGTCTGTGTACTTACACGACACTGCTTAATGCAGAAGCATTTGTTGATACGACAGTTGTTCCAATTATTATTATTTTTGTTGTTAATCTTATTGTACTTGAAAAGAAGCTCCGGCTTTCTCCGCTTAAGTTTTTAAGACATGAGCTTACTAACAGAAAGAGAAAGAAGCTTATAAAGTTAAGCCACAAGCTTCCTTTCATGACAAGATTCAGATTAAGGATAATGTTCCAGAATATACCTAATTATCTGACATTGTTTTTAGGAATTCTGATTGCAGGTGCACTTGTTGTATTCAGTATCATGTTCGAGCCGCTTATTGATGATTATGCTGATGTTGTTAAGAAGTCACAGATATGTGATTATCAGTATGTGTTAAAAAGTCAGGCAGAAACTGATGTTTCTGGTGCAGAAAAGTACTGTGTGACATCGCTTGATACAACTGATGAAAAATACATGACAGATGATATTATGATATATGGTATTCAGGATAACAGCAGGTATGTTGATGTGGATATCAAGGATGATGAGATACTTGTATCTAATGGTGTAATGGTCAAATACGGACTAAAAAAGGGTGATACATTTAAACTAAAAGATCCGTATTCAGATAATGAGTATGAATTCACAATAGCAGGAAGTTATAAATATGATGCTGCACTTGCAGTATTCATGACAAGAAAAAACTTTATTGATACATTTGACAAGGCTGATGATTACTTCACTGGATACTTCACAGACAAGAAGCTGACAGATATTGATGATAAATATGTTGCTTCAATAGTTACATATGAAGACCTTATCAAAGTGTCTAACCAGATGAAGGTTTCAATGGGCGAGATGATGTATATACTGAAGTATTTTGGAATTATAATGTTCGTGCTTCTTATGTATCTGTTATCTAAACAGATTATTGAAAAGAATGCACAGTCAATTTCAATGACTAAGATTCTTGGTTTTAAGAATGGAGAGATAGGCGGACTGTATATTGTAGCTACTTCAATTATGGTAGTTATATCACTGGTTGTTTCTGTACCTATAGTAAATGCTATGCTTAAATGGGCATTCTCATCATATCTTTACACTATGATGACAGGATATATTCCATACATGGTTAGAAGAAGCTGTTTTGTTGAGATGGTTATTCTTGGAATTGTATGCTATGCGGTTGTTGCTGTGCTTCAGCTTGTGAAGATTTCTAAGATTCCTAAGACGGATGCTTTGAAGAACGTAGAGTAAGGGTTTTATGGTGTGTTGCACTTCAGACACGCTTCCGCTCGTGGAAGTGCGCAGCGGTACTAAGTTCACTGCTCCCTTTGGGAGTGCGTTCACTAAGTGCCGGCGCACTTCCAACGGTCTGAAGCTGCAACACATCATAAAACAGGCTTGCTGGGTGTAGGCTCAGGCTCGTTTCCCTTTGGGAAACATCGCTTCCTTGTTGACCGGAAGGTTTTGTTGTGGAGTGGGCTTGTTCCCCTTTTGGGAACATCGCTTCATTGTTGCCCAGAAGGCGTGTGGGCTCGTTCCCCTTTGGGGAACATCGCATTTTTGATGTGATACCTATAGGTAGTCGTATTATTGATGGATTTATAGGTAGAAGTATGGAAAAATCTTGTATTATTTTGATTTTTATTCTGTAAACACCTATAAGATGGTTCATTATGGACTGTCTTATAGGTGTTTTTTGCTGGAAATTCGTGGAATCAGCGAAAAAATACCTATAAATGCTTATGAAAAATAATATTTATAGGAACGACATTTCCGCAAAGAGATACAAAGCTGGT
>OHUA01000831.1_pt1 | contig 13697 bp, 9 predicted proteins | sample 1579051 | NCBI WGS metagenome assembly OHUA01 (sample SAMEA3879559, study PRJEB24766) | human gut metagenome | biome: human-associated habitat; feature: feces | place: USA | collected 1985/1987 | reverse complement strand
GAAGATGAACAGGGATTGCAGATGCCGCAGCGTGAGCCGTTCCAGATTGACATCGCCTTTGCGGTGGATGAGTTTAATTTCTTTAGTTAATACCGCAGGAGGATAGAAAGATGGAGCAATTTACAGAGGGTGCAAGTACCCGTGAAGAAATAAAGAACAAGCTCCGTCAGAACTTTGACGGTAAGATTGTTCGGAAAGACTTGACAAAGAAAATTAAAGAAGGGGCGAATGTCCCGGTGTATGTTCTTGAGTTCTTGTTGGGACAGTATTGCAGTTCAGATGATGAGACTGTTATAGAGAAAGGCGTACAGAATGTGAAGCGTATTCTTGCTGACAACTTTGTACGCCCGGATGAATCACAGAAAATTCTGTCTCAGCTGCGTAAAAAAGGCAGTCACACAATTATTGATATGGTGACTGTTCGACTGGATATGAAAAAGGATTGCTTTTTTGCAGAGTTTTCTAATTTGGGCGTTGGTAATGTACCAATTGCCGACGAATATCCGGAAAAATTTGATCGCCTGCTTTGTGGCGGTATCTGGTGTATTGTTCAGCTGGATTATGAGGTTGAAGGCGACAATAATTTTGGTATTGAGGACATTGATGGAAATCCACTTCGTTCAAAACAGAAAAAGCAGAAAGATATTTCACCAATCAGTATCCGTAAGCTGACACCGATTCAGATGCCGCACATTGATATTGAGGAACTGAAGCAGGGACGAAAAGCTTTTACGAAAGATGAATGGTTGGATATCCTTCTTCGTTCTATCGGAATGGAACCGGATGAATTTACATACCGTGAGAAATGGTTGCTCTTGACACGTATGATTCCATTAGTTGAGAATAACTTTAATCTTTGTGAGCTGGGACCGAGAAGTACCGGTAAATCTCATCTTTACAAAGAGATTTCACCGAACAGTATTTTAATTTCCGGTGGACAGACGACGGTTGCAAACCTGTTTTACAATATGGGACGCAAAACGGTCGGACTGGTCGGCTTATGGGATTGTGTAGCCTTTGATGAAGTGGCAGGTATCAAGTTTAAAGATAAAGATGGCATTCAGATTATGAAGGATTACATGGCATCCGGATCTTTTGCCCGTGGCAAAGAAGAAAAAGCTGCTACTGCGTCCATGGTATTTGTGGGAAATATCAATCAGAGTGTGGACGTGCTGTTGAAAACGTCCAGTCTGTTTGCACCTTTCCCACAGGAAATGGGAACAGATACAGCATTTCTTGATCGTATGCACTGTTATCTTCCAGGATGGGAGATACCGAAGTTTAGACCGGAGCATTTTACCGATGATTACGGTTTTATCAGTGACTATTTGGCAGAGTTCATCCGAGAGCTTCGCAAGGAGCAGTATGGAGATGCACTTGATCACTACTTCCGCTTGGGAAGAAATCTGAATCAGCGTGATACAATTGCGGTTCGTCGTATGATAGACGGTTATCTGAAGTTGATGTACCCAAATGGTGAGTTTACCAAAGAAGAACTGGAAGAAATTATTCAGATTGCATTGGAAATGCGTCGCCGTGTCAAGGAGCAATTGAAGAAGCTGGGTGGTATGGAGTTTTATGATGTGAACTTCTCCTATATAGATTTAGAAGATATGTCAGAACATTATGTTTCCGTACCAGAACAGGGTGGCGGTAAGCTGATACCGGACGGAATGTGTAATCCGGGACAGGTTTATACCGTATCCAGAGGAAAAAGTGGTATGATTGGTGTATTCCGTTTGGAAAGCCAGATGCTTCCGGGCAATGGCAAAATTGAACGGACTGGCTTAGGCAGTGATTCTAAATGCAAGGAATCGGTGAACACGGCATTTAATTATCTGAAAGCCAACGGCAATCGGATCAGTGGCTCTATCAGCACCTCGACCAAGGATTACATCATCAATTATCAGGATTTGCAGGGTATCGGTATGACAGACAAATTGGCACTTCCAACATTGATTGCACTTTGTTCGATTGCCCTTGGAAAGCCTGTTGTCAGCAACTTGGCAGTGTTGGGAGATATAACAATTAGTGGCACAATGATAAAGGTGGATGAACTTGCCAATACACTTCAGGTGTGTCTGGATAGCGGCGCAAAGAAGGTGCTGATTCCGAGTACCTCGTTTGTTGATTTTGCAAGTGTTCCGGCTGATCTGATGAGTGCATTTCAGCTAATTCCGTATCAGAGTGCGGAAGATGCAGTGTTTAAGGCGTTGGGGGTAGAGTAATATAAGGAGGGATAAGTTTCATTTATATAGATGTCTGAGGAAAATTTAATAGAAAAAACATGAAAAAAGCACTGAAAACCGTTGGATTATCGGTTTTACAGTGCTTTTTCTTTTTCATGATGTATATAATCCCCTAAATAATAGATATGACGCGAAGACAGAAATAGAAAAACTTGAAAAAAATGGTGTAAAAGTGGTGTAAATACCGTCAAAATCAATTTAATAGAAAATTTATAAAGCTTGGAACCCCAGTAAAATCAGGGGTTTCAAAAATTTTATTAAAAAAATTAGCACTCGAGGGTTGACATTGCTAATAGGTGGTGGTATGTTATGTACAGATAAAAAATTAGCACTCCAAAATACAGAGTGCTAACAAATTAAAAGCATACTTCAGATGGAGCGTGTGACCAATGGAAAATGAAAACAAAGAACTAGAATTGAGCGAGAGACAGCTTACCATACTGGATGCAATCATCCGCAATTATCTCGCCACAGGAGAGCCGGTTGGCTCACGTACAATTTCAAAATATACAGATCTTAATCTGAGCTCGGCAACAATCAGAAATGAGATGAGTGACTTAGAGGAGATGGGCTATATAGTACAGCCACATACCTCAGCAGGAAGAATTCCTTCGGATAAGGGCTACAGATTATATGTAGACCATCTTATAGAGACCAATGATAAGAAGGAAAAAGAGCTTTCTGATATGAAGGAGCTGGTCATTGAAAATACCGAGAAGATGGAGCAGGTGTTAAAGCAGGCGGCGAAGGTACTTGCAAACAATACCAATTATGCCACACTTGTTTCTGCACCGGATGTCAATCACAACAAGGTGAAATTTATCCAGCTTTCACAGGTTGACGACCAGCACCTGCTTGCAGTAATTGTTATGAACAATAATATGGTCAGAAACAAGATGCTTGATTTATATGAGCCGCTTGACAATGAGACGATACTTAAGCTCAACATTCTGCTTAACACCTCATTAAACGGACTCGCAATGAACGAGATTAATCTTGGAAACATTGCAAGCATAAAGGAACGCGCTGGTATTCATTCAGGAATTGTCTCTGATGTGATTGATGCATTGGCACAGACCTTTGCTGAGAGTGAGGATCTTAAGATTTACACCAGCGGAGCGACAAATATTCTGAAGTATCCTGAGCTTTCGGATTCCAATAATGCAGCGACACTTTTGTCAGCATTTGAGGAAAAGGAAGAGCTAGCAAGCCTTGTTACTGAATCCCTATCCGATTCCGAGAAGAAGGACAATGGAACAGGCATTCAGGTTTATATAGGAAATGAATCTCCAATCCAGACCATGAAGGACTGCAGTGTTGTCACTGCGACATATGATCTGGGTGAGGGCGTAAAGGGCACGATAGGAATTGTCGGACCAAAGCGTATGGATTATGAAAAAGTAATGGATAATCTAAAGACTCTTAAATCCCAGTTAGATGGAATTTATAAGAAGTCTGAGGATGAAACATAGGAAGGTGGTCAAAAATGCCAGAGGATATTAAAAAAGAAGCAATCGACAATGAGACTGCAGAAAGCAAAGCAGAAGAGATAGAGATTGAAGGAGCTGATGAGGAAAGCACTCAGGCAGCCGAAGAAGCAAAAGATACAGATATTAATGAAACTGAATCAGATGATGATGCTTTAGCTGATGCAGATGCAAAAGCAGATGATAAGTCAGATGAAAAGAAAGGTCTATTCAAGAAAAAGAAAAAAGACAAGAAGGATGAGCAGATTGAAGAGCTTAACGACCGTCTGAAAAGACAGATGGCAGAGTTCGAGAACTTCCGCAAGAGAAGTGAGAAGGAAAAATCCCAGATGTTTGACATGGGAGCAAAGACAATAGTTGAGAAAATCCTTCCTGTAATCGACAATTTCGAGAGAGGTCTTGCAGCAGTACCGGATGATAAGAAGGATGATCCTTTTATCACAGGTATGGATAAGGTCTACAAGCAGATGCTCACAGAGCTTGATGCTGCAGGTGTAAAGCCAATAGAGTGCGTAGGACAGGAGTTTGACCCTGATTTCCACAATGCAGTGATGCAGGTTGAAAATGATGAACTTGAGTCAGGCACCGTAGCACAGGAGCTTCAGAAGGGCTATATGTACAAGGATTCAGTGGTACGCCACAGCATGGTATCGGTAGTACAGTAATGATGTGTACATCTATCCGGCATGACAGTGAATCAGATTTATATGAATGCAGACAGCATTTAAGGGATTCATGTGAGACAACGGATGGTTACAAATATATTAAACATGTAAAAACACTATATTTAATAGGAGGAAAATAAAATGGGCAAAATCATTGGTATTGATTTAGGAACAACAAACAGCTGCGTAGCAGTTATGGAAGGTGGAAAACCTACAGTTATAGCAAACCAGGAGGGTGCAAGAACCACTCCTTCAGTAGTTGCTTTCACAAAGACAGGAGAGAGACTTATCGGTGAGCCTGCAAAGCGTCAGGCAGTTACAAATGCTGAGAAGACAATTTCTTCTATCAAGAGACATATGGGTACAGATTACAAGGTGCAGATTGATGACAAGAGCTACAGCCCACAGCAGATTTCAGCTATGGTACTTCAGAAGTTAAAGGCTGATGCAGAGGGATACCTTGGTGAGAAGGTTACAGAGGCAGTTATCACAGTTCCTGCTTACTTCAACGATGCACAGCGTCAGGCTACTAAGGATGCTGGTAAGATTGCAGGTCTTGATGTAAAGCGTATTATCAACGAGCCTACAGCAGCAGCTTTAGCTTATGGTCTTGATAATGAGCATGAGCAGAAGATTATGGTTTACGATTTAGGTGGTGGTACATTCGATGTGTCTATTATCGAAATCGGTGATGGTGTAATTGAAGTTCTTGCTACAGCTGGTAATAACAAGCTTGGTGGTGATGATTTCGATAATGCTGTTACACAGTATATGTTAAATGATTTCAAGGCTAAGGAAGGCGTTGACCTTTCTAAGGATACAATGGCTCTTCAGAGACTTAAGGAAGCAGCTGAGAAGGCTAAGAAGGAACTTTCAAGCACAACTCAGACAGAAATCAATCTTCCTTACATCACAGCTACAGCTGAAGGACCAAAGCACTTTGAGATGACTCTTACAAGAGCTAAATTCGATGAATTAACACATGACCTTGTAGAAAAGACTGCAGAGCCAGTTAAGAATGCACTTTCAGATGCAGGTCTTACAGCTTCAGAGCTTTCAAAGGTATTATTAGTTGGTGGTTCTACAAGAATCCCTGCTGTGCAGGATAAGGTTAAGTCATTAACAGGACATGAGCCAAGCAAGACTCTTAACCCAGATGAGTGCGTAGCTATCGGTGCTTCTATCCAGGGTGGTAAGTTAGCTGGTGATGCAGGTGCTGGTGATATCCTTCTTCTTGATGTAACACCACTTTCACTTTCAATCGAGACAATGGGTGGTATTGCTACAAGACTTATTGAGAGAAATACAACTATTCCTACAAAGAAGAGCCAGATTTTCTCTACAGCTGCTGATAACCAGACAGCCGTTGATATCAACGTTGTACAGGGTGAAAGACAGTTTGCCAGAGATAACAAGTCACTTGGACAGTTCAGACTTGATGGTATCCCTCCAGCAAGAAGAGGTGTTCCACAGATTGAAGTTACATTTGATATCGATGCCAATGGTATTGTAAATGTATCTGCTAAGGACCTTGGAACAGGTAAGGAACAGCACATCACAATTACTGCTGGTTCTAACATGTCTGATGAAGATATCGATAAGGCAGTTAAGGAAGCTGCTGAGTTCGAGGCTCAGGATAAGAAGCGTAAGGATGCTATTGATGCACGTAACGAAGCTGATTCAATGGTATTCCAGACACAGAAGGCTATGGATGAGGCAGGCGACAAGCTTGATGCTTCTGACAAGGCTGCAGTTGAGACTGACCTTAACGCATTAAAGGCACTTGTTGATGGTTCTGATCCAGAAAACATGACAGATGCACAGGTTGATGAAATCAAGGCTGCCAAGGAAAAACTTATGGAAAGCGCTCAGAAGCTTTTCGCTAAGTTATATGAGTCACAGCAGGCTGCTGGTGGTGCAGGCCCAGACATGGGAGCAGGTGCAGGTCCTGATATGGGTGCTGGTGCTTCTAATGGTTCAGCTCCATACGGTGATGATGTAGTTGACGGAGATTACAAAGAGGTTTAATTGTCAGCAATAACTGACTGGAATAAGGACTGCATGGGGTGAGAACTCCGTGCAGTTTCTGTTGATTAAATAAGAAAGAGGAAGCAATCATGGCAGATAAGAGAGATTATTATGAAGTCCTTGGCGTGCCTAAGGATGCCGATGACGCTGCTATTAAGAAAGCATACAGACAACTTGCAAAGAAATATCATCCTGATATGAATCCAGGGGATAAAGAAGCTGAAATAAAATTCAAAGAGGCTTCTGAAGCTTATGCGGTGTTAAGCGATGCTGAAAAGAGAAGACAGTATGACCAGTTTGGCCATGCCGCATTTGAAGGCGGAGCAGGTGGAGCTGGAGCAGGTGGCTTCGATTTCGATTTTGGTGACATGGGAGATATTTTCGGAGATCTCTTTGGCGGTATGTTCGGAGGCGGCGGAAGCAGACGAAACAGCAATGGACCAAGAAGAGGTGCTGATGTAAGAGTTAATGTAAGAATTACATTTGACGAGTCAGTAAGGGGAACAACCAAGAAGATAGATGTTACATTAAAGGATGAGTGCTCAAGCTGTCACGGTACAGGAGCTAAGCCTGGTACATCACCAGAGACCTGTAGCAAATGTGGTGGTCGTGGACAGGTAACTTTCACACAGCAGTCATTCCTTGGAATGGTAAGAAGTCAGCAGCCATGTCCTGACTGTCATGGAACTGGTAAGATAATTAAGGAGAAGTGTCCGGATTGTTACGGAACAGGCTATATAAGCAGCAAGAAGACTATTGAAGTCAATATCCCGGCTGGTATCGATAATGGCCAGTGCGTACGTATACAGGGCAAAGGTGAGCCGGGAGTTAATGGTGGACCAAGAGGTGACCTTTTAGTTGCTGTTATTATCTCAGCAAGCACAGAATTTGAAAGAGATGGATACAATATATTCTCTAATGTTGTAATAAGCTATCCTACCGCAGTACTTGGCGGTGAAATCAAGGTTAAGACTGTTGATGGAGAAGTATTGTACGAAGTTAAGCCGGGAACAGCATCAGGTACAAGAGTAAGACTTAAAGGCAAAGGTATGCCAAGTGTAAGAAATGCAGCACAGAGAGGCGATCATTATATCACTTTAATAGTTGATATTCCTACAAAGCTTAATCAGGAGCAGAAGGACGCACTTATGGCATATGAAAAGGCGCTTACAGGCAATGAAAGACACGGTAAGAAGAAAGGTCTTTTCGGCAAATAAATACTATAGCTTACATATGTAATGTAAGTTTACACTCACCCCACAATGTGGTAAAATCCTACATTGTGGGGTATTATATTTATATGTATAATTCCTTATTGTAAAGATTGGAGATTAAAGCAGTAATATGAATTTAGAGACAAGATATAACGAACTTAATAAAGATTACGGTGCATATGAGCTTGTGAACATTGAAAAGCTTAATGATCTTAATTCTGTAGGACTTTTATTAAAGCATAAGAAATCAGGTGCGAGAGTTGCAATTATTTCTAATGATGATGATAACAAGGTATTTTCTATAGGTTTTAAGACACCACCGGATAATGACACGGGAATGCAGCATATAATTGAACATTCTACCTTGTGTGGTTCAAGAAAATATCCGGTTAAAGACCCATTTGTAGAACTATGCAAGGGTTCTCTTAACACATTTCTTAATGCAATGACTTATCCGGATAAGACAGTATATCCTGTTGCAAGCTGCAATATGGCAGATTTTAAGAATATTATGGATGTCTATATGGATGCGGTATTCTATCCTGCAATGTATGAGCATGAGGAGATATTCAAGCAGGAAGGCTGGCATTATGAGCTTGAAGATGTAGATGGAGAGCTTGCTTATAACGGAGTTGTATTTAATGAGATGAAGGGTGTGTATTCTTCAGCAGATGATGTGCTTTCAAGATATACATTTGTATCACTCTTCCCTGATTCTGAATACAAGAATGAATCCGGTGGTGACCCTGAGGCTATACCACAGCTTAAGTATGAGGATTTCATTAAGTATCACAAGGAATATTATCATCCTGTGAACAGTTATATCTATCTGTACGGAGATATTGATGTTGATGAGAGGCTTGAATATCTTAATAACGAATACCTCTCAGCTTTTGATAAGAATGATGTCAATATAGATGCCGAGGTAACTTTCCAGAAAGCATTTGATGCACCTAAGTATGAGACAAGAGAGTATGCAATTACAGATGATGAGCCAGAGGAGGATAACACTTATCTTTCTTACAATGTTGTTATCGGAACATCAACAGACCCTGTAAGCTACCTTGCATTACAGATTCTTGATTATGCACTTATCATGGCACCGGGTGCTCCGCTTAAGCAGGCACTTATTGACGCCGGAATTGGAACAGATGTGTACAGTGTGTTAGAGACTTCTGTGTATCAGCCGGTGTATTCAATTATTACTAAGAATGCGAATGAAAGTGACAGAGACAGATTTGTGAGTGTTGTTGAAGACACGCTTTCTGATATTGTTAAGAACGGTCTTAGCAAGAGAATGGTTAAGGCAGGAATCAACTATTACGAATTCAAATACAGAGAAGCTGATTTTGGGCCATATCCGAAGGGACTTATGTATTATCTCACAATGATGGACAGCTGGCTTTATGATGAGAACAAGCCATTTGTTCATGTTGAGGCAGGAGAGACATTTGAAATAATCAAGAAGAATTCAGAGAACGGCTTCTTTGAGAAATTCATTGAAGACAATATTATTAATAATAATCATGAGGTAGTGTTAAGTCTTGTTCCAAAGCATGGACTTGCAGAGGAGAAGGAAGCAAAGGAAGCAGAGCAGCTTGCAAAGTATAAGGCAACACTTTCCAAGGAAGAACTGGAAGAGCTTGTTAAGCAGACAAAGGCATTAAAGGAATATCAGGATACACCTTCAAGCCAGAAGGATCTTGAGAAGATTCCACAGCTTGAGTTAAAGGATATCACAAGAGAGCCGGCTAAGTTATATATTGACCCTAAGAAGATTGGTGGTGTTGATGTAATCCACCACAATATGTTCACTAATGGAATTGCATATATAATGATGTGCTACGACTGTAAGAATGTGCCTGATGAACTGCTTCCATATATCGGACTTTTAAGCTCGGTTCTTGGACTTATGGATACTGAAAAGTACACATATACAGAGCTGACTAATGAAATCAATATTAACTGTGGTGGAATCTCAACTGATGCTGCCATATACACAGATAATAAGGATTTTGACAAATGTACTATCATGTATGAGGTTAAGGGTAAGGTTCTCTATGACAATATCCAGTTCGTCCTTGATATGATGAATGAAATTATATATAAGACAAAGTTCTCAGATTATAAGAGACTTAAAGAGATAATTGCGAAGCTTAAGTCAAGAATGGAAAGCACAATGACAAGTGCAGGACATTCAACAGCAATGCTTGCAGGTATGGCACAGTTCTCAAGAAATGCATATTATTCTAACGAGATGAGAGGATATGGGTTCTATGAGCTTATACAGAAGCTTGACTCACAGTTTGATGAGCTTAAGGAAGATATCGCAGATAAGTTAAGCAAACTTGTCGATTATATATTCCACAAAGAGAATATTATTGTCAGCTTTACTGCTGATGATAAGGGATATGATGCATTTGCACCTGCTTTCGGAAAGTATGCGGAAGGATTGAAAAAATCGGACATGCCAGTATGCGAAAGAAAGTACACACCTGCAAATGTCAAGACAGGATATACTTCAGCTTCACAGGTCCAGTATGTTGCAAGATGTGGTAACTTCAGAGATGGAGGATATGAATACACAGGAGCATTAAGAGTGCTTAAGGTTATATTCTCATATGATTATCTCTGGATTAATGTAAGAGTTAAAGGCGGCGCATACGGCTGCATGAGCGGTTCTTACAGAAACGGTGACATGTATATGGTTTCTTACAGAGACCCTAACTTAAGAAAGACTAACGAGATATATGAAAATGCAGCAGACTATCTTGAACATTTTGATGTAAGCGACAGAGACATGGTCAAGTTCATAATCGGAACAATCGGTGATATAGATACACCTATGAATCCGGCAGCAAAGGGAACAAGATCATTTGGCGCATACATCTGTAACACAGATTATGAATCACTTAAGGCAGAAAGGGCACAGGTTCTTGAATGTAATGTGGAAAGAATAAGAGAGCTTGCACCACTTGTAAGATGTGCAATGGATGAGAATTATTTCTGCGTTGTGGGAAGCAGCAAGGAAATCAATAAAGAGAGTGAGCTTTTTGATAAGATACAGCCACTTATCAAGGTACAGGGATAACAGAAAGGAAGAATGTATGAATTTAGATGAGATGCTTGCAGCCAGCGGAATTACCGGGGGCGCTAAGGCAGAGAACACAAGAACTAAGACAGGCTTTGTAACATTTATAGGAAGACCTAATGTTGGTAAGTCAACACTTATGAATCAGATAATCGGACAGAAGATTGCGATTACTTCTAACAAGCCTCAGACTACAAGAAACAGAATACAGACTGTATACACTGATGAGCGTGGACAGATTGTTTTCGTTGATACTCCGGGTATCCACAAGGCTAAGAACAAGCTTGGTGAATACATGGTTGGTGCGGCAGAGAAGACAATCAGTGAGGTTGACCTTATATGCTGGCTTGTTGAGCCTACAACACATCTTGGAGCTGCCGAGGAGCATATCGTTGAGAAGCTTAAAGAATGTAAAACTCCTATAGTTCTTGTTATCAATAAGACTGACACAATCAAGAAAGAGGAGATTCTTCCGGTTATTGACTGCTACAGAAAGGAACTTGATTTTGTTGATATTGTTCCTGTGTGCGCAAGAAACGGCAATAATGTTGACGACCTGCTTGATGTTATATTCTCACATCTTGATTATGGTCCGATGTACTATGATGAAGATACAGTAACAGACCAGCCAATGAAGCAGATTGTTGCAGAGCTTATAAGAGAGAAGGCACTTCATGCATTAAATGACGAGATTCCACACGGAATCGCAGTTGTTATTGACAGCTTCAAGGAAAGAAGAAATGCGAGAGGTCCTATTACAGATATCGACGCTACTATCATATGCGAAAGAGATTCCCATAAAGGAATTATTATCGGCAAGGGTGGTGAAATGCTTAAGAAAATCGGAACTAATGCAAGATACGAGATTGAGAAGCAGCTTGACATGAAGGTTAATCTTAAGCTCTGGGTAAAAGTTAAGAAGGAATGGCGCGACAGTGATATTCTTCTTAAGAACTTCGGATATGACAAGAAGAAGGACAAATAATATACATGACAGGAGGGTGCGATGGCGGAGGTTACTACTGTTACAGGCATGATACTTTCCGCCATGCCTGTCGGGGAATATGACAGAAGACTGGTTATACTGACTAAGGAGTATGGCAAGATAACTGTATTTGCGAAAGGTGCGAGAAAGCCTAACAGCGCATTGATTGGTGTTACGAGAAGCTTTATATTCGGAACATTTGAGGTGTACCGTGGACGCGATTCATATACGATGTATAAGGCATCAGCTAAGGAGTACTTTGAAAATGTGGTAAATGACCTTAATGCCGTGTGCTACGCCTGCTATTTTGCTGAGATTGCAGATTATTATGGCAGGGAGAATCTTGATGCATCAGAAATGATTAATCTGCTTTATATCACTCTAAAGGCATTGGGCAGAGGTGCTGTAAGCCATGAACTTATAAGATTCATATACGAGATAAGAATGATTGCAGTTAACGGTGAGTGTCCGGATTTCTTCACATGTCACGAATGCGGAAGAGAAGATAATCTGTATGTATATTCATATTCAAGAAACGGACTATGCTGTAAGAATTGTGCTGCAAATGTATATGATGGAATTACACTTTCGGGCTCAACGGTATATACACTCCAGTATATTGTTACAACACAGCTTAACAGGCTGTATTCATTCACCGTTACCAAAGAAGTCCAGGAAGAATTAAGGCTTGTGGTAAACAGGCTGGAAAGCATTGTATTCGATAAAGAATTTAAGTCGAAGGAAATGCTTAATCTGACCATATAAATATTACATAAACTGGCTATGTTATCATATGCCAGTTTTTTGTATATTAAGGGGTAAAGATTTTATGTAACATTCAGACGAAAGGAGAGACAATATGCCGGATAAAAATGTGTCTCATAATAACCAGAAGAAAATAGCAGCAATTAATGATTATTCTGGTTTTGGAAGATGTTCTATTGCGGTTGAGCTGCCTGTTATATCAGCAATGAAGATTCAGTGCTGTCCAATGCCTACATCGATATTTTCTAATCATACAGGTTTTGACAGCTTTTATTTTAAAGATTTCACAGAGAATATGCCGCCTTATATGGCAGAGTGGAAGAAGTTAAACCTTAAATTTGATGGAATTGTAACAGGATTCTTAGGCTCACATAATCAGATTGCTATTGTTGAAGAATTTTTCAAGAATTTCAAGACAGAAGATAATATTGTTGTTATCGACCCGGTTATGGGTGATTACGGAAATCTGTATCCGACATATACTGATGAGACATGCCAGGAGATGAAGAAGCTTGTAAAATATGCAGATATTCTTACACCGAACCTCACAGAAGCATGTATTTTAACTGACGAGCCATACAGACCAGATTATTCTAATGATGAGCTTAAGAAAATTGCAAAGAAACTTGTTGCAATGGGACCATCCAAGATTGTTATTACAGGAATCCAGCGGGGCCATTATATTGGTAATTACTGTTACGAAAAGAACAGGGAAGACTATCTTATTAAGACTATGAAGGTTGGAACACAGCGTTCCGGAACAGGAGATATATTCGCATCAATAATAGCGGCAGACGCTGTCAATGGTGTGAATTTCCACGAGTCAGTAAGAAAGGCATCTACATTTATAAAAAAATGCATTCTCAAGGCTATAGAGATGGATATTCCACTGACGGACGGTGTGCCGTTTGAGGAACTGCTGAGTACGTTGAAGTAAGTGGTTGGAGTGTGAGAATATGTGTCATGCGAGCTGAAGTGTCATGTGAGCTGATACGTCGTGTGAGCTGATGCGCCATATGAGCTGATGCGTCGTAGCTTTTCGCAAATCACGGTGCTGGCGGCGCGGCGGATTGGACGTTGAAGTAGCGGGAAGGTACGAGGAAGTCCAAAATTGTGCTGGCGGTGCGGCGGATTGGACGTTGAAGAGGCGGGAAGGCATGAGAAAGTCCAAAATTGTGCTGGCGGTGCGGCGGATTGGACGTTGAAGCAGCGG
>OHUA01000800.1_pt1 | contig 14001 bp, 9 predicted proteins | sample 1579051 | NCBI WGS metagenome assembly OHUA01 (sample SAMEA3879559, study PRJEB24766) | human gut metagenome | biome: human-associated habitat; feature: feces | place: USA | collected 1985/1987 | reverse complement strand
GATATTCGTTACTTCTGCAATTCATAAAGCATCTCATACTGGGAAATTTGATTATGGAAATAATTTCTATGCCAAAGATGCAGATGCCCTCGATATTATGCTCCCTGAAAAGAACGGAAAACCTGATTATGCTTATATGGAAATACTGATTTCAGCCATTCATAAACAGGTTATCAAGGAAGTTGTTCTTTACAGTGACCGAAAAATTGCAGCAACCAAAGAAGTAGTTTCAAAAACCGAATAATTGACAATGAGCAAGGCGATCAACTGTAAAAAGTTGGTCGCTTTTGTTTTATCATCATACAGCAGACTTGACCCCATATTCCACAAAAAAGCAGGGTGCAGCCTTATAAATTGCGAATTGACCTTTTGTCAAATGGCGACACTCGCAATCAAACAAAAACCAACTCTTGCTTCTTTCAGCAATATAACAAAAACACCCTTCCTCTCACGGAAACCCGCAAAAGGAAGGGTGTTGAACTCATTATCCTGTTGTCATACCGATCACAGCATATTCACACCAGCAAAGCCGGTATCAGCCGTTATTCGGCACAGCACCTCAAGCACTTTTGAGCGTAGAGCTGTGATTAGCAGTTCTCAGCGAAGTACTTAATGGTACGGACCATCTGAGAGGTGTAGGAGTTCTCGTTGTCGTACCAGGACACGACCTGAACCTGATAGGTGTCGTCGTCGATCTTAGCGACCATGGTCTGGGTAGCGTCGAACAGAGAGCCGTAACGCATACCGATGACGTCGGAAGAAACGATCTGATCCTCGTTGTAGCCGAAGGACTCAGAAGCAGCAGCCTTCATGGCAGCATTGATAGCTTCCTTGGTGACATCCTTGCCCTTGACAACGGCAACCAGCAGGGTGGTAGAACCGGTGGGAACGGGCACACGCTGAGCAGAGCCGATCAGCTTGCCGTTCAGCTCGGGGATGACCAGGCCGATAGCCTTAGCAGCACCGGTGGTGTTGGGAACGATGTTCTGTGCGCCAGCACGAGCACGGCGCAGATCGCCCTTGCGCTGAGGACCGTCCAGGATCATCTGGTCGCCGGTGTAAGCATGAACGGTGGTCATGATACCGGAAACGATGGGGAAGGTCTTGTTCAGGGCGTTAGCCATGGGAGCCAGGCAGTTGGTGGTGCAGGAAGCAGCGGAGATGACCTGATCCTCAGCGGTCAGGGTCTTCTCGTTGACGGAGTAGACGATGGTCTTCAGATCGTTGCCTGCGGGAGCAGAGATAACGACCTTCTTTGCGCCAGCCTGGATGTGAGCCATGCTCTTCTCCTTGCTGGTGTAGAAGCCGGTGCACTCCAGAACGACGTCAACGTTCAACTCGCCCCAAGGAGCATCCTTTGCGTCCTTAACAGCGTAGATCTTGATCTCCTTGCCGTCAACAATGATGGAATCCTCGGTGGACTCGACAGTGTGCTTGCCCTCGCCGATCTTGCCGCAGAAAGAGCCCTGAGCAGTATCGTACTTCAGCAGGTGAGCCAGCATCTTGGGGCTGGTCAGGTCGTTGATTGCGACGACCTCGTAACCCTCAGCATCAAACATCTGACGGAAAGCCAGACGGCCAATACGACCGAAACCATTGATAGCAACTCTAACAGCCATTGTAATAGTACCTCCTAATTATTTTACCCATAATCGGATAAATCACGGTATCTTTATTGTAGACCAAAACCGGCAAACTTTCAAGTGTCTGCTAAAAAATTAACAACACAATTTTATCTTTTTTTGCTTTTGTATGATTTTATGCACACTGCCACAAAGCTTTTGTTCAATTGCACCAAGGGTGCACAGCCGTTTTTGTCAGTTATTTCCAGCGTTTCCCTTTCCAATGCAGGCAAGCCCCATGCCGCCGATGCAGCACAGCGCAAGACCGGAAAGCAGCTCCGGCAACACCGCCGCCATGCCGCCGCCAAAGCCCGCTGCCAACAGCAGAAGCACCCGGGGCAGTTCCCAGCACAGGCACAGGCAGAAGGCTGCAAGCGCCGCTGCGTGCAGGGTGCGGCCGTTTTCCGGCTGGGGCAGGTACAGCGTGCGCGCCAGCGCCGCCAGAAGCAACAGCGCCGCCAGCTCCTGCCAGACCGCTGCTGTGGGCTGCACCCTGTGCCAGCTGGAGCTGTTCTCCATAAAGCGCATCAGCACGTTCCAGTAAAACAGCGCACTGCCCGCTATGGCCAGCGGCAGACCGCCGGCAGGCGTTTTCCAGCCGTCCCGGCGCAGCCAGCTGCGTCCGAGGTTGCTCAGCCACACGGCACAGGCTACCTCCAGCAGAATGCGCACAAAAGTGCTTACCGTACCGGCAGCGAACACGAACTGCGCCGCGCCGGCAGCCAGCATACACACTGCCCCGGCAAAGGCCAGCACGCCTGCCGCCGGGCGGCGGCTGCGCAGCGGCTCCGGGGGCAGCGGGCGGCTGCGGCCAGCCAGCACTGCGGCCAGCACCACAGCGCCCAAGGCAAGATACCGCCACCACACCGCGCCTGCGGTGCACAGACCGGTGGCGGCGTCCGTAGCAAAGGCAAGGTCTGCGCCGCGGCCAAGGCCAAGCAGCACGCAGAGCAGGATAACAACGAACTCTAACGGTTTCATTAACGCTCCTCGATGGGCTTATATTTCTGGCGCACGCCCAGATACTTGTAGGCCGGGCGGATGATACGGTTGGCGAAGATCACCTCTTCCACCCGGTGTGCACACCAGCCCGGCACACGGGCGATGGCAAACAGCGGGGTGTACAGATCCTCCGAGATGCCCAGCATATTGTAGATCAGGCCGCTGAACAGGTCCACGTTGGCGCAAACCTTTTTGGGGCCGTGCTTTTCTTCGGCAAAAATCTCCGGGGCCAGGCGCTCAATGCTGCACAGCATGTTATATTCTTCATCGTAGCCTTTTTTGTAGGCAAGGCTGCGGGCGTGGTTTTTCAGGATCTGGGCGCGCGGGTCGCTCAGGGTGTACACCGCGTGGCCCATGCCGTAAATTAAGCCGCTGCCGTCGCCGCGCTCCTTGCGGAGGATCTTGCGCAGGAACTCGCGGACCTCGTCGTCGTTGGACGGATCCTCGACATTTTCCAGAATGTAATCCAGCTGGTGCATAACTTTCAGGTTGGCGCCGCCGTGCTTGGGGCCTTTCAGGGCGCCGATGGCCGCAGAGATGGCTGCGTATGTATCGGTGCCGGAGGAGGACAGCACACGGGTGGTAAAGGTGGAGCAGTTGCCGCCGCCGTGGTCTGCGTGCACCAGCAGGCACATATCCAGCAGCTTTGCCTCCTCGTGGGTAAACTTCTGATCCGGGCGGTAGGTGCTGAGGATGTGCTCTGCCGTGCTCTGGCCGGGCTTGGGCAGGTGGAAGAACATACTCTGTTTATCGTAGTAACGGCGCTTCATCTGGTAAGCGTTCACCATCATGGTGGGCATACTGGCGATCAGGTTGATGCTCTGGTTCAGGATGTTCTCAAGGCTCAGATCCTCAGCGCGGTCGTCGTAGGAGTACAGGCCCAGCACGCAGCGCTGCAACTTGTTCATGATATTGGGCGAGGGGGCGTTCATGGTGTCCATAAAGCCGTCCGGCAGGGCGCGGGATTCTGCCAAGATCTCGCAGAAATCGTCCAGCTGCTCCCGGGTGGGCAGGCTGCCGAACAGAAGCAGCCAGATCACTTCCTCAAACACGAAGCGGTCGTTGCGGTAAGCCTCGTCCACGATCTCGTTGATGTTGACGCCCCGGTAGATCAGCTTGCCGGGGGTGGGGATCACATGACCTTCCTGATCCTTTTTGTAGCCCACAACGTCACAGACGTTGGTCAGGCCGGCCAGCACGCCGGTGCCATCCGGGTTGCGCAGGCCGCGCTTGACCCCCAGCCGCTCGCTGGTCTCCGGGTCGATGTAGTTGTTTGCGATGTACTCCTCGCACAGGGTACGCATGGTCGTCGGGTCCAGCGTTGCCACTTCTGCGTGTGCAAAGTTCATAGGAGTGCTCCTTTCCGTCTCTTACTTTTTATACTTTCCGATCCCGTCCATCCTACGCTCTGATGGACATACTTTTATAATATCGCTTTTGTGCAGTAAATTCAAGCGCTAAGTGCGCACTTCTCACCGCAAAGCGCAAAAATGCAGGTTTTTCTCTGCGCATTTCCCGCCGGTTTGCACGCTGCCGGGCGTATGATGTTCCCAAAACCTGCGTTCCGGGAGGAGGTCTAGTATGAAACGTTCCTTTTTGCTGCTGTGCGCCGTTCTGCTGGTGCTGGGCTGCGCCCTGCCGTGTGCCGCCTACCGCCTTGCCCGCATGACCCTTGCGCAGAGCACCGCTCCGTCCGCAGCAGAAGCATCCTCTGCCGCTTCGGAAGAAGGCAGCAGTCAGGCCACCTCCCCTGCTGACACAGCCGATACCGTCTGCTTTACGGATCAGAGCACCGGGCAGGCGGTGGAGCTGCCGCTGCAGGAGTATCTCATCGGGGCGGTTGCCGCCGAAATGCCGGTCAGCTGGCCGGATGAAGCACTGAAGGCACAGGCGGTGGCGGCGCACAGCTATGCCCTTTACCGCCGGGACCACAGCATGGAGGAAAACGGCGCATGGTTCACCGCAGACCCCGCCCGGCGGCAGGGCTGCCTGACCGATGCGGTGCTGCACAGCTACTGGGGCACCGCCTACGCGGCCAACTACGCCCGGCTTTCCGCGCTGGTGGATGCGGTACAGACGCAGGTGCTGTATTACGGGGACGCCCCCGCCGGGACAAGCTACTTTGCCATGTCCAATGGCTGTACCGAAGCCAGCGAGAACGTCTGGGGCACTGCCCTGCCCTATCTTGTACCGGTGGACAGCAGCACCGACACCGCCGCCGACAACTATGAATACACCCTGAACCTTTCTGCCGCCCAATTACAGCAGCTGCTGGCCGAACGGCTGGGTATCGCCGCCGACCTTTCGCAGCAGGCGCAGTGGTTCGGCACGCCGATGCTCACCCCCTCCGGCTATGTAGACAGCCTGCCGGTCTGCGGGCAGACGGTGCAGGGTACCGCCCTGCGCAAGGCGCTGGGGCTGCGCAGCACCTGCTTTACGGTGGTCTGGCAAAGCGGCACCTTCTCCTTTACCACAAGGGGCTACGGCCACGGCGTAGGCATGAGCCAGTGGGGCGCAAAGGCGCTGGCGGAGCAGGGTGCAGACTACCGCGCCATTCTGGCGCACTACTACCCCGGCACGGAACTGCGGGGGGAATAGCGACAGAACAAAGCGGAAAATTTATTTTAAATAAAGTCCTAAATTACGCAATTACGCAAATGGAGCCGCTGCACATTGCCTTGTGCAGCGGCTCCAAATTTATATCCTTTTATCAGCCGAACAGCTGTGCAAACCAGCTTACGGTGGTCTCGGCGGCGGTCTCTACCGTGGTCTCCACCTGCTGGACCGTCTGCTGCAGCTTGGTGCCCTCGGCGTCCTTGAGCGACCAGTAGGTCTGGGTGCTGCTTGCACTGCCGGACACCGTGAAGTCCGATGCAAAGCACAGGCTCTCGCCCGCAGAGTCCGTCACCAGCACCATATAGGTGTAGCTGCCCTCCGGCAGCTCCCCGAAGCGGATCTGGCTGTCCAGCGTGTTCAGAGAGAAAGCGGCGGCATTCACCTGTGCCGCCGCGCTCTGCACAGTCTGGTCAGCTGCGTCCAGAACCGCCACCTGCACACTGGTCAGGGTAGTACCGGTGGCGCTGTTGGCTGTACCGGTCAGCGTCATACCGCTGCCGGTGCGAAGGTTTACCGGGTAGCGCACCCCTTCCAGCCGCAGGCCGTCGGCCTGTGCCGCCACGCTGTTATGATCTGCGGTGACGTACCAGTAGCAGGAAGATCTTGCAATGGACACGCTGGAGCTTGTAATAGGGATGCGGCCGTAGCCGATGTTCCCCGCCGGGTCGGAGCAATAGAAAATACCGTTGGTGTAGTCGGTCAGCAGCACCGCATGGGGCTGGGTACGGTCGTAAAGGACGATGCCCTCCGGGTGCTGCTCCAGCAGAGAGATCAGCACCGCCGTTTTGCTTTGCAGGCTGGAGGGCAGGGTGGCGTAGCCCACCTGCATTTCCTTATATGTAAAGCTGTGCGCAAGGCCGTTGGCCCATGCTGTGGAGCGCACACTGTTCTCGGTCACGTTCGTCCAATCGGTCAGCCCGTCAAAGTAGGCACGGCGGCGCAGCATCATGGCTGCGGAAGCCAGCGTGCAGGTGCCGCCCCGGCTCTGCTTGAAGTAGAAGCCTGCGTCCACGTTCAGATCCACTGCCAGTGCAGCGGGCAGACAGGTAAGCAGAAAGGCAAAGCTCAGTATCAGGGTCAGCAATCGTTTTCTCAGGGTGTGCGGTGCGGTGGTATTCACGGTTCGGTATTTCCTTTCTTGTTTCTTTGCGGATCTCATAGGGATCTACCGCTAAAAAGTATACCAGCCTGTAATCCTTTTGTAAACAATCTTCCGTCTATTTTCTCAATATCAACACGTTTTGGGGATATCCGTTGGCTGCTTTTCACAATTTTTTCTGCAATATTCCACGCATCTGACAAAATTTCGTCCTACCTACCGCACAAATATGAAAAGATATTTCTTTTTTCGCCCGTTTTTCGGGTGCCAAACTGCAAAAAGCACCCGCAGCATTCTCCCTGCATTTCATTGCAAAAAACGGGAAACTGCTACGGGTGCTTTATTATTTATGCTTCTGACAGGCGTTCAGGTCACAAAATTTTATGCAGCTCCTGCACAAGGTCGCCGATCACGATGGGCTTGGACAAAAAGCCGTTCATGCCGCTTTCCAGCGCGTTGCGGCGATCCTCGTCAAAGGCGTTGGCGGTCATGGCAATGATCGGCAGCGTTGCCCGGGCAGGGTCGTCCAGCGCGCGGATCTTCCGGGTGGCGGTATAGCCGTCCATGATCGGCATCTGCACATCCATCAGCACCAGATCATAGCTGCCCGGCGCTGCGGTGCTTACCTTTTCCACCGCCACAGCACCGTTTTCAGCCGTATCGACAAGGAAGCCGTACTCCCGCAGGATCTCCTGTGCGATCTCACGGTTCAGCTCATTGTCCTCTACCAGCAGGATCTGTTTGCCCTTGAAGTCGGCGTTCTTTTCCGGCAGAAGCCCCTGCGCCGCATCCGTCTGCTTCTGACCAAGGGCGCTCATCAGGGTCTCGCGCAGGTCGGACATGAACATGGGCTTGGAGCAGAAGGCGGTCACGCCGGCAGCCTTTGCTTCCACCTCAATGTCAGACCAGTCGTAGGCGGTCAGGATGATAATGGGCGTATCATCGTTCAGGCTGCGGATGCGGCGGGTGACCTCGATGCCGTTCATATCCGGCAGGCGCCAGTCGATGATATAGGCGTGGTAGGCATCGCTCATCTCGATAGACTGCCGTGCGCGCAATACCGCTTCCTTGCCGGAAAGCGTCCACTCGGCGCGCATACCCACCTTGACCAGCATCTTTGTCACGCTGTCGCAGGTGTTGAAGTCGTCGTCCACCACCAGTGCTTTCAGGCCTTCCAGCTCGGTGATCTTTTCCACCGGGCGCTGCTCGGTCTGTGCGCGCATGGGCACGCAGACGGTAAACTCGGTACCCTTGCCCTGCGCTGTCTGCACCTCGATGATTCCGCCCATCATATCCACGATGTTTTTGGTAATGGCCATGCCAAGGCCGGTACCTTGGATGCGGCTTACCGTGGAGGTGCGCTCCCGCTCGAAGGGCTCAAAGATCTTTTTGGCAAACTCCGGGCTCATGCCGATGCCGTTATCCTTGATGCGGAACTCGTACTGCCCGCAGCCATGCACCTTACCGGCAAGCTGCCGCACCCGCACCGAGACCGTGCCGCCCGCCGGGGTAAACTTGATGGCGTTGGACAGCAGGTTCAGCAAGATCTGGTTCAGTCGGGTCTTGTCGCAGTAGACGTCCTCGTCGGTCACGTCCATGACGTCCATGTAAAGCTCCAGCTGCTTTGCAAAAATTTGCCCGCTGACGATGGTTTTCAAATCGTGCAGCACATCCGAAAGGTTGACCTCCACCTCTTCCAGATGGATCTTTCCGCTTTCAATGCGGCTCATATCCAGCACATCATTGATGAGGGAAAGCAGATGGTTGCTGGATGCAAGGGTCTTGCCAAGATAATCCTTCACCCGCTCGGTATCGTTGATATTGCTGAGCGCCAGCGTAGTAAAGCCGATGATGGCGTTCATGGGGGTGCGGATATCGTGGGACATATTGGAAAGGAAGGTGCTCTTGGCGCGGTTGGCTGTCTCGGCGGCGGCAACTGCGTTGGAAAGCGCCTGATTCACCTGCTTATCGGCGGTGCGGTCGGACAAGACAAGGATATACTTGGCTCTGCCCTCCACCTCGCTGCCTATGGCGATGACGTGGAACCAGCGGCGCTCCTTAGTCTCCCGATGCTCAAACTCGAAATCCCATTCGCGCTGCTGCCCGCTGAGCAGCCCTTTCAGATAGTTTTTGTCGCGCTCCGGGAAACCATTCGGGTGCAGCGCTGCCAGAACACGGGCATCCTGCCGGACTTCTCTCCACGGGATGCCCAGCAGCCGCTCGATGTTCGGACTGACATAATCCGCCTTGGTGGTCTTTACGTCCACCATCAGGAAAACATCATCCACGTTACGCGAAAGCTTCTGGAACAGCTCATCCCGGTACAAGATCTCGGTATTCTTCCGGCGCAGGGTTGTATGGCTTCTGCGCACGATGAGCAGAATGACCAGCAGCGCAAGACCTGCAACGATGCCCGCCACGATCTGCGCCGTGCGGAACCACAGTTCGTCCAGATTAGCATTGACAATGCTGACCGGCACAAGCCCCACCATCGTCCAGTTCTGGACAGCAGTGCCCTCGTAGACCAGATAATAGCTGGTGTCGCTCAGTTTGACCCTCAGGTTTCCGCTGCTGCCCTGCGCAAAGGCATTGGACAGCTCCGTGATCTGTTCCTCGGAAAGGTCGGAATGGTCGCGCAGCATCGCAATGAAATTGTAAATGGTCTCCTTGCGGTTTACGGAGTTGTCGATGACCACCCGCCCGTCCGGGTAGATGACATAGTTGCTGGCATTGCCCTCAAAGGCAGAGTTGTCCAGCAATCTCAGCACCGCATCATTATAATAAGAGATGGCAATGGCATCGTAGGCAAAGCCCCGGTAGCTGCCCTGCGTTTCGGGACAGATGAACGCAAGCATCTGGGGCTTGCCGGGCAGCGCCGTGTTCACAACGACATCCTCATCATGGGCGAGCTTTTCGTCCAGATTGGTCTGCAAGCCAAGATAGCCGGTTTCCCCGGTCACGGTGATGTAGTTGCCGTCGTAGGTAAGAAAGTAAAAGTTGGCAAATCCGGTATTCTTCTGTGCTTGCTCGATATACGCCTGAATTTCGTCCTCGTCCGAGGTATTTTCCAAAAAACCGTTGTACAGATGCAGATAGGTCACATTTTTGCGCACCATCTCTTTTAGCATATTGTTGGATTTATGCAGCACTTCTTCCAGATGCGAGGTGCTTTCCTGATAGATGGTCTGCGACACAAACGAGATGTACCGCACGCTGAGCCCGACTGCCAGCAAGACCAGCAGAAGGATAGCGGCAGCAGCCGGGAGCCACTTTTGCCGGGGATGGCAGCTCCGTTTTGGTTTACGCTTTTCGTCTGCCATTCCGCTCACCTCAGTGTCATGTAGTTTTCAGGCTCTGCAAGCGCTGCGCCGCCGCCGGAGACATAATCGCGCCATCTGTTTTTTACCCATGTATCTCCGTCCAAAGACGTGCCGCTCTCGCTCGCAAGCAGCGCTTCCATCTGCTTTGACGTTGCCAGACAGGTCACAGTAATGGTGTCGTCATCCCGCAGCGGCTGCCCGTTGCGGGTGATACCGGTCAGGGTATAGCTGCCGTTATTCTCCTTTACCTCCACGGCAATACCGCTGACTATCGGCAGAGAGCCACGATTGAAGGGCACAAAGCCGCCCTCGCAGCCTTCCACAAAGGCGCGGACAGTTTCCTTCAGCTCAGCACCGGTCATGGTGCGCTGGCGGGACATCAGGCCGTTGGGCATGATCATGGAATCTACCATTTTGGGGGTATAGTCTGCTTTCAGCACACTGCCGGTAAAGCTGTTTGCGGTGGCAAGCAGCACATCCGTGCCGTAAACGCCGCGCAGCGTGTTTGCCATAACCGAGAAGGCAGCGTTGCCGCCGTTTGCGTGGAACACGTTGGAATAGCCCTTCCCGCTGGTCAGCACGGTCTCGTCCGCAGCAGGCTCCTCTTCGGCAAGAAGCTGCGCATTGAACGCCCGGTAAGCCTGTTTTGCCGTGTACTCGCCCGCAATCATTCTGGAGACCACATCCTTGGAAACGGCAAAGAAATCGTTGGAGGCAATGCGGATATACATATGGTTTTCTTCCACCACATCGCGCACATCCTTCATGTACTCGGTCAGGCGCAGGGGGACGTTCTGGCTGTAGCTCAGCACGTCCTGTCCGTCGGCAACGATGCGGTTCTGCGCCTCCTCGGAGAGCATGACGTTCAGCACCTTCATGGCTTTTTCGCGGCGCGCGGTGTCCTGCTCAAGATCTCGGTTCAGGGCAACTTGGAAATACGGGGTGGTCATGATCCACTTTTCGCCGTTCTGGCAGAAGAAGGGCATAAAAATGGTGTCGATGCCCTCATCCTGAAACATCTTCACGCCGGCAGAGCTGCCAAAGTACATGGCAACTTCCCCGTTCCGGAACATCCCGGTCACGTCGTCGTAGGTCAGGGCAAGGTCGTCCGCCGTAAGGTGGGTATCCTGAATGAACTGCTCCATCCGCTCAAAGGCCCCCGGCCACACGGCATCGTCCAGACCCACCCGCACGGTGCTGGCGGGGTCGCTGTAAGCGGTGCGCCACTTGCGCCCTTCCGTAGTGGTAAGCTCGGCGGCGGAAAGCCCCTGCAGCGTTTCCATGCAGGTGTAGTCGTAGGTATAATCGGCGGTAAAGCCGCGGATGCCCACCTTCTCAAACGCCTGACAGGCCGAAACGAAGCTCTCGTAATCGGTAGGCAGAGGAATATCGTACTGCTCAAAAAGGCTGCGGTTGACCACAAAGCCGTGGGCATCGGCGCAGACCGGCAGCCAGTTCACGCTGCCGTCCTCGTTTTTGAAGCTGTTGAGGTAGGTGTTGTACACAGCGCCCGCCTCGTTGGTCAGGGCAAGGTTCATCAGACTGTCTTTCAGCGGGGCAGCATCGTGCAGCGAGAACCGGCAGCAGGTGATGATATCCGGCAGGCCGCCGTTCTGCTGCAAAAACTTGTAAAAATCCAGATCGTTGTTGCCTACGATGAACTCAATATTCACGTCCGGCAGCTGCGCTTGGACATAGGGAGCATAGCTTTCGTACAGGCTATTGCTCCACAGATACACCTGAATGGTCTGGGCATCCTCCTGCTCCTGTACCTGTTCCGGGCTTTTTGTGCCGCAGCCGGTCAGCAGGGACAGCCCCAGCGCCAGTACCGCAAGCACGGAAATAAGGCGGCGCAATGTTCTTTTGTTCGTCAAATTCATTCTCCTCACAGCTCTTGGGCAGCTGCCGTTTTTGCGGCAAAGCTGCTATGGCTCACCAATCGTACATCACCGCCCGCAAGAGTGTGCGCTTTAAAACCCGCCCACGGAAATGATGCCGCAATTTTTTGTGTGCTTCCTGTTTTGCACTTTTCCTTTCCCGCGAAAAGGCACAGCGCAATAGAGACATACAATTATTTTACCATTATCAGGAAGTTTTTTCAACAAATTTTCACATATTTATCCATAAAAACCACGCGTATCCGATTTCTTTGCGGCAGCTCCGGCATCGTGCTGCAATGACCGGGAGGGTTTTAGGTTTTGCCGGTGCAAAGCGCCTGCCAGCGCTCCGCCGGGATGACAGGCTCTGTGACAAAGGCTTCGGGATTTGGGGCAAGAACATGGCGGGTGACCCGGAAAAGCCCCTCAGCATCGCACAAAATGCAGGCTGCATCGCCGAATTTCGTGTTCCGGGCTGCGCCGCAGTCTAGATACGCCTGCTCCAGCTTGACGAAATCCTCCGAGATGTGCGGCTGCTGCGCGTTGTAGTGGCGGCGCATATAGACGGTGTGCTGCGCCCCGGCTTCGTCCGCCACGGTCAGCTGCAGGGGCTTGTCGGTCAGGCGGTTCGGGACGTTCAGCACCTCCTCCACGCTGTGGATAAAGGTGTTGCGGGCGTGGGTCACCCCCAGCAGCAGCACCTTGCCGTGAGCTGCCCGCAACCGGTCGTAGCAGCCGCCGGGGGTGCAGGGGGTGTTGGCATCCAGCTCCCCTTCTATGTAAGCAGCCGCGTCCTTGCCGTAAGCCGCCATGCTGTGGGTGGGGTGCAGCGAGCGCACCACCCCGGGGCGCTGCCGGAACAGCTCCGGCAGAATACCCACACAGCACGGGCTGCGGCACACATCGAACATCCGGTTCTCCTCATTGATAAACCGCCATGTGTGGGTGGGCAGCAGCAGCAAGCCCTCCGCAAAAAACTCCATCAGCGCGTCCAGAACTGTGTCCGCACCGCCCTCCACCGTGCCGATGGACTTCATGGAAGAATGGATCAGGATGGTCTCGTTTCCTGTCAGCCCCATTGCTGCAAGGTCGTGCTTGAGGTCAGCCTTTGTATATGCCATGTCGTCTCTCCTTTTCGGGCGTTTTGCCTACCCTCAGTTTACCGCCTTTTGCGCAGCAAGGCAAGCCCGCAGCAGCACAGTACCCCCGCAATACACAAAAAAGCACATTTCCTGCTGTATTTTCCGGTAACGCTCCGGTGTATGCAGGGTATTTGGCCCCTTTCAGCCTTTTTAGCAAAACCTTGTATACAGCATTTTATCCCGCCGTGCTGCCGCCATAAAACCGCAGCGCTTTGCAATATAGATTTGACAGTTATTTTCTGTTTTCTTTGTACATTCCGTACAGCATCCGCTTTATCACGGCATTCCATCAGCACTTTTCCCGCATTATGAAGTGGTATATCAATCTTCCCGTTTCATAAGCAGCTCCGTACGCAAGCGCAAAAGCTTGTATACAAGTTGTCAAATAAAGTTCCATTCCAGCATTGACATTCGTTTGCCGGGACGGTACAATGATATTAAGCTTAATTTACCGGATAAATGGAGAACGACTATGGCTACATTACAGCACACGGATGAGCTTTATCATATTCTCGAGGACGAGATCTGTACCTTGAAGATCCTGCCCGGGGAAGCGCTGAGCGAAAACCAGCTGTGCAAGCGGTTCGGTGTTTCGCGCACCCCCATCCGCAGCGTTTTGCAGCGGCTGGAGCAGAACCGCTTTGTGCAGATCATCCCCTGCAAGGGCACCATCGTTACCGCCATCGACATCGGCGTGGTGGATCAGCTCATCTTCCAGCGTGTTGCGGTGGAGGGCATGGTGTTCCGGGATTTTGTGCAGAGCTGCTCGCCCATGGAGATCCTTGCGGTAGAACACCTTTATAATATGCTGCTGGAAGCCGCTGCGGGGCGCAGCGACCCGGAAAATTTTGATTTCAACCACTTCCTCAGCTGTGACCTTGCCATGCACGCGTACTGGTTCCGCAAAACCAGCAAGGAGTACCTTTGGGAGCAGATGACCCGCCCGCAGGCAGACTATTCCCGCTTTATCCGTCTGGACATCGTGGGCGCACGCAACGTGTCCAGCGTTGTCAGCGAGCACGCCGAGATGCTGCGTATTCTGCGGGAGAAAGATCTGGACGCCATTGAGCCGCTGATGCGCACCCACTTGTACGGCGGCGTAAGCCGCATGGGCAGCAAGATCTACTCGGACGAATACCGCGTCTACTTCAAGCTGCCGGAAAGCAATAAATAAAGGCAGCTGCACAAAACGGTTTTCAATGCCCTCCGCTTGCGCTCTGGGCATATTTAAAGGAATATTATTTTATCGCAATTTTCAGAAATAGTGTCTATCAAAACAGCATATTTGCGATATGCAGTTTGCGGATGTTGCTTGTGCATTAA
>OHUA01000797.1_pt1 | contig 14058 bp, 10 predicted proteins | sample 1579051 | NCBI WGS metagenome assembly OHUA01 (sample SAMEA3879559, study PRJEB24766) | human gut metagenome | biome: human-associated habitat; feature: feces | place: USA | collected 1985/1987 | reverse complement strand
GGAGGGCAAGAACGACGAGGGCGGCGTGAAGCTCTACCGCGCCCACAAGGGTCTGCCGAAGTACAAACCGCTGATCAAATACCTCTCGGAACAGGGCGTCAAGGCGCTGATGCAGAAGACCGAGAACACCTACATGCAGGACAACAACCGCCGCATGCCCGAGATCACCGACGACCTCTACTTCGTCATCGACGAGAAACTCAACTCGGTGGAACTCACGGACAAGGGCCACGAGGCGCTGTCGAAATACTTCAACGAAGACGGATTCTTCGTGATGCCCGACATCGGCGCCGAAGTCGCAGAACTGGAGAAAAGCAGCCTGACGCCCGAGGAGAAGGCGCAGAAACGCGACGAGGTGATCAACGACTACTCGATCAAGTCGGAGCGCGTGCACACGGTCATCCAGCTGCTGAAAGCCTTCGCCATGTTCGAAAAGGACATCGAGTATGTGGTGATGGACAACAAGGTGAAGATCGTCGACGAGCAGACGGGCCGTATCCTCGAAGGACGCCGCTACTCGGACGGACTCCACCAGGCCATCGAGGCCAAGGAGCACGTGAAGGTCGAGGCCGCGACGCAGACCTTCGCCACCATCACGTTGCAGAACTACTTCCGCATGTACCACAAGCTGGGCGGCATGACCGGTACGGCCGAGACGGAGGCGTCGGAGTTCTGGAGCATCTACAAACTGGACGTCGTGGTGATCCCGACGAACCGTCCGGTGATCCGCGACGACCGTCAGGACCTGGTTTACAAGACCAAGCGCGAGAAATACAACGCCGTGATCGAGGAGATCGTCAAACTCGTCGAACAGGGCCGTCCGGTGCTCGTGGGTACCACCTCGGTCGAAATATCGGAACTTTTGAGCCGCATGCTCAAGCTGCGCGGCATCAAACATAACGTACTGAACGCCAAACAGCACCAGTTGGAAGCGCAGATCGTCGCCGAGGCCGGACGTTCGGGCCAGGTGACCATCGCCACCAACATGGCCGGCCGCGGTACCGACATCAAGCTGACACCCGAAGTGAAACAGGCGGGCGGTCTTGCCATCATCGGCACCGAGCGGCACGAAAGCCGCCGTGTGGACCGTCAGTTGCGCGGACGTGCCGGGCGTCAGGGCGACCCCGGATCGTCGCAATTCTTCGTATCGCTCGAAGACGACCTGATGCGTCTGTTCGGCTCGGGCCGCATCGCCTCGATGATGGACCGCATGGGCCTCAAGGAGGGCGAAGTGATCCAGGCAGGCCTGATGACCAAAGCCATCGAACGCGCACAGAAGAAGGTCGAGGAGAACAACTTCGGCATCCGCAAACGCCTGCTGGAATACGACGACGTGATGAACTCGCAGCGCGAGGTGATCTACACGCGCCGCCGCCATGCCCTCTACGGCGAACGGATCGAGATCGACCTGAACAACATCATGTACGACTTCGCCACGACGTTCGTGGAGAATCACGAAGGCGTCGAATTCGACGATTTCCGTATCGAAATGATCCGCGAAGCGGCCATCCAGCCTTCGTTCGACGAGGCGGCGTACGAAAAAGCCAAGCCCCGCGAGCTGATCGAACTGATCGTTGCCGACCTGCAGGCCGCCTATACCCGCCGGATGAAGGCGATCGCCGATATGGTACGCCCCGTTATGGAGCGTGTTTATGAAGACCGCAAAGGCCAGCTGGACACCAATATCTACTTCCCCATCACGGACGGACACCTGGGCTACAACGTCCCGGTGAACCTGCAGCGCTGCAAGGATTCGGACGGGGAGGAGATCTTCAAGGTATTCTCCAAGGTGGTGATGTTCACCACGATCGACGACGCATGGCGCGAGCACCTGCGCGAAATGGACGACCTGCGCCAGAGCGTGCAGAACGCCACCTATGAACAGAAAGACCCGCTGCTGATCTACAAACTCGAGTCGTTCCAGCTCTTCTCGAAAATGCTCAACAAAGTCAATGCCGACGTATTGAGCACCCTCAACAAGGCCTACATCCCGGTACGGGAGAATACGGCCGAGAACGTACAGCGCGAACGCCAGGAGCGAGCCAAAGTCGATGTCAATAAGTTGCAGGCTTCGCGCATGCAGGCTGCGGCACAGGCGGGACAGGCCGAAAAACAGAAGCCGATGCCCGTGCATGTCGAGAAAAAAGCCGGCCGCAACGATCCCTGTCCCTGCGGCAGCGGCAAAAAATACAAGAACTGTCACGGCAAAGGTTTATAACCGCAAAAACGGACCGACGATGGGTTACAAGGAAGAGAAACAACACCAGCTCGACATGCGCTACCTGCGCATGGCACGCATCTGGGCGGAAAACTCCTACTGCGTGCGCCGCAAGGTCGGGGCGCTGATCGTCAAAGACAAGATGATCATCTCGGACGGCTACAACGGCACGCCGGCCGGCTTCGAGAATATCTGCGAGGACGAAACGGGTAAGACCAAATCCTATGTCCTGCACGCCGAAGCCAACGCCATTACCAAGGTGGCCAAAAGCGCCAACAACTGCGACGGCTCGACGCTCTACATCACCGCCGCCCCTTGTATCGAATGTTCGAAACTGATTATTCAGGCCGGTATCCGACGGGTGGTTTACAGCGACGATTACCGCTCCGAAGAGGGACTCGACCTGCTGCGCCGGGTCGGTATCGAATGCGTACAGATTCCAGGAGAAGAGTAGCCGCCCGGAATTCCGCTGACACGAATCTTCTATCCGCAAACAAATCGAGGGGAGCGTATTCTACGCTCCCCTCGATCTTTTATAAAATTCCGTCAACAACTTACCTCATCCGAGCGAACGACGAGAGTCGCTGAAAAACCACCGGATGCGGTTCCGACTTCATACCGCGATTGCTCCGGAACGAAGCCGTCCGCGCAACAGTTGCACCCTTTCGAGCGACATCCGCCTTGCGCGTCAATACAATATCCGAGCTACCCTGGTAGTCGATACCGTATTCCCCGTAACCGTCGTAAATCACACTTGGATAGTAAATCGCACCATCCGCCTCATAACCTTTAACCGTAAGGGTCTGAAGATCCTCCGAGATTTCGACCTCGAATCTCTTGCCGAACAGGTAATAATTTCCTTCGCCCGACATACCGATCAGATAGTTCTTGTAGTTCTTCAAGTAATGGAACAACGTTTCATCGTCTGCCGGAACACTCACCGTTCCGTCGGATGCAATTTCGAGGAACCACTTGGGTCCATAGTCCTGACGCGCTGCAACCTCATTCCCCTCCCAAGGATTGTACGACTCCGTACCCGGAACTTTTCCGGCCATAAGATCCTCCGGAGTAAAATACGGCAAAGCTCCGTCATAATCGAACCCGAGACATACCAAACGGTTCTGCGCCCGATAGTCCGCCGCTGTCTGCTCATCGGCTCCGGCGGCAATCGTCACGGGGAAGGAAACCTCGATGCCTCCGCCCATTCCGCCGACACATCCGGTCATGGTCGCCGTCCACTCGCCCTGCAAGGTCGTGAAAAGTTCCGACTCCACCGGCGGCAGCATGGGAGCCGTCGCCGTCCGAGCCAGCTCTTTGGCCAACGCAACGCTACCCTCGGTATTCGCCACTGATACGATCACCACATACTCCGTGTCCGGGTGCAGTTTCCGATGGGAATTCACCGCTCCCTCGGGTTCGAGCATGAGCACAATACTCTCCGAATCGATCGGATTGCCGTAATTCTTAGGCAGCGTTTCATCCGTATAACCGTATTCGAGATTCGCCTCGTAGTTGCTCTTGGTGTCGAAATAGTAGTAACCCGAAGAGGCATTGGCCGCTTTCATGGTCACGATCAGACTCTTGTGAGGATCATATCCATCCGTTCCGTCACCCGGAACGATCGTAACCTCGATCGTCGGCAATGCCATCTGAGGCTCACCCGAACGACATACAGTTTCGACGATCTCGGTAGGCACATCCCCGACCATACCGTAAACGACCACGCAATAATCGGTATTCGGAGCGATTCCGACGTCCCACACTTTCGTCTGCACGCCCTGAAGCGGTTCGCTGTAACGCAGCAGCATCTTCATCAGTTCCGGACGAGCCATATCCTTGTAATTCAACTCATAATCATCCTTCTCGAAAGGAACGGCATAATATGAATCAACCGCCTCATCAGGCGTTATCTTCACGGCCAGCGCCAGCGAAGTGGTCTTATCCAAATCCTGCTCGACGACGATCTGCGCCTTGGAGTATTCTACCTCTTTCGTAGTCACGGACACCGAGGTTATCTCGCCCTTAATGACACCCTTCTCGTCGCAGACAGCAGCAAGAATCACATAGTCGGCCTTTCCGAGAATGAATATCGTGGTACCGTCGGGGTAAGCGTCGCCGTTCTTTACCGTATAACTCTGGGTGCCCGTACCCCGTTTACCGTCTTTCTGCAACAAGTCGGCCGGCTGGTAAAATACTCCGACCACTCCATCGTAAAAACTCTTATCGTAAACCACGTGCAGGTATTCATTGCCGTCCTTTCCGGCCGTAACGGTATAGGCCAGCGAATTGAAATCGGTATCTCCGGCCTTCAATTCAAGCTTATCGGGTATCTCCTCAGAACCAGGCGGAACGGGAGGAACATCTTCGGTCTTGTCCTTCGAGCAAGCCAACAACCCGCTCAGACAAAGCATCAGCAATAAAAATCTTTTCATAGAACTTCAAGAATAAAATGATACAATAAAATAATATGTCAATAGTAAAGATAATATTTTTTCTTTATAATTTGTCATAAACGGTCTATTATTTTTCAAAAACGAGCTTTTTTTTTGACCCCGGCATGAAAAAAATCGAACGACCTCACTCAATCACTCGAATCGTATTACCTTTGCCGATCGTACAAATCACTCGCTACTTATGAATCGAATCGTCATCCTCGGGGCCACTTCCGGCATCGGACTGGAGATCGCCAAACTGTATATCGCCGCCGGCTGGCAGGTCGGGGCCGCAGGTCGCCGCACAGAAAACCTCGAAGCACTTCGGGCAGCGGCGCCGGACCGGGTAAAAATACGTTCGATCGACATCACGGCCCCGGAAGCGGAAGAGCGGCTGCTGCGGTTGATTGCCGATCTGGGCGGCTGCGACCTGCTGCTGCATTGCGCGGGCATCGGCTACAACAACCCGCAGCTCGACGCCGCACGGGAAATCGCAACGGCGGAAACCAATACCGTAGGGTTCACGCGCATCATGGACACGGCTTTCGACTATTTCCGCAGGCAGGGCGGAGGACATCTGGCAGCGATCAGTTCGATCGCCGGGACCAAAGGCCTCGGCGCAGCGGCGGCTTACTCCGCCAGCAAACGCTACCAGAACACCTATCTCGACGCATTGGCACAACTCTCACGGATGCAACGGCTCGACATCCGCATCACCGACATCCGGCCCGGATTCGTGGACACACCCCTGCTGCGCGAAGGGAAATACCCGATGCTGATGCGCCCCGAAAAAGTCGCCGCACGAATCGTCCGGGCGCTGGAACAACGGAAACGGCGCATCGTCATCGACCGCCGTTACGCCGTGCTGGTATTTTTCTGGAGGCTGATTCCCGAATGGCTCTGGGAGCGGCTGCCGATCCGCACGAAATAAGGCCCGTCAGCAAGATTTCTCCCGACACCCCATGCTCCCGCCACAGCTATCCACCTCTAAAATTTCCCCAATGACATCCCAACAAATCGCTGCCATCGCCGCCCGCAACACAGAGAAAGCCCGACGGATCATCCGAGATACCGGCATCATCGACATCTGGGAATCCGCCGGAGCCGAAATAAACCTGGTCGGCTCGCTCAGCACCGGTCTTTTCATGAAGCACCGGGACATCGACTTCCATATCTATTCGGCTGTCCTCCGGCCAGAAGATGATTTTACCGCTTTAGCGAAGCTTGCCGCCAATCCTGCCGTCAAACGAATCGAATACGGCAACTTGCTGGCGACGGAAGAGCGGTGCCTCGAATGGCACGCTTGGTACGAAGACCAGGAAGGCGAACTCTGGCAGTTGGATATGATCCATATCGAGAAAGGCTCCCGCTACGACGGCTACTTCGAAGAGGTGGCCCGACGCATTTCGGCGGCCCTGACCGATGAAACGCGCGAGGCGATCCTGCGGCTCAAGTGGGAAACGCCCGATACGGAAAAAATCGCAGGCATCGAATACTACATGGCCGTCCTGCGGGACGGCATCCGCAGCTACCCCGATTTCGTTCGCTGGCGCGAAGCACATCCCCTGACGGGTGTAGCGGAGTGGATGCCCTGAACCGGATCGCCCCCTATCTCCATCCGGCAGCGCTGCGATACCGTCGGCGCCCGAAATACAGACCTATAAGGCCGGGGGGAGGGCAAATCCGGTCGTCATCATTCTCAGCCTCGGGAAATATTCACCGACCTGCCCCGCTTCCAACAATCCCCTTCCCCCAAATATTGTCGGATAACCGCCGGACACGCACCCGACTCCCGAAAGGTAAAATCCCGCCCTCATATCGGGCCGAAAAAAATCCGCCGGACAGGTAAAACCGGCCCGGCGGATATTCAATTGTAATAGTATGGAAAATCAGAACGGGAGATCGTCCGGATCGTCCGCAGCAGGCGTAACGGGAGTCTGGGCCGCAGGCTGCTGGTACGAAGGCTGCGCCGGCTGCTGATAGGACGGCTGTCCCTGCGGCTGGGCATACCCGCCTGCCGGAGCTCCCGCCGACTGGTTATCCCCACGGCGTCCCAACAACTTCATATCGTCGGCCAGAATTTCGGTCGTATAACGCTTGTTGTTATCCTTGTCCGTCCACTCGCGGGTACGCAGGCGCCCCTCGATGTAAATCTGCGATCCTTTATTGACGTAGCGATCCACTACGTCGGCCAAACCGCGCCACAAAGTGATCGTATGCCACTCGGTATGTTCCTTGGTTTCGTTGGCCTGGCGGTCGAACAGCCGTTCGGTCGTCGCCAGACGAACCCGGGCAACTTTCGCTCCGCTTTCGAGCGTGCGGACCTCGGGATCCACACCTACGTTGCCGATCAAAATCACTTTATTTACCATATCGCCTCGTTATAAGTTTTTTATCATCTCCATAAAGAGCTCGGCCATCTTCACGCCGGCTTTGGCCCCCTGACGCTGCACATCCTCGTGGTCGCCGACCTCATCGCTCAACCCGCAGTTCGTAATGACCGATACCCCGAAAACGGGAATCGACATGTGCCGGGCCACGATTACCTCAGGCACGGTGGACATACCGGCCGCATCGCCGCCGATATTCTTGAAATAACGGTACTCGGCCTGCGTTTCGAACGTCGGACCCGTACCGCCCACATAAACGCCGTACTGCAACTTGATTCCCTTCTCCTCGGCAATACGGGTCGCACGGATAATCAAGTGCTGATCGTAACAGTTGTGCATATCTGGGAAACGGGGGCCGAACTCGGCCATGTTGGGGCCGATCAGCGGATTGGGCATCAGGTTGATGTGGTCGGTGATGACCATCAGATCGCCTACCCGAAACGAAGGATTCACGCCGCCGCTGGCGTTCGATACGAACAGGTAGCGGATCCCGAGCAGCTTGAGCACCCGCACGGGGAACGTCACCTGCTGCATGGTGTAACCTTCGTAATAGTGGAACCGCCCCTGCATGGCCACTACGCGGCGCCCTTCGAGCAAACCGAAAATCAATTTTCCCTTATGTCCCTCGACCGTCGAAACGGGAAAATTGGGAATCTCCTTATAGTCGATCGAATATTTCTCATCGATACGGTCGGCGAAATCGCCCAATCCGGTACCGAGAATAATGCCTACTTCCGGTTGGAAGTTTTCGATGCGTGCCTGAATGAAGGCCGCAGTCTCTTTAATTCTCTCTAACATCGCACTCTAATTTTTGGAGAAAATCCGTTTCCGAATCATCTATGAATGAAATATTGATGGGCAGGAAATACATTCTCTTGCGTACTTCCGCCGGTATCTTTTCGGGATGGCTCATCTTGACCGCGTCCTTTTCGGTCATGATGATCGCCGCCTTCGGGTGTTTTGCCAGCAAATTCGCTACCAATTTCATATCTTTTACCCGGTAAACATGGTGGTCGTCGAAACGAACGTCCTCGATCACCTTGTAATTGTTCCTCAATCCCTCCACGAAAGGTCCCGGATTGCCGATACCCGACATGGCGATCACCTGCTGGCCGTAATTCAGTTCCTCATCCACGAACTCAGGGAAGAGCGGCCGAGGCCGGAAACTTTCGAAACGGGTAAAGTAAACACGCTGATAGGCGACCTGAACCAGAACCTTGCGCAGGATGCGTCGGTCTATCGGAGCCATATTCTCAGGGCATTTGGTCACGATGAAATAATGCGCCCGGTGCAACTGTTCGGGCAAATCCCGCAGATTGCCCGCAGGCAACATCCGATCATGCTGCACGGGCCGTGTCGCATCGATCATGACGATATTGACTTTAGGCTCTACGTAACGGTGCTGGAAGCCGTCGTCCATCACGACGAGATCGACCTCCGGATGCTCCTGCCGAAGACGGCGGATCCCCTCTGCCCGTTTCTCGCACACGACCACGACCGTATCGGGAAATTTGCGCTTGATCTGCAACGGCTCGTCCCCCACTTCGCGGTAGTGCGATTCGGGAGTGACCTCAATATATCCTTTCGTTCGCCGCCCGTATCCTCTGGAAATCAACGCTACGTGATGCCTTTGAGCCATGTAGGCGATCACCATCTCGGCCATCGGGGTTTTGCCCGTACCGCCTACGGTGATATTGCCGATGCAGACGACCGGAATATCGAACTTCTCCTGTTTCAGAATCCCCCAATCGAAAAGCCGGTGGCGCAACAAGACCCCCAACTTATAAAGGAAAGAAACAGGCATCAAAAAAAAATTCGACATTCTCAATACTGGTTTATAGCAATCAAAGATAGCAACAATTCAATGAATTACAAAAGAAACACCCCAAAACTTGGATAATCCGACCGCAGAGCAGCGGAAATTTTGTTTTTTTTCTTATCTTTACCGGAAGAAAACTTCCGTTAAAAATCAGGATACATCCCGACCGGACTCCAAAAAATTTGACCCGGTTCGCAGTTTTATACCTTAATTATTAACATGATCAAACAACTGAAACCAGCTGTCGCATTGTTAGCAGGCCTGCTCTTTTTTGCAGGATGCGGCCGCACGGCAACGGATGCCGAAGAAAATTCCGATGAAATCATAGAACCCAACCTTTTATACGGCATTCCCGCCGACAACTACCGGCTCGAACAGCAGATCATCGACCGTGGCGAAACCCTCGGTCAGATTCTGAACCGATACGGTGTTTCCGCCGCCCAGATCGATCAGCTCGACAAAGCGTCCAAAGACGTATTCCCGCTCCGCAACATCCGGGCCGGGCGCAGCTACACGGCTTTCATCCACGAAGATTCGCTCAACGCGCCCCATCTGGACTATCTGGTGTACGAACAGAGCATTTCCCAGTATGTCGTTTTCGGACTGGCCGACGACTCGATCAGTGTCACCAAAGGCGAAAAAGAGTATGAAATACGTCGCCAGAAAAAGACTGCCACGATCGATTCCTCGCTCTGGGAGGCGATCGTAGGCGCCGGCATGCCAGCCTCTCTCGCCGCCGAAATGGAGGACATCTATCAATCGACGATCAGTTTCTTCAGCATCCAGAAAGGAGATAACTTCACGGTCATCTACGACGAGCGTTACATCGACACCCTACCGGCCGGCATCGGGCGTATATGGGGTGCCAAATTCAACTACGGCGGCAAGACCTATTACGCCATTCCGTTCCGCCAGGGCAATAAAATCGCCTACTGGGACCAGGACGGCAACAGCCTGCGCAAGTTGATGCTTATCACGCCGCTCAAATATACGCGCATCAGCTCCCGGTTCACCTATTCGCGGCTCCACCCCATCTACAAAACCTACCGAGCCCATACGGGCGTCGATTTCGCAGCTCCGAAAGGTACTCCGGTACACGCCGTAGCGGATGGCACGGTCATCTTCAAAGGCTGGGGAGGCGGAGGCGGCAATACCCTCAAGATCAAACACAACAACGGTTTTATGACCGGTTATCTGCACTTGAGCGGCTATGCCAAAGGGATTCGCCAGGGCAGCCGCGTATCGCAGGGGCAGTTGATCGGCTATGTCGGCAGCACCGGAGCATCGACGGGTCCGCATCTGGACTATCGCGTCTGGCGCAACGGCAAACCGATCGACCCGCTGAAAATTCCGCAGGAACCGGGCGAACCGATTCACAAAGCCAACCGTGCCGCTTACGAATATGTCCGCGACCGAATTATGGCCGAACTGGACGGCGAGGTAAAGGAAGAAGACAAGATCAAACAACTCGACTCGATCGTACTCACCCCGTCGAAAACGGCAGACAGCCTGGTTTTCAGCAGTAAATTATGATCGACCCGCGCATTGTCCGCTTTATCGGCCGACACCACGTCCTGACACTGGCGACCGTCGCCGGAGAACAGCCCTATTGCTCGCACGCGTTTTACGCCTACGACCCAGAGCGCAATCTGCTCGTATTCGCGGCCGATAAGACGACGCGCCATGCGGAGGAGATGCAGGCGAACCGGCAGGTAGCGCTGGGCATCGCGCTCGAAAGCAAGGCAGTGGGCAAACTTCAGGGGCTCCAGCTTTGCGGAACGGTGCGGGAAGCGGACGAAGAGGCACGAAAAACATATATCCGCCGCTTCCCGTTCGCAGCACTCGCCGAGCTGACGTTGTGGGTTGTAGAGATTTCCTACATGAAATTCACGGACAATACCCTCGGATTCGGAAAGAAACTGATATGGAACAGCAAGGAACAGGAGTAATCATCGTCGCCGGCGGGAGCGGCAGCCGCCTGGGAGGTCCGCTTCCCAAACAATTCCGCATGCTGGGATCGCTGCCGGTATTGGGCCATGCGATAAACGCCTTTGCAAGAACGCTGCACAGCACGCAGATCGTCGTCGTCCTTCCCGAAGGACAGATCGATTTCTGGAAGAATCTGGCAGCCCGTTTCGACATAGCCAAGCACACCTGCACGGCGGGCGGGCCGCAACGGTTCCACTCGGTACGCAACGGCCTGTCCGCTCTGCCCCGAACCGTCGCACTGATCGCGGTCCACGACGGCGTACGTCCGCTGGTATCGTCCGACTTGATTTTGAAAGCCGTGGAGTGTGCGGCGGCCCACGGGACGGCCATTCCGGTCGTCGAAGCCGTCGATTCCCTGCGGCAGCTCACACCCGACGGATCGCACCCGATCGACCGCAATACGCTGCGAATCGTACAAACGCCCCAGGTCTTCGACGCGGAATTGCTCCGTCGTGCCTATGAACTCGACTACTCCCCCGACTTCACCGACGACGCCTCGGTCGTCGAACGGGCGGGACATGCGGTCACGCTCTGCCACGGAGAGCGCGGCAACCTGAAAATCACGACAGCGGACGATCTTCCGATCGCTGAAGCAATTCTTTTATCCAGAGCATCCCGTGAAGAAAATCTATAAATACAGCTTCAGCCGCCACACGCTTTCGCTCACGACGATCTACCTCACGATCTTCCTCGCACTGGGGATCGGGCTCTACTTTCTATATGAAGGAGGCTATCTTTCGGCCTGGTTCTTTTCGTTCATCGTGGCGCTCGTCGCCCTGATGTCACTCTCCATTCCGCGTCGCATCCTCGTGGACGACGAAGGACTGCATATCCTCTGTCTGCTCGACATCACGGAGCTTCATCCCGAAGAGATCGCCTCCGTACGGCAAGTCGAGAAGCAGGAACTCCGAGGCTACGTGCCCTATTTCGGCGGTTACGGATTTTTCGGGTTCTACGGACACTATTTCGACCTGAAAAATCTCGAAAGGGTCAAAATCTACGCTTCCGAATGGCGGAATTTCGTCGAAATCACCGATATATATGAAAATCGGATCTATGTCTCCTGTACCCAGGGAGAAGAACTCGTAAACGACCTACGGGAACTCATCTCGCACGCCCGAGAACGACGAGCACAGGAGCTACAGTCCCAGGAAACGACGGAAACACGATAGTTTCCACCTTCCGACGTCAAAACAAAAGACACCGGCCTCTACACTTCTCCCCCCCCTCTCCCAAATTCTCTTCCCGAAGGGGATCTCGATTCATTACCTTCCCCAAAAGGATGCTATATAATCGCAGGTTGTGTATATCAGTATCTGCATGTTAAGGGATGATAAACACACGAATTCCGAATTCGAAATACGATACACGACAATCCGGCCTACATTAACGCATCTTACGATTTTCCATTCGCCGCAGAAAAACAATCAGGGGAAACTGTGTACCAGTTTCCCCTGATTTCAATGTATCGTTCAATCTTAATTCAGATTCGGCAGGAAGGAGTAATCCCGGCTGTATTCGAGCATCTGCTTCACGTAGTCGTTCGGATAAGAAACCTTCACATCCACGACCTTGCCGTTCTTCTCCACCAGCTCGTACTGCGGATTCACAAAACCGCTGTAAGGCTCGATATCGAGGGCTTTGTAACGGGTCAGCACTTCGGCGTGCAGCTTCGGATCGACCGTCACGGCATATTTCTCGACCAGTGTTTTGCCGGCCTCGAAATCGCCTTCGGACTTGATACGCTGCACCTCGCGGAGCATACGGCCCAACAGCTCGCGCAGCTTCGTATAATCATTCACCACGACATACGTTTTACCATCCTGCTCGATCCACTCGATCACGTTGTCGGCCTTCCCCTGCTCGTAGCACCATTCGGCGATCAGCTTGCGGTTGCGCATGTGCGCCTCCTCGACATTCTTGCCCGGCTCGATACGTGCGAGCTGCGTCATCATACCATTCATGATATACCGGGCATATTCCGCATATGCCACATCCAGCGACGGAATCAACCCCAATTCGACCATTTTCGGATCGCCCAGGTAGTAGAGCCCGAAAAGATCGGCACGGGCCTCCTCGAGCGTCGAGGTATAGTTCTTCAACTCACCGCCCTTCACACCCGGAGCCAACTGCCCGGAACCGTGTCCCAAACATTCATGCAGGTCGGTATGCAGATCGTCGGCCAACTTGCCGTACTTGTCGATACGTTCGCGGTCTTCGGGACGCAGCATGAACTCCTCGAGGAATCCGTCGCCATGCGCCGCCTGGGCATAAGCGTAGGTAATGTTGTCGATGGTCACCGACTTCGAACCGTGCTCCTTGCGGATCCAATCCGCATTGGGCAGATTGATACCGATCGGTGTCGCAGGATAACAGTCGCCGCCCAGCATCGCTGCCGTAATCACTTTGGCCGAAACCCCTTTGACCACCTTTTTCCGGTAGGCGGAATCTACAGGCGAATGATCCTCGAACCACTGGGCGTTGTCGGAGATCACCTCCGTGCGGTGGCAGGCCTCGGTGTCCATGAAGTTGACGTTGGCCTCCCACGAAGCCTTGCGGCCCAGCGGATCGCCGTAGTCCTCGATGAAGCCGTTGACGAAATCGACGTTCGAAACGGTGTCCTTCACCCAGCCGATGTTAATGACCATATCCACCTCGGAAGCACCGTTGTTCACGGCGTCCTCCGCCTCGAAGCACTTGGCGGCGGTGGTGTCGTAGCCGTTGGGGAAGCCGATGACGGTGCAGATAGGCAGCTTGCCCGCCACATACTCCGCCGCCTGCTTCACATAGCTGGCGGGGATGCACACGCTGGCGCAGCCGTACTTCATGCCGTCATCGCAGATGGCCTTGATCTCGTCCCAGGTGGCCGTCTGGGCCAGAAGCGTGTGATCGCACTTGCTCAAAATGTCTTTCAGTTCCATTTCAAGTCACTCCTTTATCGTAAAAGTTAAGCTTATTTCCTCGATATGTTTATCATACCAGTTTTTTTGATCGCTGTCTACTGTCCATCTCCCTCTCTTTTGCCTAACGCTCCGGCGTCTTGCAATCCGGTCCATTCGGTGCTACAATGTAGGCCACCAAATCCAAAAGGAGCCTTTTTCATGAAAAAACGACTGTTATCCGCGCTGTGCGCGGTGATGCTGCTGATCTCCGCCGTGCCCATGGCCAGCGCCCAGAGCGGGGATATTACCCGCCGGGCCGACGCCATGA
>OHUA01000795.1_pt1 | contig 14082 bp, 10 predicted proteins | sample 1579051 | NCBI WGS metagenome assembly OHUA01 (sample SAMEA3879559, study PRJEB24766) | human gut metagenome | biome: human-associated habitat; feature: feces | place: USA | collected 1985/1987 | reverse complement strand
AAAGATAAAAACGGTTTCTAAGACGTTAGCAAAATAAAAAACTTAAATATACAGAAGATATGAAATTTATCGTTTCGAGTACTGCGCTCTCCAGTCATTTGCAGGCTATCAGCCGTGTGATTAATTCGAAGAATGCGTTGCCTATTTTGGATTGTTTCCTCTTTGAACTGCAAGACGGAACCTTGTCTGCAACTGTTTCCGACAGTGAAACGACGATGGTCACTACGGTCGAAGTGAATGAAAGTGATATGGACGGCCGTTTTGCCGTCACAGCCAAAACCCTTTTGGACGCTTTGAAGGAAATTCCCGAACAACCGTTGACTTTTGAAATCAATACGGATTCCCTTGAAATCACGGTACAGTATCAGAACGGTAAATACAGCCTGATGGGGCAGAATGCGGACGAGTTCCCGCAGTCTGCCATGTTGGGTGACAATGCCGTACGTGTGGAAATGGATGCACAAGTGTTGCTGGGTGGTATCAACCGTGCCGTGTTTGCTACGGCTGATGACGAGCTTCGTCCCGTGATGAACGGTATCTATTTCGATATCACAACGGAGGACATCACGATGGTGGCATCAGACGGTCATAAGCTGGTGCGCTGCAAGACACTGGCCGCCAAAGGTAACGAACGTGCCGCCTTTATCCTGCCCAAGAAGCCGGCTTCGCTGATGAAGAATCTGCTGCCGAAAGAACAAGGCATGGTGACTATCGAGTTCGACGAACGCAACGCTGTGTTCACACTGGAAAGCTACCGCATGGTGTGCCGTCTTATCGAAGGACGCTATCCCAACTACAACTCTGTGATTCCGCAGAACAACCCTTATAAAGTGACGGTAGACCGCCTGCAACTGCTCGGTGCTTTGCGCCGCGTGTCCATCTTCTCCTCGCAGGCAAGCAGCCTTATCAAGCTCCGTATGCAGGAGAATCTGATTGTCATCTCCGCACAGGACATCGACTTCTCTACATCGGCCGAAGAAACACTGGTTTGCCAATATGCGGGCAATCCGATGAGCATCGGTTTCAAGTCCACTTTCCTGATTGACATTCTGAATAACATTTCTGCCGATGAAATCGTTATCGAACTGGCAGATCCTTCACGTGCAGGTGTCATTATTCCGGTAGAGCAGGAAGAGAACGAAGACTTGCTGATGTTGCTGATGCCGATGATGCTGAATGACTGATGAATATTAGCAATCGGATTATGAGCTACGAGCTACAAGTGGCTGCGCAATTATGCCGCACGGTACTTGTAGCTCGTGGCTTGTAAGTTAAACTTATAATTTATAGCTCATAGCCAGAGCTTATAAAACGAAAAAACAATGAAATTGAATCTGAAAAATCCGATAGTCTTTTTTGATTTGGAGACTACGGGTACCAATATCAACTCAGACCGAATTGTCGAAATCTGTTACCTCAAGGTATATCCCAACGGGAATGAGGAGTCCAAAACCATGCGTATCAACCCCGAAATGCCCATTCCTGCCGAAGCATCTGCCGTTCATGGCATCTACGATGCCGATATAGCCGACTGCCCCACATTCAAGGAAGTGGCGCGCAACATTGCCAATGACATTGAAGGATGCGACTTGGCGGGCTTCAACTCCAACCGTTTTGATATCCCCGTCCTGGCGGAAGAGTTCCTTCGTGCCGGTGTGGACATTGACATGAGCCGCCGCAAGTTTGTGGACGTGCAGGTCATTTTCCACAAGATGGAGCAACGCACGCTATCTGCTGCCTATAAATTCTATTGCGGCAAGAATTTGGAAGACGCCCATACGGCAGAGGCTGATACACGTGCCACCTACGAAGTGCTGATGTCGCAGTTGGACCGCTATCCGGAGTTGCAGAATGACGTGGCTTTCCTTGCCGACTATTCCAGCTTCAACAAGAATGTGGACTTTGCCGGTCGTATGGTCTACGATGACAAAGGTGTGGAAGTATTCAACTTCGGCAAGTACAAGGGCATGTCGGTATCCGATGTCCTGAAGCGCGATCCCGGCTATTACAGCTGGATTCTGAACAGTGATTTTACCCTGAATACCAAAGCCACGCTGACCAAGATACGTCTGCGTGAAATGACTCAGAAATAAATGGCAAATATACTGAAAGGGAAGAAAATAGTATTGGGCATTACGGGCAGCATTGCCGCCTATAAAGCATGCTATATTATTCGCGGACTGATTAAGCGTGGTGCAGAGGTGCAGGTGGTCATTACGCCTGCCGGAAAAGAATTTATTACCCCTATCACGCTCTCTGCCCTGACCAGCAAACCGGTTATCAGTGAGTTCTTTGCCCAACGCGATGGTACCTGGAACAGCCATGTGGACCTCGGTCTGTGGGCAGATGCCATGCTGATAGCCCCGGCTACGGCTTCCACCATCGGCAAGATGGCGAATGGCGTGGCAGACAATATGCTGATTACCACCTATCTTTCCGCCAAAGCTCCGGTGTTTGTGGCGCCTGCCATGGACCTGGACATGTATGCCCATCCTTCCACCCAAAAGAATCTGGATACACTCCGCTCTTATGGAAACCACATCATAGAACCTGCTACGGGAGAACTCGCCAGCCATCTGGTGGGGAAAGGCCGTATGGAGGAGCCGGAGAATATCATCCGCCACCTGGAAATGTACTTTGCTGCCAAAGAGGGCGACCTGGTGGGCAAGACAGTGATGATAACCGCAGGACCTACTTATGAGAAGATAGACCCGGTGCGCTTCATCGGCAACTATTCTTCCGGCAAGATGGGACTTGCCCTGGCAGATGAATGTACCGCCAGAGGGGCCAAGGTGATACTGATTGCCGGTCCGGTGCAGCAAGGCACTTACTTCCCGATGCACCAGTACCATGCGGTAGAGTCGGCGCAGGAGATGTTCGATGCTGCATCCGCAGCCTTTGTCCATGCCGATGCCGCCATCTTGACGGCTGCTGTGGCAGACTATACTCCCGAACAAGTTGCCGATGAGAAAATCAAACGTGAAAAGACCGGGGAGATGAGTTTGAACTTGAAACCTACCCGCGACATAGCCGCTTTCTTAGGCAATCTGAAGAACGATACAGAGCACCAACGGCGCCTCCTCGTAGGCTTTGCCCTTGAGACTCATAACGAGCAGATGAATGCGGAAGACAAGCTCAACCGCAAGAATCTGGACTTCATCGTGCTGAACTCCCTGAACGACAAGGGAGCCGGTTTTCGTTGCGATACCAATAAAATCAGTATCATAGACCACCAGGGAAAGACGGACTACCCCTTGAAGTCCAAAGCCGAAGTGGCTGCCGACATCGTAGACCGTCTGGTGAAAGATTTAAATAGTAAATAGTAAATCGTCAAATCGTCAAATCGTCAATATCCTTATGTTGCGTTCGCTTTACATACAGAATTATGCGCTTATTGAAAAGCTCGATATCAGCTTCAGCAGCGGTTTCTCGGTGATAACGGGTGAGACCGGTGCTGGAAAATCCATTATTCTGGGTGCCATCGGTCTGCTGCTGGGACAGCGTGCCGATGTGAAAGCCATTCGTGTAGGAGCTTCGAAGTGCATTATCGAGGCCCGTTTTGATATTTCCGCTTACGGTATGCAGCCTTTCTTTGAGGAGAATGAGTTGGAGTACGAGGAAGAATGCATCCTGCGCCGCGAGGTGTCCGCTTCGGGCAAGAGCCGGGCATTCATCAATGACACGCCTGCTTCATTGGCTCAGATGAAGGAGTTGGGAGAACAGCTGATTGACGTGCATTCCCAGCATCAGAACCTATTGCTGAACAAGGAAGGGTTTCAGTTGAATGTACTGGACATCTTGTCGCATAACGAAGAGGCCTTGTCTGCTTACCAGCATATCTTCGGAGCATGGAAGCAGGCACAGCAGGATTTGGAGGCCCTTGTTGCCCGTGCCAATCAGGATAAGTCGGACGAAGACTATATCCGTTTCCAACTGGAACAGTTGGAAGAGGCACACTTGTCTGCCGGTGAGCAGGAGGAGCTGGAGCAAGAGGCAGATACGCTGAGTCATGCGGAAGAGATAAAGGCCGGACTCTATCGGGTAGGGCAGACGCTCTACTCGGACGAAGGAGGCTTGTTGTCCGGGCTGAAGGAATGCCTGAATACGATGCTCGGCCTGCAGAGGGTTTATCCGGTTGCCGGGGAACTTGCCGAACGCATGGAAAGCACTTATATCGAGTTGAAGGATATTTCGCAGGAAGTGTCGGGTAAGGAGGATGAAATAGAGTTCGACCCCGAACGTCTGGATGAAGTGAACGAACGTCTGAACTTGATTTATACGCTCCAACAGAAGCACCGCGTTTCCACTGTCGGTGAACTTCTGGCGCTGACGGATGAATACGCCGCCAAACTCTCCGCCATCACTTCGTCCGACGAGCACATCGAGGAACTGAAAGCGCGTTGCGACGCTTTATATAATAAGGTGAAAAAGCAGGCTGCCGTCCTCACCAAGGCGCGTACTGCCGCTGCCCGTGAAGTGGAGAAGCAGATGGCTGCGCGGCTGGTTCCGTTGGGCATGCCCAATGTCCGTTTCCAGGTAGAGATAGGTGCCCGCAAAGAGCCGGGCATACACGGGGCGGATACTGTGAACTTCTTGTTTTCCGCGAATAAGAACGGGGCATTGCAAAGCGTCTCCTCCGTAGCTTCAGGTGGTGAAATAGCCCGCGTCATGCTCTCCATTAAAGCAATGATAGCCGGTGCCGTCAAGCTTCCTACCATTGTATTCGACGAAATAGATACCGGAGTCTCCGGCGAGATAGCCGACCGCATGGCGGATATCATGCAGGAGATGGGCGAGCAGGACCGCCAGGTAATCAGTATCACCCATCTGCCCCAGATTGCTGCCCGCGGACGCGCCCATTATAAGGTGTACAAGCAGGACAACGAGACGGAAACAAACAGTCACATCCGTCGTCTGACCGACGATGAACGTGTGGAAGAAATAGCCCATATGCTGAGTGGTGCTAAGCTGACCGAAGCCGCACTGAACAATGCCAGAGCATTGCTGGAAGTATCAAATAGTAAATAGTAAATCGTCAAATAGTAAATACCCATATATGGTTGATAACAGTGAAATGATTTTCGGCGTTCGTGCCGTGATAGAAGCCATTCAGGCAGGAAAAGAGATAGACAAGATATTGGTAAAGAAGGACATTCAGAGTGATTTGTCAAAAGAGCTGTTCGCTGTCTTGAAAGGGACTTTGATACCGGTACAGCGCGTTCCGGTGGAACGCATCAACCGCGTGACACGGAAGAATCACCAGGGAGTAATTGCCTTCATCTCTTCAGTCACTTACCAGAAGACGGAGGACTTGGTACCTTTCCTTTTCGAGCAGGGCAAGAATCCTCTGTTTGTGATGCTTGACGGCATCACGGATGTCCGCAATTTCGGTGCCATTGCCCGTACTTGCGAGTGTGCGGCGGTAGATGCCGTGATTATCCCTGCACGGAACAGTGTATCTGTCAACGCAGATGCCATGAAAACCTCGGCAGGAGCCTTGCACACTTTGCCCGTTTGCCGCGAACACAGCCTGAAAGAGACCCTGCAATTCCTCAAGAATAGTGGTTTCCATATCGTGGCAGCCACGGAGAAAGGCGATTACGACTATACCAAAGCCGACTATACCGGTCCGATGTGCATCATTATGGGTGCCGAAGACAAGGGGGTGTCCTATGACAACCTGGCGTTGTGTGACGAGTGGGTGAAGATTCCCATGTTGGGAACCATCGAGTCCCTCAATGTTTCCGTTGCAGCCGGCATTTTGATTTATGAAGCGGTAAAACAAAGAACCAACTAAGATATGAAAAAGAAATTGCTGTTGATGCTCACTCTCTGTTTATTGGCTCAGTGGAGTGTGGCACAAGCCCCGAAGTGGGTAGACAAAGCCAAACGTGCCGTTTTTTCGGTGGTGACCTACGACCAGGACGATAAGATACTGAATACTGGAAACGGCTTTTTTGTCACTGAAGATGGCGTTGCGCTTTCTGACTACACCTTGTTCAAAGGTGCCCAGCGCGCCGTTGTGATGAGCTCGGACGGAGCACAGATGCCGGTGGAGGCCATTATGGGAGCTGATGACATGTACGATGTTGTCAAGTTCCGTGTCGGCATCCCCGGAAAGAAAGTCACGGCACTCACTTTGGCTGCTGTGGCTCCGGCCGTCGGTGCGGATGTATATCTGCTGCCTTATTCCACCCAGAAGGACCGTTCCTTCACTGCCGGGAAAGTAAAGGAAGCTGATAAGATTTCCGGTAACTATTCCTATTATACACTTGATATGCGTTTGAAGGACAAGATGGTGAGTTGTCCGCTGATGACTGTGGACGGGCAGGTCTTCGGCCTTGCGCAGAAGTCCTCCGGACAAGACACGGCTACCATCTGCTATGCCATTGATGCCAATTTCGCCATGTCGCAGAATATCTCCGCATTGTCTTATGGAGATATGTCATTGAAGGGCATCGGTATTAAGAAGGCATTGCCCGATACCGAAGAGCAGGCTTTGGTGTTCCTCTACATGGCTTCTTCCCAACTGTCTCCGGAGAAGTATATGGAGACTCTGAACGATTTCATTGCACAATATCCTGCCAGTGCCGACGGTTATCTGCGCCGTGCTTCCCAGCATCTGTTCATGTCCCGTGAAGATGCTTCCATGGATAAGGTCGCCGCAGATATGGATAAGGCTTTGGAGGTTGCCGCAAAGAAAGATGATGTGTATTACAACCGGGCCAAGATAATCTATAATTATGCATTGGGCAAGCCCGAGAAAGTTTATAAGGACTGGTCGCTCGACAAGGCTCTGGACGAGGTACGGAAAGCGATAGCCATTGACGAGCTTCCGGTTTATGTCCAGTTGGAGGGTGACATCCAGTTTGCCAAGCAGGACTATCCGTCGGCATTTACCAGCTATGATAAAGTGAATAAGACAATTCTGGCCTCTCCGGCTACCTTCTTCAGTGCTGCCAAGACCAAGGAACTGATGCAGGCGCCTGCCGAAGAGGTACTGGCTCTGATGGACAGTTGTGTGGCCCGCTTTACCCAGCCCTATACGGAGGAAGCCGCCCCTTACTTGCTGGAGCGTGCCCAGGCCCGTATGAATGCAGACCAGGCGCGTAATGCCATGTTGGATTATGATGCCTATTACAATGCCGTGAACGGTAAAGTGAACGACATGTTCTACTATTACCGTGAGCAGGCTGCTTTGAAGGCCAAGCAGTACCAGCGTGCGCTGGACGATATGGCGAAAGCCATCGAACTGAATCCGGAGGATTTGACTTACCGTGCCGAACTGGCAGTGGTGAATCTTCGCGTGGGACGTTACGAAGAGGCGTTGAATGTGCTGAAGGCTGCTCTGGAGAAAGACCCTAAGTATGCCGAGGCCTACCGTCTGATGGGTATCGCCCAGCTGCAGATGAAGAAGGACAAGGAAGCTTGTGCCAGCTTTGCCAAGGCAAAGGAATTGGGTGACCCCAATGTGGATGCTTTGATTGAGAAGCATTGCAAGTAAAGGGATGGGATAGAATAAAGGCTCTGCTTTCGCAAGCAGAGCCTCTGTTTTGGGGAACTCCCCCGTGTTAAATGAGTTAAGTCTAGGTATAACAGGTTATGAGTGAAATTACGTTGTTTTATTTATAAAATGCGTGGATTTCCGGAATACTGCATATACTTCGGATTTTTTTTATTTCAAAAAAGAAAATAGACTCGATTATTAATAAAAACAAACTTTGACAATCATGAAGAAAGTGATTTGCAGCCAGAAGGCACCGGGCGCCATAGGCCCTTATAGCCAGGCTATCGAAGCCAGTGGAATGGTATTTGTATCAGGTCAGTTGCCTATTGATGCAGCTACCGGAGTGATGGCTGAAGGTACGGAAGCGCAAGCCCGCCAGTCCTTGGAGAATATAAAGCATATCCTGGAAGAGGCAGGTCTGAGCATGGCGAATATTGTGAAGACAACCGTTTTTCTGGCAGACATGTCCTTGTTCGCTGATATGAACAAGGTATATGCCACCTATTTTGACGGTGCTTTCCCGGCACGTTCGGCTGTGGCAGTGAAGGCGTTGCCCAAAGATGCCTTAGTAGAGATTGAGTGCATCGCGGTTCGCTAACAAGTCGGCCACAATGAAACTGCTGCCTCCCACGAAGATGAAATCTTCCGGGAGGCTTTTTTCTTGTGCGGCCCGCACGGCGGCAGGTACATCAGGATAGCAATGTCCTTCCAGACCTGCTGCTTCGGCAAGCTCCTGTAGTTCGCTTTCGGGCAATGCTCGCTTCACGCTGGCTTTGGTGAAGTAGTAGGTCGCTTCCCGGGGTAGCAAGGCCAGTACCCCCCGTATATCCTTGTCATTCACCATGCCTATGACGATGTGTAGCTGTCGGTAAGTCTGTTGCTTCAGTTGTTCTGTAATGTAGGTGATGCCTCCCACATTGTGGCCGGTGTCACAAATCAGGGTGGGCGAGTCCTGCAGTTTTTGCCAGCGTCCCATCAAGCCCGTCAGTTCCGCCACACGGGCAAAGCCACTGCGCACTGCTTGTCCGTCCAGCCGGTAGCCGGCTTCTTTCAGTAGCGGGAGGGCGGTGAGTACGGTCCGGGCATTTTTCTGCTGGTAGAGCCCTTTCAGTTCGTATTCTATTCCGGGATAGTCTTCACGGTCATTCTCCTCGGCAAAGTAGATGGGAGCACCCGTTGTCTGTGCTTTTTCCAGAAATACCGGTTTCGTTTCGGGAGTGGTCTCGCCGATTACAACGGGGATACCGCTTTTAATGATTCCTGCCTTCTCTCCTGCGATTTTTGCCAAGGTGTCCCCCAGGAATTGGGTATGGTCAAAACTGATGTTGGTGATGATGCATACATCCGGACGGATGATATTGGTGCAGTCCAGGCGTCCGCCGAGTCCCACCTCGATTACGGCTACATCCACCTTTTCATCGGCAAAGTAGCGGAAGGCCATGGCGGTGGTCAGCTCAAAGAAAGAGGGATGGAGGGGTTCGAAGAAGCCACGTTCCTGCTCTACAAAACGGATGACGTATTCCTCGGGTATAGGCTGTCCGTTAATCCGGATGCGCTCCCGGAAATCCACCAGATGGGGCGAGGTATAGAGCCCGACCCTGTATCCTGCCTCTTGCAGTATGGCGGCAAGCGTATGCGAGCAGGAACCCTTTCCATTGGTACCGGCCACATGAATGCTGCGGAAACTGCGGTGGGGATGTTCGAAGTGTGCGTCCAGGGTCAGAGTGTTTTCCAATCCTTCCTTGTATGCTGAGCCGCCCACTTGCTGAAACATGGGCACACTGTTATATAAGTAAGTTAAAGTGTCCTGATAATCCATCTTTTATAATATTTAACGGAGAAGCAATCCTTTCTCCCTATTAATTTGTTATCTTTAAAAGCGACAAAGATAATGCAGACCGAACGCAATCAAGCTTGCTTGAAATTGCTTGCAGTGTAGCTTATCTTAAGCTTATGCAAAGGTATTAACAATTTAAATCTAACGTGTATGGGAGCTAAGAAAAATTTTGTGATTGATACGAATGTGATTCTTCACGATTATAACTGTTTGAAGAATTTTCAAGAGAATGACATTTATCTTCCCATCGTAGTCCTTGAAGAACTGGACAAATTCAAGAAAGGTAATGAGCAGATTAATTTCAATGCGCGTGAGTTTGTCCGTGAGCTAGATTTGATTACCGATGACAATCTGTTCACCAAAGGGGCGCCATTGGGAGAGGGCTTGGGCCGTCTGTTTGTGGTGGCAGGCATGGTGGACTCTCCCCGGGTACGTGATTCCTTTCCCGAACGCATCCCCGACCATCAGATTCTGTCGGTAGTGGACTGGCTTTCCACCAAAAAGCCTAAAATGAAAACCATCCTTGTCACGAAAGACGTGAATCTGCGCATGAAGGCGCGTTCCATCGGTCTGCTGTGCGAAGACTACATCAATGATAAGGTAATCAATGTGGATATATTCGAAAAGTCGAATGAAGTGTTCGAGGGTATTGACCCTGCGCTGATAGACCGCATTTATTCTTCCAAAGAAGGACTGGACATCAACGAGTTCGATTTTAAGGACATCATTCGTCCCAACGAATGCTTTGTGCTGAAGAGTGACCGCAGCAGTGTGCTTGCACGTTATAATCCCTTTACCCATTCGATTTGCCGGGTCAACAAGACAAAGAACTATGGCATTGAACCGCGTAATGCCGAGCAGAGCTTTGCTTTTGAGGTGCTGAACGACCCGAATATCAAGCTGGTTGCCCTGACCGGTAAGGCGGGAACCGGTAAGACCCTGCTGGCACTGGCCGCCGCATTGGGAAAACTTACCGACTACAAGCAGATTCTTCTGGCACGTCCCATCGTGGCCTTATCCAATAAAGACCTTGGATTCCTTCCCGGTGATGCCAATGAGAAAGTGGCTCCTTACATGCAGCCTTTGTTCGATAATTTGAATGTAATCAAGCATCAGTTCGCTGCCAATTCCTCTGAAGTGAAACGCTTGGAGGATATGCAAAAAAGTGAACAATTGGTCATCGAGGCATTAGCCTTTATCCGTGGGCGCAGCTTGAGCGAAACCTACTGTATTATCGATGAAGCCCAGAACCTGACCCCACATGAGATTAAGACCATCATCACCCGTGCCGGCGAAGGTACAAAAATGGTGTTTACCGGTGATATTCAGCAGATAGACCAACCCTATCTGGACAGTCAGTCCAACGGGCTTGTCTATATGATAGACCGCATGAGAGACCAGAATTTGTTTGCCCATGTCAATCTGGTGAAAGGGGAGCGCAGCCAGTTGAGCGAGTTGGCAAGTAATCTGATGTAGCGGATACCGCATTTTCCGGGGCAAAACTATTTCTATCCCGCTTTCTGACTGTTAAAACGGGGGAGGTGGGATGGTTTCTTTATAGACGATAAATAATTGTTATAACATTTTTTTATCGATTTATTGTCTGTTTTGACTAAAATAGTGTATCTTTGCCTCGCCTAAAACAAAACTGTCAAGCGAAATGAAGCGAAATTTTTTTCATCGGTATCTTTCCGCGAAAGTGCTTCCGATATGGACTATTCTGTTAATTGATGTATTTATCATCGTCATATCCAGTCTGTTGGCCTATGCTCTCCGATATGATTTCAGAAGCATTTTTTTGGAATCCTCTACCATTGACAAGACCATTTTATGGACGGTTGTTGTCAACTTGATTTTCTTCCGTGTTTTCCGTACGTATTCCAATGTGTTGCGCTTTTCCTCCTTTGTGGATATCATGCGCATTTTTGTGTCATTGACGGTGTCGTATGCACTGCTGATGATAACGAGCGTTCTGACGGAAAGCTATTTGGAGTTTAACCTGGCTCCGGTCAGCGTGCTGTTCATGTCCTATATCATCAGCTTTGCCATGATGGCATGTTCCCGTGTGATTGTCAAGACTTTCTTCGAGGCGCTGAACTTCGACGGCACCCATAGTGCCAATGTGTTCATTTACGGTGCCAAGGAAGCCGGGGTCAATATTGCCAAGGCATTGCGTGTCAATCTGCGCAACCACTACCGTCTGCGCGGATTCATTGCGGACGAACCTGAGCTTATCAACAAGGTGATGATGGGTGTCAGGGTGTTCCCCAACGATGATACGCTGATTGATGTGCTGAACGACCGCGATGTGCAGACCATCATCATTTCTCCTGCCAAGATGGAGGAACTGAAGAAGTCCGACATGGCTGACCGCCTGCTGGTGCACAACATCAAACTGATGACCGCGCCTCCTTTGAGCGAGTGGAACGGTCAGGCGCTGAGCCGCACACAGTTGAAGGAAATTCAGATTGAGGACCTGCTTCAGCGCAATCCTATCGAGATAGATATCCATAAGGTTGCCTCTCATCTGGAGGGCAAGCGTGTGATGATTACGGGCGCCGCCGGCTCCATCGGCAGTGAAATCATGCGCCAGGTGGCTTCGTTCAATCCCTATAAGCTTATTTTAGTGGACCAGGCCGAGACCCCTCTGCACGACATCCGTCTGGAACTTCAGGACCGTTGGCGCGACATCGATGCCGAGACCATCATAGCCGACATCTCCAATGCCACGCGCATGGAGGATATCTTCAGGGAGTTCAAGCCCCAGTATATTTTCCATGCGGCCGCCTACAAGCATGTGCCGATGATGGAGGACAACGTTTCCGAGTCCATCCAGGTGAACGTATTCGGCACGCGCACCGTTGCCGATCTTGCCGTGAAATACGGTGCCGAGAAGTTTGTGATGATTTCTACGGACAAGGCTGTTAACCCTACAAACGTGATGGGCTGTTCCAAGCGTATTTGCGAGATTTATGTGCAGTCTCTTGCGAAGAAGTTGCAGAAGGAGGGAGGCCATGCCACTCAGTTCATCACTACGCGTTTCGGCAATGTGCTGGGTTCCAACGGTTCTGTCATTCCCCGTTTCCGCGACCAGATTCAGCGTGGCGGTCCGGTGACAGTGACCCATCCTGAGATAATCCGTTACTTCATGACCATTCCCGAAGCTTGCCGCCTTGTTCTTGAGGCCGGCAGTATGGGCAACGGCGGTGAAATCTACATCTTCGACATGGGTAAGCCGGTGAAGATTGTGGACCTTGCCAAGCGTATGATCAGCCTTTCCGGACGTACGGATGTGAAGATTGAATTTACCGGTCTCCGTCATGGCGAGAAGCTCTACGAGGAACTCTTGAATGTGAAGGAGCTTACAAAGCCCACCTATCATGAGAAGATTATGATTGCCACGGTGCGTGAGTATGACTATGACGAGGTGAAGGAGCGTATCCAGAAGCTGATTGATGTAAGTTACACCTATGACCAGATGAAAATTGTTGCTGCCATGAAGGATATTGTTCCGGAATTCGTGAGCAAGAATTCCTGCTTTGAGGCGCTGGATAAGAAGAAATAAAAAGATAGCGGTATAGTATAAAATGAAAGGGTGATAACGTATTGTAGTGTTATCACCCTTTCAATTTTATTGTCTTCTTGTCAGCCTTTTGTCTCATTCATGTGAAGAGAAGTATTTCAAGAACTGTGTACGTTCGAAAGTATTGACTCCCTTCGGGTCGTTTACGTTCAGAATACCTTTGAACTGGCTGATGGTTTCCATACCTTTGCGGTCCATCCACAGGTTGAGGAAGCGGATGTATTCTTCAATGATGGTAGCTGAATTCTGATAAAGCACACTGCATATCTCTACGGCCGAAGCACCTGCTAATATTGCCTTGACAACGCCTTCGGGCGAGTGGATACCACCGGAAGCGGCATAGTCCAGCTTGTTTACGGCTGCCGAAGCGATGCCTATCCAGCGCAGGGCTTTAGACAAATCGGCTTCGTTGCTGAATACGTTGCCGGATACTTGTATCATTTTCTCAATGTTGATGTCCGGCTGGTAGAAGCGGTTGAACAGCACTACTGCGGCGGCGCCGTTGGCGTACAGTTGGTCTATCAGAACTATCGGGTTGGTCAGGTTGTCACCCAGCTTCATGATGACGGGTATCTTGACCGTCTTCTTGATGTGGCTCAGAATGTCGATGTGGCGTTGCTCGAAACTGCCGTAAGCATATTGTACATCCGTCTGCAGTGCAAGGATATTGATTTCCAGTGCGTCTGCACCGGCTTCTTCTATTTGCTTTGCAAAGTCTACCCATTCAGCGTCGGTATAGCAGTTTATACTTGCAATAACAGGAATGGTGCATATCTTCTTGCTTTCTTTAATCAGTTCCAGATATTCTGCCAATTTATGATTACGGATATATTCAGCCAGATAATCACTTCCTTCCGGATAGTATGATGGATTCCTCAGACGGTCAGCTTCCATCATAATTTGTTCTTCAAATAGTGATTTCAGGACAATGGCTCCTGCACCGGCAGCTTCCAGCTTTGCGTTTTTAGCGGCACTGTTAGTAAGTCCCGAACTACTGATAATTACAGGATTTTTCAAAGTCAATCCCGCAAAAGTTGTTTTTAAGTCGGCCATGGTAATTATTGTTAATGGTTTTTTCAATGAATCTGTTACTTCATTGATTCAATTATTAATAAACTCTTTCCCCGAAGATTTTACTTCCTACTCTTACCAATG
>OHUA01000790.1_pt1 | contig 14183 bp, 10 predicted proteins | sample 1579051 | NCBI WGS metagenome assembly OHUA01 (sample SAMEA3879559, study PRJEB24766) | human gut metagenome | biome: human-associated habitat; feature: feces | place: USA | collected 1985/1987 | reverse complement strand
AAAGCATCTCGTTCGAAAATCTGCCGAAAACCTTCAAAACGCTCTACCCGGGTGCGAACAGCTTTACGTTCACCTTCGTAGGCAACGTGGATTTGGAAACGTTGAAGCCGTTGGTCGAGAAATATATCGGTTCGATTCCCACCTCGAAACACGTGCTTAAGTTCACGGACGACAAACTCCGCACAGCCAAAGGCAAGGTCGTGAACGACTTCCGCACCCCGATGCTGCAGCCGAAAGTTTCGGAGTTCCTGCTCTTCTCGAGCGATGCGGACTACACGCTGCGCAACAAGCAAACCATGTTGCTGCTTAACATGGCCCTGAACAACCGTTACCTGAAATCCATCCGCGAGGAGAAAGGCGGCACGTACGGAGTACAGGTAAGCTATACTCTCTCGTATCGTCCCGAAAAACAGGCCCTCCTGCAAATACAGTTCGACACCAACGAGGAGATGGCCGACGAACTCGTGCCGATCGTTTTCGATGAAATCGAGAAAATCGCGACTGAAGGACCGGAAGCCAAAGACATCAACGACTCCCGCGAATACTTGGTCAAGCAATTCAAGAATACGCTCGAAAATAACGGCACCTGGTTCGGGTTGATCGACGACTACAACCGTCACAAGCAGAATCTGCTCGCCGACTACGAAAAGACCCTGAACAGCATCACTTACGACGAGATCCGCGACCTGGCGAAGAAGCTCCTCGACAGCGGCAACGTAATACAGGTCACCATGCGTCCCGAAGCTCAACCCGAAGCAGATGAATAATCATCAATAACAGGTTTTATTCACTACTACCCCCGAACTCTCACCGGTTCGGGGGTTTTCTTTGGTTTCGGACTCCTGTTCACGGATGTTTCCTTTTCCGCTCCTATCTGCAATGCAGGAAGATCGTCCACGCACAGGAATCGTATCCGTTTCCGGAAAACAGACGCGGAACCAAACTCCACGAACGACGTTATGTCATACCCCGCCATGCTTTCCGATTCCGCACTTCGCATCGAATTCTCCGTTTCGGCGACGCTCTTCCGTTTGCGGACAGCTCTCTGCCGATCACGTTGCCCCTTCCCGGCAGTCGGAATCGCATTATGCGGACAGCAGGTCCCCCGGTGCGACAGCCTGCCAACTTGCAGCAAAAGAACGATCCGAACAATGTCTTGCTTTTTTCGGACATACGGCAACCGGCTCCCCGGCAGGCAGGAAAAACAGTAACGGGACAAGATCATGCGCTCCGACTTCCGCGCACTGCTCTTCCCTGAAATTTATGCCTCATAAGACCGGAGGCAGCTCCTTCGCGGACAATACGAGCGGAATCGCAACCGCATAAAGAATAAAAAACGGGCCTCATCAAAAAGATGAGGCCCGGCGATTTCAACTGCAAACTGCGGCTATTTCGAAGTCACGACCACGTCGGACGCCTTGTTCAGCAACAACTGATAGGCCGCCGTCGCATCGCTGCCCTGCGAAAACTTGGTATAGATCGCGGTAATGTTCACCACGGAACCGTCCGCAGGTATTTTCTCGTCACGGAAACGGCAATAACCGCTCGAACGTACGACATAATTGCCTGCGAGGGTGTTGATGTCGCCATAGGTGAACCAGGCAGAGCCATAATAGAACGTACTCTCGTGCGTAAGCTCATCGACCCGCTTCGTCGCCCAGGTAGCCCAATCGTTGATATCGGTCCAACCCGGAGAATTCACATCGTAGGAGGTACTGTTGGCGAAGTAGTTGGGGAATGTATTTTTATACCCCCAGCCGGCCTTGCCGAACTTGCTTTCCAACCCTTCGAAACGGATCAAACGCCCCAGCGACTCATCCGTCAGCGTCGAATAGGAAGCGGGAGTAACCACCAAAGTATCGGCCGCCGTCAAGCCGATCAATTCGCCGAGCTTGACATGCTCTTCCAAGGTATTGCGGTCCTCCATATTGCCGTTGGCATAATTAGAATTGGTCGATGCGACACCCACGCTGAGCATCGTGCGGTAATTTCCCAGCACCAGACCCTGCAAACGGATATAAACCAGGCGACCGGGAGCATAGGTAATGTAATATCCCGAAGTCACTTTGATTTCGATGGCCGACTGGCAGCTTTCATCGTACAGGTACATCGACTTATAGACGTTACCGGCCTGGTCGCTGGAAATGACTTTGCCCCGAATCACCAAGTCGTCGGTAATGGTCAGCGACTGGCCGATACCGCTGGTCCCGGGATAAGCCTCCTCGAAAATATCCTTCAGCTCCTTGATCGAAATGATTTTACTGTCGCTGAAGTCCGCATCCGTCCATACCTTCGCAGGAGCCGGCGTATCGAAATCGTTATAACAGCCGACGAAGAACAAACTTGCTGTCACCGCCAGAAATATGGTTGCTATTCTATTCATATTCTTCACAATATTAATTCGTTAAGCCGTTAGAAACGGAAATAGACATTCAGGTAGTAAGTGGTGCCGAACAGGTAGAAATACTTGGGAGCGAACTTCTGGTAGGAAGTGATCTCCTTGCCGGTCTTAATGCCCTGCACACGCATCTGCTCGTAACCGCCGGTCTTGATATTCTGGTTGTTCAGGATGTTATTCACCTGCAAACTGAAGCCGAGCGTATAACGACGCTGAATGTAGAAATTCTTACCGATGCTCGCACTCAAGGTGTAAGCCGAATCGAACTTCTCCTGACTGCGCAGCTCCCGGATCTGTTCGTCCGTCATCGTAGGCAACAGCACCTCGTCCGTACGGTAAAGCGGGTTCATCGACAGATACATATTGTTGTAATAGTTCAGATCGATCGATGCGTAGATGTTATGAGGACCGCGGTACGACAAACCGATATTCATGGCCGTTTGCGGGGTGCTCTCCACACGCATGTCCTTCCAGTAAACCGTACCGGAACTCAACGGCTCGGCGCTGTTATCGGCAAACTGCACGTAATTGGGGTTCGACGTGTAAGTGTACTGACCCCAACTGATCGCACCGTTCAAAGACAAACCGTTGTAGATCGGAATCGAAGCGGCGACCTCCAGACCGAAATACTGCTCGTCGATACCGCTCATCGCAAAGTTGGTGTAGGTCTTCAGCACATCGTCGTAGAAGGAGATCACCTTCGAGCGGTCATATACTTTCGTGTAGTAGCCCGAAACACGGAGTTTGTAGTCACCGTAACGCAGGTTGTACGAAGCGTCGATGCCGTAAACCTTCTCGGTCGTCAGACCCGGAGTTACCGAATTACGCGTACGGGGCGAAACGAATGCCGACTGGAAGGTAGGAGCATTCTGCATCGCCACGGCATTGAGTTCAAAAGTATGGTTGGCATTGATGACATAGTCGAAATTACCTTTGGCCTTATATACGAAATATTCCAACTTCTCCGATTTGCCCTTCGAATTGTCCAGGAAGAGACCCTTGCGCCAGAGACCGTCACGCCACATCGAGACTCCGCCGAGCTCGGCGCCCAGCTTCATGCCGAACCCGCCGAAACGAGCGGCATAAGTGGCCCACACACCGCCGGAGCGCAGATGCGCCTTGTAGTTGTAGCTGAACTTGTCGCCCTCCCGCACGGCTCTTGCATGACCGTACTGGTTATAATAATCCATATCGTTCTGCGCCATGATCGGATCGCCGAAGTCACGCTGTGCGAATTTATCGACATCCACATAGTAGTCGCCGCCGAGCAGGTCCTTCACCTCGTCGTAGTACCACGTGCGGTTGATGCGGACGTTGGCTCCGGCCGTCAGACGGGAGTTATCCTTATAGATTCGGCTGATCTGCGCGGCGAGGTTCCAGTCCAACTGGTCGGTATGGCGCTCCTCGATGATATAGTTCGAACGGGCGCCGGGACCGTATATCGCTTCATCCTCGGCATTGCGGAAATTCATGTTGGTCTGGTACATTTCGTCCCAGTCGAAGTGGCGGATATTACCCACGTTGCGCATCCACTGATCCGCCAGACTGGCGGCAGCCATCGAAGCGGCCTCCAGGTCGGTAGCGTTCAGCAACTTGTAGCTCGGCATATAGCGGTAATAATCGGGACGGGGGTCTGCACCGTCGTACCACGTCAGCGCCGAATAACCGTTCTTACCGAAACGGAACGAAGTGGCCAGGTTGAACTGGGTATGCTCATTGGGATCGAACGTATAGTTGATCATAGCGATCGGCTCGTGGCTGTTACGCACGCGCGCATTACGCATCTTGCCGTCCTGGTAGCCCCAGTTGGGGTTGTAATAGTTGTTGCCGACCAGATCGTAAGCCTCCTGCGTGGAAGCCTGCTGCGCACCGCGCTCGGTGGGAGCACCCATAATCGTGAAGCCCAACCGGTGACGCGAATTGAAAATCTTCTCGGCCGAAGCGAAATATCCGTAGGAGTTGTAATAGACGCCGTCCACGTAGGAGTTGCCGCCCTGACGGGTAGATACCGACAACGCATAGGACCAGCCGTTGTCCAGCAGACCCGAACCATAGGTCACCATGGCACGGAAGCGATACATCGAATTGGCGTTCACCAGACTCACGCGAAGTCCCTGGCGCACCTGCGAAGCACGGGCGTTGATGTTGGTCGTACCGCCGATGCTACCCACGCCGTAATCCGACATGACCGAACCGTTGGTGATCTCCTGGTTGCGCGTAGCGTCGTTCAGACCGCTCCACAACGACCAGGGCGTATAGCCCGTCATAGCGTCGTTGAAGCGAATACCGTTCAGGTAAACGTCCGAATACTGCGAATCGTAACCGCGCACGTTGAAACGCATCTCGCTGAACCGGTAGGAAGCGATGTTGTTGAAAACGTCCTTCGAAGCCGAAAGGGACGAAGGCAGCGACTGCGCATCGTTGCCGCTCTCGGTGTCGAACTCTGCGAAGATCGAATCGTCCATTACGGTCGAAAGCACTTCGGGGACCAGAATCACCGTATTGATGTCGCGCACCATCTTGTCCACGCGCACCACGAGCGTCAAAGGCTCGAATTCGGGAGCCTCGAACTGCAACGTATATTCGCCGGGCTCGACATTCTCGATCACGAAACCACCTCGGCCGTCGGTCGTGGCAGTCATTTCACCGGGAGTGACCGAAACCTTCACCCCGTCCACCGCGACACGTCCCTCGCGGGAAACGACCTTACCCTTGATACCGCCGCTCTGAGCGAACGCGGTCAGCGACATCAGGGTAAATACAAAAATTAGTAAACTTTTTATTTTCATATCCTTTCAAGTTAAGGTATTTATTTACCGATGTAGATATAAACGGGGAAGTGGTCGCTGTAACCGCCCTGGAAATTGTTTCCGACGTACGTGCGCAAAGGATAGCCTTTGAACTGCCCCTCTCGCTGGATCATATAGTTACGCTTGAAGACATTCCCGTAGTACTTCGATCCCGGAGCCCGTACCAGACGCAACTCGCCGGGCTTCGCATTGACCAGGTTTTCCGACACTACGATATTGTCGAAGAGATTCCAGGCGTCGCCGTAAGCCAGCGTTCCCATACCGGCACGAAGCACGGCGTGGAACGGACTGAAGAAATCGCCCGGCTGAAGATCCTTGACCTTGGGTTTGGCATTCAGCCCCTCCAACATGCTCGGATCGGTCGGATCGTCGTTGAAGTCGCCCATCGCCACGATCTTGGTCGCAGGATTGACCTTCAGGACAGAGTCGGCGATTCGACGCATCTGTTCGCCGACGGCGATACGCTTGAACTCCGAAGCGTCCTTGCCGCCCAGACGCGAAGGCCAGTGAGCCACCATGAAGAAGAACGGTTCGCCGTCGATCGTACCCCACATGGTCGAAATATCGCGGGTTTTGAAATTCGGAAGCGAAGGAATCTGCGTGCGGATCGGTGCGCTGCCCTCCAGCTTGAAGACATCGGGACGGTACATAAAAGCGACGTCCACACCGCGAGCTTCGGGAGAGTCGTAGTGCGAAATCCGGTAATTGCCCGGAGCCATCTTCGGCGTAGCGATGATATCTTCGAGCACCGAGCGGTTCTCCACCTCCGATACGCCGATCACGATCGGATAATCCTTATCGATACCGGCAATGTCGAAAAGCACCTTTTCGGTATTGCCCAACTTCTTCGCATACTTGACAGAATTCCATTTTTTAGGTCCTTCCGGTGTGAATTCGTCGTCATTGACCTCAGGATCGTTGATCGTATCGAAAAAGTTCTCCAAGTTGTAAAAGACCACCTTGTACGGTTTCTGCGCGAAACAGCAGGCTGCGAACAGTAAGGCCAGTAGTCCTGTAAAAATCAGTCGTTTTTTCATAAGTCAAATTAGTTTTGGATTCCCCATTGGCTCGGAGAGTTTTGTGCCTTTACGGATTCCGCAGCCGACTCGGGAATATTGGGAAAGAACGTAAAGCCGGTCTTTTTTTCAATCTCCGCCACGCTCATGCAAATGGACGCAGGCGGCTGAATATCGCCGTAGCTCTTCTGATCCACCCAAAATCCGATCGCCTTCAATTCATCGGCCGAACAATCCGCGATACGTTTACCGGTCGTACCGGTGCGCGTGCGAAGCAATACCTTGAAATAATTCGTCGGGACCGGACAAACTTTCCCGTCACGGTCGGTCGTCGTCGTATTGGTATTGGCATAATAGCAACCGGTCACCACGTAAAGCGTGTCGCTGCATATCTGCGCACGCACCTTGGCTTCGAGATTGGCCCACATATCCTGGTTGAGCCGGTTGAGCTGCGGCGTCATATTGGTCGCATAGAACGTCTTCAACTCCCGCGTAGCCGTACGGTCCGCCGAAGGGAGCTGATGTCCCCGGTCGTAACTGCCCCGATAGGAACCGGCCGCGAGGTTGGGCTGCCAGGAATAATAGACCTTCGGATCGTACTGAAAATCGTCGGTACGGTCTATCGACCCCCTATATACCGAATGCAGCGGATAAGCCACCCAATGCGCCACATGGAGCGTTTTGTCGTAGCAGAACGAATAGTTGCGCACGGTGCGGTTATTGAGCGAAGCGAAGTGGCTGACGTAAACGAAATTCTCATCGACTCGCTTTTCCGGCAATTCGGCCCAGGCCTTCGCATGACCTTCATCGTAGGGATCGTTGGTCGAAGAGGCCGAAAACTGCGTCAGCACGAGCACCTGCGGCTCACCGCCGAAAAATTCGAATTCGATGGTCGCCGAACGTTCCCCGCTCCCGGTATTCCGCGTATAATAAACGTCCAGGATATTGCTGATGTTCGAACTCTGTACGGTGCCCTCCTTCACGAGGACCGTCGGATCGTTGAGCCTGAACGAGCACCAAGCACCTCCGTCCTTGATTTCGGCACGCCATCCGGCGCCGACAGGTCCCTCAATCTGTATGGCGGCCGAACCCTCCGCAGCTCCGACCGTCGAAGAGGTCCGCCATACGGCAGAACCCCAAAAATCGTCCGTATCGTCGCCGCAAGCTACGACAGAGAGCGCAATCATCGTCAGGAACAGCCATTTCCATCCCTTCTCACAATATCTGAACATCGACATCATCGGTAAACTATAAAAAACTATCCGAGAAACCAAACTCTTGGAGGGGATGATCCCTCCAAGAGTCGGTATCCAGCATATTAAAAACTATTTGGTAATCTCGAACGATTCGATATACAAGGCTCCGACCTTATTATTGTCGAGCACAAAGGAATCAGCACCCAAACCGGCCAGATCGTACTCATGTACATACTCTCTGTAACCGCTCTTATCCGTGTATGTTTCCACAGGAGTTTGAGCAGCCCCGGCAACGGTCATCGTATATCCCGGGTTGTAGTAGCTGCCACTCTTATTCGGATACGACCGGAAAACGATCTTGATCTTCGACATCCCGTCGATCGGCGTCACGTTTTGCAGCTTCGCCTGTTTAGCCGCATCGGAGTCATTACCCTGCATCTGAATGATCGAGCCGTTGGAAGCGGGCGATTCACAGATTTTCACACCCGTGAACTCGATACCGCCAACGGTCCAACTAACCCAAGTACTGGGCGTAGCGACAACCTGCGAACCGTAACCATTGGTCGGGAGATCCGCATTATCCGCCTTAATATCCGTGATCGAGAACGCAACGACCTCACCGGTTCCTCCGCCGCCGGCACCGAGCAATGTAACAGGCACATCCTTGCTGTTACCGTTAGCCAACGTGATGGTCAGCGTCTGATTAACGGGCTGCGTACCGGTATTCGGATCGGCTTTGACCGTCACGGTCAGGCCATCGACCGTAGCGCTCAGGGGGGGGGTCAGTCCGCTTACGCTAAGTTGGTTGTCACCCTGGTTGATAACAGAAACCGTGAGCGTCTTCTCGCCTCCCGCTGCCTCGAAGGAGAGGCTGGCCGGAGTTACCCCCGTAATCATCGGGGTCGAGCTGTCGCTGAAAGCGGCCACGTCGTCCAGATTGCGCGGAACGAGCTGGGAATTATTCTTATATACGGCAGCCAGACCGGAGATATTACCCGTAGCGGCCTTGTAAGGAACATCGAGGAACACGCTCGGGTTCTTTTCATCGCTCTGCTTGCAGAATACGGTGAAATTGGCTCCATCGGCAGTGAAAGTATGCGAAGAGAGTGCGCTGGCGCTCGCCCAAACACCTGCCTGGGCAACCGACGCATTGGCGATCGTCACGGCCATACCCTGATATTTCGCCAGATCCGCAGCAGCGATCGTCGCCGTGGGAATCGAAGTCACCGTACCGGTCTTCTCGACCTTGCACCAGGTCGCGTTCTTGTCGCCGGTCACTTCGTACATACCATCGTAGTTCACTACCTTGGCAAGCCCCTTATAGAGGGTTACACGCACCTTGTCGCCTTTGTTCAGACCAAGTGTCGAAGGTTCTACCTGACTGCCGTAGAGCGTGATGCCATTACCGGCCACCGTCGCATTCTCGGTGGCGAGAATCAGGTTGTTGAAGGTATAGTTGCCGCCGGCCACGTCGTTCATCACTACAGCGTCCAGATAACGATCTGCATTGGCATCCACCGGAGCTTCCGTAGTAGTCATCTGTGCGATCAGCTCGGGAATGGTAATGGCCGTAGCCTCACCCGGATCGGGCGGAACCACACCGCCGCCCGCCAGATCGATCTCCTCGCCGCCGTTACCGGTCATCAGCGTGATATCGTCCAGACGGAACTTCGAAGATGCTTTCGCCTCGAACTTGATGTAAAGCGTCGAAGTCGCATTCTTGAGCGTAAAGTTCTTGGTTGCAAATACCCAGTAAGGATCGACCTGATCACCGTCGTTTACCTCGTAAGACAGCGGAGTATAGTCCGTTCCGTTCGCACTGAGATAAACCACGAAGTTGTCCTTGTTGAAATTATTGTCATTGTTATCACCGTCGTAATACTGTCCGCCGAAAGTCAGCTTCAGATTGGTCTGGTCGGAGGCGAGCGTTATGTCTTTAACCGTAAAGGTTGCCGGAGCCGAGCCGAAGAAGATCACGTTCGGACCCGAAGCACCGTCATAAGCACCCGCGCTGCTCTTACCGGAAGCGCGGATCGAAGTATTCACGCCCTCGTAGGAAACCTTCGAAGCCCCCTCGCCGGTGGTGTTCCAACCCGTATAGTCGGCAACCAACGGATACGGGTTCGCAACAGACTCGCTACCTGCGGTTTCGTTGAAGATGAGCGTCGGCGGCACCACTTCGCCCTGAAGCACATTGACATCCTTCTGAATCAATGCGCCGTAGGAGTTGTAAACCTCGAAAGTCACCTTGGCCGATTGACCGATGTTCGAAGCGGGTACCGTAACGGTCACGGCAGCGTCGCCCTCGCCTTCGGTAGCCGAAAGGCGCACCCAAGTCTGTTCGTCCTCGACGATAGCACGCCAGGGACGGTTCGTTTCAACGATAAAAGTACCGTTGTACTCATCTGCGGGCTGTCCCTCCGCATCGAACGTCAGGTTCTCCGGCGTAACGTTCAGATAGGGAGCACCCATGTCGTCATTGTCGTCGGTACATCCCGCGAACACCGCTACGGCGAACACGGTCAATGCACTGAAGAGCAATTTCCAAATGCTACTCTTTTTCATAAACAATTAAATTTTAGAGTGATATAAAAATAGGTTAAAAATAACTTCGTTTTATAATACTTTACACAAAGTATTTATTCTTAAACTTTTTGTAAAAATACTATTTTTTCCTGTTTTACCAATGGGTTAAATACTATTTTCATATTACAATGCCATTAAATCGAATATAACAACACAACGGATTTTTATTTCGTATCAAAAAACCCACCAAACCGTGTTCTCTCCGCCAAAATAAGCGCAAAAGGCGTGCAGTTTTGACCGCACGCCTTTTTTCCGAGAAATACGTCCGGTCAACGAATCCGGTCGAGCGACCGCACCAGCTTTTCGTCCCGGAAGATCGCCCGCAAAGCCAGCAAGTCGAAAACCAGGCAGACCAGCGGGAAAACGAGCGAAATTTTAAGAGTATGAGAGTAAAATTCACTTTCCGCGAAGTAACGGTTACAAAGGTAGAAATAGATTCCCATCATCGCTCCGGCACCGACGAGGAGCACCAACTCGACGGCACATAACCGGATCTGCACCAGGCGGCGCTTGAAAAGGAAAATCGTCACCAGCGGCAACAGACAGGCGGCAGCCAGAACAATCCCCAGATACACCGTCGGCAGCAACGTGATGCCCGCGGCATCCTTCAGGCCGAAAGCGGTCAGCGTACAGGTGTCCGCTCCGACGGTGAAATCGGCCAGCGGCAGCCACAGCGCCAGTCCCGTCAGCACGACGACCAGCAACAGATACAAAGTCTGAATACGTTGAATCATATAACTTCTATTTTGTTTATACGAACCTCTTCGAATCCTGCCGAAAATCACAGGCTCTGCGAGGTTTATTGATTATCCAATGTTTTTTCGATCAGGTATTTATTACGGTCTGCGGCATTCCGGTCGATCAACTCGCCCAGGAATCCCGCCAGGAACAACTGCACGCCGAGCACGACGGCCAGCAGCGAAAGGTAGAAAAGCGGCTGGTCCGTTACGGCCCGCACAGGCAGGTCATGGCACTGTTTATACAATTTGGCACCGATCACCCATGCCGTCGTACATCCGCCGAAAAGGAACATCAGCGTTCCCAGGCTGCCGAAAAAGTACATCGGCGAACGGCCGAAACGCGAGAGAAACGAAACCGTAATGAGATCCAGATACCCTTTCACCATCCGCTCCATACCGAATTTCGAATGACCGTACTTGCGGGCGCGATGCTCGACGACCTTCTCCCCGATCCGCTTGAATCCGGCCTGTTTTGCCAGAATCGGAATATAACGATGCATCTCGCCATAGACTTCGATCGCCTTGACCACCCGGCGGCGGTAGGCCTTCAGTCCGCAGTTGAAATCATGCAGCCGGATTCCCGAAACGATGCGGGCCGTCCAGTTGAAAAACTTGCTCGGCCACCGCTTCCCCGCCGGGTCGTGACGCTTCTTTTTCCAGCCCGACACCAGATCGTACCCCTCGTCGAGGACCATATGCCGCAGAGCCGGAATCTCGTCCGGCGAGTCCTGCAAGTCGGCGTCCATCGTGAAAACCACCTCGCCGCGTGCTTCGGCGAAACCGCAATACAGAGCGGCGGATTTGCCGTAGTTGCGAGCGAACTTGATCCCCCGCACCGCCGCAAACCGCTCGTGCAGACTCTCGATCACGCGCCACGAACCATCGCCGGAACCGTCGTCCACCAGGATCACCTCGTAGGACAAACCCTCGCCGCGAGCTACGCGGTCGATCCATTCGACCAGCTCCGGCAGGGACTCTTCCTCGTTGTAAAGCGGAACGACGACCGATATGTCGAGCGTAGCATCCATCGTTCTTCTACTCTTCGGATTGAGGACCGAAAGGCCGGGGTGCACGCGCCAGGATACCGGCCAAAATAAGCCCCAGGACGAGGCCGACGATCAGGTTGCCCCAGATCGAAGCCCATACGGTAGCCAGAATGGAAGGCTCCGGCGCCTCCTGTATGGTTTTCAGCATTTCGGCGAATACGCCCTCCATCGACGCAGGAAGTTTTCCGTCCTCGGCGAACCGGATCAATGCGGAAGTATATCGGTCGATATACTCCGAATATCCGATGAAAACACTGCGATAGAGGTATTCCACCACCCCCTTGATCAGGGCCGACGACAGAATCAGGGCCAGAATGAAACCCAGGCCGCGGCTCAAAGGAAATCCCTGTTCGTGACCGTACTGTTCACGGCGGCGCTTGGCGAAACGGTAAAGCAGCGCGATATAAACGACTGCGGCCAAGATCCACACCAGCCCCATCGTCGAAAACCATCCCGACAACATCAAGGACTGCTCTATAACGAAAGCCACGGACATGACCAGTCCGATGATCGCTCCGTACTTGCAGACCTCGTTCCAGAATTTGAATTTTGTCATTCTTCTTCTATTTTTAGCATATGTTTATTCCCGCAATACACCTTTACCTTCCCGCAAAATCTCCGGCTCACCGCCCGTCAGATCTACGACGGTCGTCGGCACCACATCGCCCGCACCTCCATCGATCACCAGCTCTACGTCCCGGCCATACCGCTCGTGGATCAACTCCGGATCGGTCATATATTCGGTCTCCTCGTCATCCAGCACGGAAGAGGTCAGCAGCGGAGCTCCCAACCGCTCGACGATGGCCCGAGGAATCGAATTGTCCGGAATACGGATCCCGATGGTACGGCGCCGTTCGAGCGCCTTGTGCGGCATACGCGACGATGCATCCAGCAGGAAGGTGAAAGGCCCCGGCAGATTTTGTTTCAGCAACCGGAACTGGGCGTTATCCACTCGGCAATAGTCGGCAATCCGCCCGAGCGAATCGAACACGACGGAAAACGTCGTGAGATCCTTCCCCTTGATCCGGCGCAGCCGCTCGACGGCCTTCGCCGAACGGATCGAGCAGCCGAAGGCATAGACGCTGTCAGTCGGATAGATCACCACGCCGTCCCTTTCGAGCAGGTTCACCACCCGGTCGATCTCCTTCTCGGAAGGATTCTCGGTATAGATTTTAACCAACATAGGGAGGGCAAATATAGACAAATTATTTAATATTCCGACGATTCAACTCCGCACTATAAGCCCGGGCATTAGCCAGATGTTCGCCGTACGTGCGGGCGAAACTGTGATAACCGTCGAAAGTCGGGCGGGCACAGAAGAAAAGATAGTCGTGGTTCTCGAAGTTCAGCACCCCATTGATCGCAGCGACCGAAGGCATCGCGATCGGCGACGGCGGCAGCCCCTTGTTCAGGTAGGTGTTATACGGCGAAGGGGTTCTCAAGTGCTTGTGCAGAATCCGGCGAAGCGAAAAATCCTGCAACGCATATTTGACCGTCGGATCTGCCTGCAAGGGCATCCCTTTCCGCAGGCGGTTGATATAGACTCCCGCCACACGGGGCATTTCGTCGGCCTTGTTGGTCTCTTCGGTGACGATCGAAGCCAGCGTCATCACCTCGTCCCGGCTCAAACCGCTGCGTCGGCGGGCGGCATCCCGCTCCGGAGTCCAGAAACGGTCGTACTCGCGCTTCATGCGCCTGACGAACTCCCCGGGCGTCACCGTCCAGTAGAACTCGTAGCTGTCGGGAATGAACATCGAAAAGAGCGTCACGCTGTCGAATCCGACCTCCGCGGCCAGCTCCTCCGAGGTCAGCGCCTGCATGATCGCCGTGGAATCGGCGTCGATCTGCCGTGCGAGTTTCTGCGCCAGCTGGGCCGGGATGCGCACGTTGTTGATCGTCACCCGCACGGGGGTCTGCAACCCCAGCTTGAGCATGCGCGCGATTTCGATGACGCTCATGCCGTGTTTGAGCACGTAATGCCCGGGCTTGAAGGTTTCGGCCAGGTTGATCCTCCGGGCATAGGCGTCGAAAGCCCGGCGGTGTTTGATCTGCGGCAGCAGCGAGTCCGCGACCTGCCCGTATTCGGCCCGGACGCTCACGTAGAGGTCCCGCTCCGTAACGACCGCATTTCCATAGAACTGCTGCCGCAGGACAAGCCCTGCGCCGGCCGTCAGGACGAACGCCGCCAGCAGGCCCCAACCTAATATTTTCTTACGCATTTCAGTTTTTTTTTGCAAAGATATAAAATTTTCCTACTTTTGTGCCCGGGTGAGTCTTACACGACCAGCTCCTACAGAATCCCCCAGGCGAGGAATCGAGCAAGGGTATGTGGTCGTAGCGGTGCGATGTAAGTAGCTCACCCTTTTTTTCATAACGGCGTTTTGACCCGAC
>OHUA01000786.1_pt1 | contig 14208 bp, 10 predicted proteins | sample 1579051 | NCBI WGS metagenome assembly OHUA01 (sample SAMEA3879559, study PRJEB24766) | human gut metagenome | biome: human-associated habitat; feature: feces | place: USA | collected 1985/1987 | reverse complement strand
TTTGATAGATCCTTTGACGATAGCCTGATAGACATATATGAAAGAGATGAGCACAGGGAAATTTATTGAATGCATGATAGTGTTCAAAAATAAGGAGGATGAGACATGATAAGACCAGAACTTAGCGAGGCAAAGAAATATGCGGCAGACGGATACAGGATGGTTCCGGTGTGCTGTGAGATGTTATCGGATGTGATCACACCTATCAACTTACTCAGAAAGCTGAAAGCGGCAAATGAGCACTGTTACATACTTGAGAGCGTGGAGAATCAGGAGGTGTGGGGACGGTACACATTTCTTGGTTACAATCCGAAGCTTGATGTCACATGCATGAATGGGCACATACAGCTCAAGGATATAGATGGAAATGTGATAAAGGAAGCGGACGATATTCATCCTGAGGTATTCATCAGAGAGATACTCAAGGATTACAGGAGTCCGAAGATAGAAGGACTTCCAACATTTACAGGAGGTTTTGTCGGTTACTTCTCATATGATTACATAAAGTACAGTGAGAAGAAGCTTGTGATCGATGCCGAGGATGATGAAGGATTCCAGGATCTTGATCTGATGTTATTTGACAAGGTCATTGCATTTGACAATTTCAAGTCAAAGCTGATTCTCATTGCAAATGCTGACACGTCCGATATAGAAGCCGGATATGCAAATGCACTTGCTGATATAGAAGATATGAAGAAGCTCATCCTCGATGGAGAGATGGCGGAGATAGAGCCGGTTAAGATGAAGAGTGATTTCAAGCCGCTGTTTGACAAAGAGAAGTATTGCAGCATGGTTGAGAGGGCAAAGAGGTACATATTCGAGGGAGATATCTTCCAGGTGGTTCTGTCCAACAGACTTGAGGCTGAGATGGAGGGATCGCTGTTCAACACGTACAGGATTCTCAGAAGCACAAATCCTTCTCCGTATATGTTCTACTTCAGCGGCGACCAGATAGAGGTTGCGGGCGCATCGCCTGAGACACTGGTAAAGCTTGAAAATGGCATGCTTCACACATTTCCACTTGCTGGAACGAGACCAAGGGGAAAGACAAAGGAAGAGGATATGAGACTTGAGGCCGGACTTATGGCGGATGAGAAGGAGCTGGCGGAGCACAACATGCTGGTGGATCTCGGAAGAAATGATCTTGGCAAGATAAGCAAGTTCGGAACTGTTGAGGTTGAGCAGTACATGAAGGTTCAGAGGTACTCACATGTAATGCATATAGGTTCAACAGTCAGGGGGGAGATCGACGACAGCAGATACGATGAGCTGTCAGCCGTGGATGCGGTACTTCCGGCCGGAACCCTCTCAGGAGCACCGAAGATCAGAGCGTGTCAGATCATCAACGAGCTGGAGGACAACAAGAGAGGAATATATGGCGGTGCCATAGGATACATAGATTTCACAGGGAATCTTGATACATGTATAGCCATAAGGATCGCATACAAAAAGGGTGACAAGGTATTTGTCAGATCGGGAGCGGGAATTGTAGCAGACAGTGTTCCGGCAAATGAGTTCCAGGAATGTATCAACAAGGCAAAGGCAGTTACGACAGCACTCACAATGAGCCAAGATATATCATAAGGAGGACCCGCATGCGGGAGATTCCTTGTGATAATGCATGCGCCGCGCGGAGCGCCTTTCATGCGAATGCACAATAAAAATAAGGAGGACCCGCATGCGGGAGATTCCTTATGATAATGCGTGCGCCGCGCGGAGCGCCTCTCATGCGAATGCACAATAAAAATAAGGAGGACAAAATAAATGACAATACTTATAGACAATTACGACAGCTTCTCCTACAACCTGTATCAGCTTGTGGGGGCAATAAATCCGGATATAAAGGTCATAAGAAATGATGAGTTCACCTGTGAGGAGATTGAAGCGATGAATCCGGATCACATAATAATCTCACCGGGACCCGGAAGACCTTCGGATGCGGGAATGTGTGAGGATGCGGTGAGATATTTTGCAGGAAAAGTACCAATCCTTGGCGTGTGTCTCGGACATCAGGCGATTTGTGAGACATATGGTGCGACAGTCACATATGCAAAGAAACTTATGCATGGAAAGATGTCGCTGGTTGATGTGGATCTGAACTGCAGATTGTTCAGAGGACTTCAGAGCAAGATACAGGTTGCCAGATATCATTCACTGGCAGCAGCAGATGAGAATTTCCCAGAATGTCTGGAGGTCACAGCAAGAACGGAGGATGGAGAGATCATGGCAGTAAAACACAGGGATCACGAGGTGTACGGAGTTCAGTTCCATCCGGAGTCGATATTGACACCGAAGGGCAAGATAATGCTCAGGAATTTTTTAGAGATATAAAATAAGGAGGATATGGCGATGATACAGGAAACTCTTAAGAAGGTAGCAGCAGGACAGGATCTTACATACGATGAGGCATATGCCAGCATGGATGAAATATTCAGCGGCCAGGTGCCGGGAGAGACAACGGCGGGATATCTCACAGCGCTTCACATGAAGGGCGAGACGCTTGACGAGATAACAGCCAGTGCAAATGGAATGAGAGACCATGCGGAGTCACTTCCGCATGACGGAATAGATGTTCTTGAGATCGTGGGAACAGGCGGTGATTGTGCGAATTCATTTAACATATCGACAACGAGTGGTATAGTTGCAGCAGCGGCCGGAGTACCGATCGCAAAGCACGGCAACAGAAGCGTATCGAGCAAGAGTGGAGCAGCGGATGTACTTGAGGCTCTTGGTGTAAATATCTCCATATCACCTGAAAAGATGGGCAAGGTTCTTGCTGAGTGCAACATGAGCTTTATGTTTGCCCAGGTTTATCACAAGGCGATGAAATATGCAGGCCCGGTCAGAAAGGCACTTGGAATACCGACAGTATTCAATATCCTTGGACCTCTCACCAACCCGGCAAAGGCTCAGATGCAGATCATGGGAGTATACAAGGAGGAGCTTGTTGATCAGATGGCTCCTGTACTTGTTGGTCTTGGCGTAAAACGGGGACTTGTCGTATATGGACAGGATTGTCTGGATGAGATATCCATGAGCGCACCTACAATAGTTGCAGAGATCAAAGATGGCGTGATCACAAAGTACGAGATCAAGCCAGAGGATTTCGGATTTGAGAGATGCAGCAAGGAGGATCTGGTGGGCGGCGGTCCTGAGGAAAACGCGCAGATTACCCGCGATATCCTGTCAGGCAAGATCAAAGGAGCTAAGAGAAATGCAGTTGTACTGAACGCAGCAGCTTGTATCTACATCGCAGGCAAGGCAGACTCCATAGCGGATGGAATAAAGGTAGCAGAGGACATGATCGACAGTGGCAAGGCTGCTGAGACGCTTGATGCATTTGTAAGACTGACAAATGAGTAGATAAGTTTCATCGCAAACTGTGATAGAAGGTTGTATAGAGAGGTAAGAGATGATATTAGATGAGATAGCTGCAAAGACAAAGGAACGTGTGGCAGAACAGAAGAAAAGGGTTCCTCTTGAGGAGATGAAGAGACAGGCACTTGATATAGTTGCCAGAGAGACGAATAACGGCAGCAACCCATATAGTAAGTTCCCATTTAGGGATAATCTGGCGGCAAATGGAATATCGTTTATTTGTGAGGTCAAGAAGGCATCACCTTCCAAGGGACTTATCGCACCGGACTTTCCTTATGTTGAGATCGCAAAGGAATATGAGGCGGCGGGAGCTTCAGCCATATCGGTGCTCACTGAGCCGTTTTATTTCCAGGGAAGCAATCAGTTCCTGATGGATATAAAGAAGGAGGTAAATATACCGCTGCTGAGGAAGGATTTTACAGTTGACGAATATATGATATATGAGGCAAAGGTCATAGGAGCATCGGCGGTGCTTTTGATTTGCGCCATACTGGATGACGAACAGCTTGCATCATACCTGCAGCTTGCACATGAACTTGGAATGTCGGCTCTGGTTGAGGCTCACGATGAGGATGAGGTCAGACGGGCGATAGCCTGCGGAGCCGGCATCATCGGAGTGAACAACAGAGATCTCAGAACATTTACGGTGGACATCATGAACAGCGTTCGTCTTAGAAAGCTGATACCGGATACGGTGCCAGCCACCCATATGGGGACGGAGGTACCTGTCCCCTCCGTCCCTCAGAAGATGGTGTATGTGTCTGAGAGTGGAATCAAGACAAAGGAGGACATAGACAGGCTTAAGGCAAATGGAACGGATGCGGTGCTCATAGGCGAGACTTTTATGAGAAGTCCTGACAAGAAGAAGTTGTTTGCGGAATTGAAGGGCGAGTAAGAAGTATTCAGGCTCATCTGAAAAAGCAATGTAGAGAACGAAATATAATATGTTTGATTGCTATACTATATAGAAGAAACACAATACAAAAGTGTAGAAATACATTTGAAAATACATCTGAAAAGAACAAACAGGAGGAAAAACATATGTCAAAAGGCAGATTTGGCGTTCACGGCGGCCAGTACATTCCAGAGACTCTGATGAATGCGATGCTGGAGCTGGAGGAGGCTTACAAGAAATATAAGGATGATCCGGAGTTCAACAGAGAACTCACGGAGATGCTCAACGAGTATGCGGGAAGACCTAGCAGACTTTACTATGCGGAGAGAATGACAAAGAATCTGGGCGGTGCGAAGATATACCTCAAGAGAGAGGATCTGAACCACACAGGAGCGCACAAGATCAACAACGTAATCGGACAGATGCTCCTTGCCAAGAGAATGGGCAAGACAAGAGTTATCGCGGAGACCGGTGCTGGACAGCATGGAGTTGCAACAGCTACAGTTGCAGCCATGATGGGCATGGAGTGTGAGATATACATGGGTGAGGAGGACACGATCAGACAGGCTCTCAACGTGTACAGAATGAGACTTCTGGGTGCAAAGGTTCATCCGGTAAAGACTGGAACAGCCACACTGAAGGATGCGGTATCTGAGGCATTCCGTGAGTGGACAAGCAGGATCGATGACACACACTATGTACTCGGTTCAGTCATGGGACCATATCCTTTCCCTGAGATCGTCCGTGATTTCCAGGCTGTGATCAGTAAAGAGATCAAGGCACAGCTCATGGAGAAGGAGGGAAGACTTCCTGATGTCGTCATGGCATGTGTGGGCGGCGGTTCAAATGCCATCGGAGCTTTCTACGATTTCATACCTGACGAGAGCGTCAGGCTGATCGGCTGTGAGGCAGCAGGCAGAGGCGTTGATACATTCGAGACTGCAGCAACCATCGCAACCGGAAAGCTTGGTATATTCCACGGCATGAAGTCTTACTTCTGTCAGGATGAATTTGGCCAGATCGCACCTGTATATTCGATCTCAGCGGGACTTGACTACCCGGGAATCGGACCTGAGCATGCATACCTTCACGATATCGGACGTGCAGAGTATGTGGCGATCACAGATGACGAGGCAGTTGATGCATTTGAGTATCTGTCAAGGATTGAGGGAATCATCCCTGCGATAGAGAGCGCCCACGCTGTGGCTTACGCCATGAAGCTGGCACCTACAATGGATAAGGATAAAATAATAGTGATCAATGTATCAGGACGTGGCGACAAGGACGTAGCAGCCATCGCAAGATACAGAGGGGAGGATCTTCATGAGTAATATAGCAAAAGCATTTGAGCATGGAAAAGCATTTATACCATTTGTGACATGTGGCGATCCGTCGATGGATGTGACAGAGGAGGTAGTATACGCAATGGTTGAGGCTGGTGCAGACCTCATCGAGTTGGGAATCCCATTCTCAGACCCGACAGCCGAGGGCCCGGTCATTCAGGGCGCAAATATAAGAGCACTTGCAGGCGGCGTCACGACAGACAAGGTATTTGACCTTGTGAGAAAGCTCCGCAAGAAAGTGACGATACCTATGGTGTTCATGACATATGCAAATGTCGTGTTCTCGTATGGTTCGGAGAGATTCATCAGCACATGCAAGGAGATCGGCATAGACGGTCTGATCCTTCCTGACATTCCTTACGAGGAGAAGGATGAGTTTGACGGGATATGCAAGCAGTATGATGTGGATCTCATTTCACTCATCGCACCTACATCCCATGAGAGAATATCCATGATCGCAAATGATGCGAGTGGATTTGTGTATTGCGTGTCATCACTCGGTGTAACTGGAACAAGAACCAAGATCACCACAGACATAGGAGCCATGGTCGATCTGGTGAAGAAGGCGAAGGACATCCCTTGCGCTGTAGGTTTCGGAATATCCACACCTGAGCAGGCAAAGCAGATGGCGGAGAAGTCAGACGGTGTCATCGTCGGTTCAGCCATCGTCAAGCTGTGTGCCCAGTACGGCAAGGACTGCGTGCCTTATGTGAGAGATTATGTGAAGAGTATGAAGGATGCGATGCGATAAGGTAGGAAATTATAGATACTAATTTGGGTATGCATTTGTGGATGCATATTTAAGAGAGTCGGAGAAATCTGGCTCTCTTGTGTTTTATAGATATATTTATAAATATGTTGACTCCTCAGTTAGTTTTTGATATAACATATACATCAGCGATTGCTGATACCCATAATGAAAATTGAATAATTCATAGTAGAAGAGTTGGAGAACATGATGAGTAGCAAGTGCTATAAGTCTGCGATCATGACTCTTTTTTTGTTGCCTTTCGGGCACGGGTCAGATTGCAAATGACAACTGAATATGCATCTGCCCAGTGACCGGGGCAGTAAAGAATACGGACACAGCGACTGTCGTCGGCTGAAAAATGACAGACCGGGGAGCAGGCACCATGGAGGTGTGAGTTGGTGAAGCTCTGGACAACTTATTGATAGATACAGTTTAGATTTATTTTAATTTTTTCATTATGGAGGTAACGATTATGAGATATTCATTTGTAGAAAAGACATCACACAGACAGCAGGAGACAGCATACATGCTTTACATGATCATCGGCAGCTATTTTCACAGATGCAGATGTAAGTCGAAGGCGGTTGAGGAGAATCTCTTTCTTTATTATAAGGAGCTTCGGGAGAAGAAACAGGTGGAGAAGGAGAGACAGATCATCAAAGTAAGCGAGGGAGTGTTGAAAGACAACATTGTGGATCTGGCGGAGATGAATGCTGAGGCGGTTATCTCAAAGGTAAATGATCTGTATATCCTTAGCTTTTATACAGGATTTGAGAGAGTCGTGGTGACTGTTGATGAGAAAGGCTGCTATGAGATAAGCCTGGGTAGGGATGAACTAGCGGCATAGAAGGTGTTGTGAGCAAACAGTTGAAGTATAGTGGCAGTTGTTCAGGGGATAAATAAACTTGAGCAACTGCCGTGTTTTCACTTGATATGGGAACTAATGTTCGATATAATAGATGCAGGCTTTAGCCTGGGTGCTGTCATGCGTGATGGCGGTTTGTTTTTTGCGAAGAGTAGAAAGTAGCTTCGATTACATAGATATCCTGATAGTGGGAAATCTTAGAGAGGAGAAGTACGCTTATGCTGACCATTAGTGACCTAATTGCAGTGATTTCACTGTGTGTGACTTTTTATAGTCTTGGTTACATGCATGGAAAGCATGATTCCAAGACAAAAAAATAACCGCCTCACCCTGAGAAAGTAAGCGGTTATTTCTATCATATTATATAATCAGGCAAACTGTCATCGACAGCATCCTTATAAACAGATATTAGCATTGTGGTTGCTTTATGTCAACGGGATTTGTATGTGGCAACTTGGTTGCTATTAAGGAGACTTTTATGGATCATTTTGAATTGGTATCGGAATACAAGCCCACCGGAGATCAGCCGGAGGCAATAGAAAAATTGGTAAAGGGTTTTCAGGAAGGCAATCAGTTCGAGACGCTGCTCGGTGTAACCGGATCTGGTAAGACATTTACCATGGCGAATGTCATACAGCAGCTGAATAAGCCTACTTTGGTTCTTGCACATAACAAGACTTTGGCGGCGCAGCTTTATGGAGAGATGAAGGAATTTTTTCCGAATAATGCGGTGGAGTATTTTGTTTCATACTATGATTATTACCAGCCGGAAGCATATGTGGCGTCTACGGATACTTATATTGCAAAGGATTCGTCTATCAATGATGATATTGACCGAATGAGGCATAGTGCAACAGCTGCGCTCATAGACAGAAAGGATGTCATCGTGGTTGCGTCAGTATCGTGTATATATGGTATCGGTGATCCGGACGAGTATAGGAATCAGATGCTCTCATTCAGAGTGGGCATGATAAAGGACAGGGATCAGGTCATCGATGAGCTGACAGATATACAGTATGACAGGAATGATATGGATCTGCAGAGAGGTACATTCAGGGTGCGTGGGGATGTGCTGGAGATCATTCCTGTGTCTACATTTGATGATGGAATAAGGATAGAATTCTTCGGAGATGAGATAGATAGGATCACGGAATTTGACCCGCTCACCGGAGAGGGAAAGAGGGATCTGACATACACTTGTCTGTTCCCGGCATCCCACTATGTAGTTGGACAGGAGAAGATGGAGAAGGCACTGAAACGTATCGAGGCAGAACTCAAGGATAGAGTTGCTTACTTCAAGTCAAAGGATAAACTCATTGAGGCCCAGCGTATTGAGGAGAGAACTAACTTTGATATGGAGATGATGCGGGAGACTGGATTTTGTTCTGGAATAGAGAATTATTCAGGACCTCTGGCTGGCAGATCAGCTGGGGAGACACCGAGCACATTGCTGGATTTCTTTGGTGATGACTTCCTTCTTATTATAGATGAGTCGCATATGACAGTGCCGCAGGTTGGTGCTATGTATTCGGGAGACCGTTCACGTAAGATGAATCTGGTGGACTACGGCTTCAGGCTTCCGTCGGCACTTGACAACAGACCTCTCAATTTCTCAGAATTTGAGCAGAAGCTGGATCAGGTCATGTTCGTATCTGCCACACCAGGCAAATACGAGGAAGAACACCAGATGCTCATGGCTGAACAGATCATCAGACCTACGGGACTTCTTGATCCGCCGGTTGAGGTCAGACCGGTTGAGGGACAGATAGACGATCTGCTCAAAGAGGTCCGCAAGGAGACTGAGCAGGGACACAAGGTGCTTGTAACTACTCTTACAAAACGTATGGCTGAGGACCTCACCAGCTATATGAGGGATAATGATATAAAGGTGAAATATCTGCACTCGGATATAGATACTATGGAGAGAGTTGAGATAGTGAGAGATCTCCGTCTTGGCGTGTTCGACGTGCTTGTTGGAATCAACCTTCTGAGAGAGGGACTTGATATACCGGAGATCACTTTGGTGGCAATACTGGATGCTGACAAGGAAGGTTTCCTGAGATCGGAGACATCGCTCATCCAGACCATAGGAAGAGCAGCCCGAAATGTAGATGGACATGTCATCATGTATGCGGATACTATTACGGGTTCTATGAAGTATGCCCTCGATGAGACGAGCAGACGTCGTGAGATACAGCAGAAGTATAATGAGGAACATGGAATAACCCCTAAGACTATAGAGAAAAGTATTAGGGACCTCATAACCATAGAGGTGAAGAAGGAGGAGCTTCCAGATGAGGATAAGGACGCTGAGTCCATGACGAAGAAGGAGCTTCAGAAGGTTATCGCCAAGCTGACCAAGAAGATGAATATGGCGGCAGCAGACCTCAACTTTGAGGTGGCGGCGGAGATCAGAGATCAGCTCAAGGTGTACAAGGCGGCACTCAGAGATTATGATAAGGACTGAAATATAAATAATAAAGAGAAAAGGTTAGATCAAGATGGAAGACAATAAGAATTATGAACGCAGTGAGCATCTGGAGGATATAACGGATGCGAGCATGAAGGATGATTATTTCAACGCCAGCAGGAATATTGATAGGAAGTATATTACTATTGAGGGCGCACGTGAAAATAATCTAAAGAATATCAATGTCAAGATTCCAAGGGACAAATTTGTCGTCGTGACAGGACTTTCGGGATCAGGTAAGTCTTCACTGGCATTTGACACGATATATGCGGAGGGACAGAGACGATACATGGAGTCACTGTCCTCCTATGCGAGACAGTTCCTTGGACAGGCTGAGAAGCCGGACGTGGACAAGATAGAGGGACTTTCTCCTGCAATCTCCATAGATCAGAAGTCAACAAACAGAAATCCTCGATCTACAGTTGGTACTGTCACAGAGATATACGACTATTTCAGACTTCTATATGCAAGAGTGGGAATACCACACTGTCCGAACTGCGGCAAGGTCATAAGCAGACAGACGGTTGACCAGATGGTGGATGAGATCATGAAGCTTCCAGAGAGGACAAAGTTCATGGTGCTTGCGCCTGTGGTCAGAGGCCGAAAGGGAGAGCATGTAAAGCTTCTTGAGAAGGCAAAGAAGAGCGGATTTGTCAGAGTGGTTGTCGATGGAAGTATGTATGAGCTGTCAGAGGAGATAAAGCTTGATAAGAATAAGAAACACAGCATAGATATAGTTGTAGATCGTCTGGTTGTCAGACAGGATGTGGAGCGTCGACTCACGGATTCCATAGAGACAGCCCTTCAGCTCGCAGAAGGTCTTATGAAGATAGAGGTGATTGGCGAAAGGGATGAGAACGGTGTTCAGAAGGAGAATGCTGTCATCAATTTTTCAGACAGCTTTTCATGTCCGGATTGCGGAATCAGCATAGATGAGATAGAGCCGAGAAGCTTTTCGTTCAACAATCCATTTGGCGCATGCCCGACATGTGCAGGTCTTGGCTTCAAGATGGAATTTGATCCGGATCTTATGATACCCGATCAGAGTCTGTCTATAAATGATGGAGCCATTGTGGTACTTGGATGGCAGTCATGCAATGATGGCAAGAGCTATTCAAATGCAATACTCAAGGCACTCGGTAAGGAATATGGGTTTTCTCTGGATACACCATTTCAGGATTACCCACAGGATATAAAAGATCTCTTATTATATGGAAAGAACTCTCGCCCAGTTAAGGTGTACTATAAGGGACAGCGCGGTGAGGGCGTGTATGACATAACATTTGAAGGACTTCTGAAGAGTGTCGCAAGAAGATACAGGGAGACATCTGCTGAGTCTACTAAGGCTGAGTATGAGACATTCATGACTATAACTCCGTGTGAGGTCTGCGGTGGCAAGAGACTTAAGCCCACAGCCCTTGCTGTTACAGTTGGAGATAAGAATATTGCTGAACTTACAGAGCTTCCTATCACAGAACTTGCAAAATTCATGAAAGAGCTAGAGCTCACGGACAGACAGAAGATGATAGGCGCAGCTATACTCAAGGAGATCAGGTCAAGATTGCATTTTCTTATAGACGTGGGTCTTGACTATCTGTGTCTGAGCAGGGGTACAAGCACGCTCTCAGGAGGTGAGGCGCAGAGAATTAGACTTGCAACGCAGATAGGTTCAGGCTTGGTCGGTGTTGCGTATATTCTTGACGAGCCGAGTATCGGACTTCATCAGAGGGATAATGACAAGCTCATAGCTGCTCTCAAGAATCTGAGAGACCTTGGAAATACTCTGATCGTTGTCGAGCATGACGAGGACACTATGAGGGCTGCGGATCACATCATAGATATAGGACCGGGAGCCGGTGCAAATGGTGGATATGTGGTTGCAGAGGGAACCGCAGAGGATATCATGAAGTGCGAGAATTCTATCACCGGTGACTACTTAAGTGGCAGGAAGAAGATAGAGGTTCCGGATGTGAGGAGAAAGCCAACTGGATGGCTCACTGTCAAGAATGCTTATGAGAACAATCTCAAGCATATAGATGTGGATATACCACTTGGAATCATGACATGTGTGACGGGTGTGTCTGGTTCAGGAAAGAGTTCTCTGGTAAATGAGATCTTGTACAAGAAGCTGGCGAGAAGACTCAACAAGAGCAGGATTAAAGCAGGAAAGCACGACCATATCATTGGCTATGATGCTTTGGATAAGATTATCAATATAGACCAGTCACCTATAGGTAGAACGCCGAGGTCCAATCCGGCTACTTATACAGGTACATTTGATCTGATAAGGGATCTGTTTGCAGGAACCAAGGATGCCAAGGCTAGAGGTTACGGCAAGGGAAGATTCAGCTTTAATGTATCTGGTGGACGATGTGAGGCGTGTCGTGGAGATGGAATAATCAAGATAGAGATGCACTTCCTGCCAGATATATATGTGCCATGTGAAGTGTGCGGAGGAAAGAGATACAACAGGGAGACCCTGGAGGTCAAATACAAGGGTAAGAGTATCAATGAAGTTCTCGATATGACTGTTGATGAGGCATGTGAGTTCTTTGCAAATGTTCCGAGAATACTCAGGAAGATAGAAACGTTGCGAGATGTGGGACTAGGATATATCAGGCTTGGACAGCCATCCACCACTCTGTCAGGCGGAGAGGCACAGAGAATCAAGCTTGCAACCGAGTTGTCAAGGCGTGGAACAGGAAAGACAATATATGTACTTGATGAGCCTACCACGGGACTTCATTTTGCTGATGTTCACAGGCTTGTGGATATACTCAGGAGGCTCAGCGAGGGCGGAAATACGGTTGTTGTTATCGAACATAACCTTGACGTCATCAAGACCGCAGATTATATTATTGACATGGGACCTGAAGGGGGCGCTGGAGGTGGAACAGTCATTGCCAGAGGAACTCCGGAGGAGGTAGCAAAGATACCTCAGTCGTATACAGGACAGTATCTGAAGAGGTATCTCGGCATGTAAGGGATGTGTCGAATAATTACATCGGAGGTAGATGACAACATGGATGAACAGAATAATGTAGATGGTATCCACAAGGATGATAGATTGTCATTAGAGGGTAATCTGGAACAGAAAGATACGCTGAATAATGAACAGGCACGTTCGGGATATGATCAGCCGTGTCAGCCGCAAAATTATGGCCAGTCAGGGCAGCAGCCGCAGTACAGCGCACCGGGACAGCAGCAGAACTATGGTCCGGCAGGGCAGCAGTCATACCAGCAGCCACCATACGGTCAGCCGGGACAGCAGTCTACACCGTATGACAGTCCAATGGGATACGTTGGGTATGAGTACAGACAGAATGTTCCTGTAGATGTCAAGAAGGGTTCAACACATATACCAAATCTGTTGAATATTGTTGGAATGATCATGGCTTTGATCACAGTATTTTTGCCGTATGCACATATGGATTCTGATGTCAGAACGATAAGTGGAGTATTTGGCATAGATGTAATATCTGTAATTGTAGTGGCAGTATTGCTTGTTGCAGATATAATAAGTGCGTTCATGAACAAAACTGTAGCATATATAATTGATCTTGTGATATCAGTTATCATTGGAGGCGCACTCATATTCGAGTTTGTGCTCTCGCTGATAGATCTTGGCAGGCTGGACAAAACAGTAAATGCCGGTCTCGGTTTTGGTGCATGGTTCAGCGTGGTAACAGCAATTCTTCTTCTGGTATCAGTGCCTGTATGGTGGGCAGTCAGCAGGAAAAAGGCAAAGTCAGAGAAAGAAACTGCGGAATCTGCAGTATAACAGAAGAAAAGAATTGAAGATATCAGGCTTTGCCATAAATGAAATATAAGAATCTTAAGGACAAAACGTGTTGATGGATCAATCCCATTTAACAACGCTTTGTCCTTATTTATTTGTTTTGGCTTGTTTTATTTATTTGTCTTTTTGTTGGCCGTTTTCGTTCGTTCTTTTGCCGTGTTCATTATTTGTCCACCCAGTACGCATTTGAGCCCTTTTTATTTGGATCCATTTTTTATAACTCATTTGATACTATCTAAAATAACGTTTTATAACAATGTGTTTTTATATTTGCGCTAGGATTTGAAGGAATTTGTTACAAAAATATCCTAAATTCAAATCAAAACTGCATTCTAGGATAATACCCTGATATTTTGTATCTTTCAGTTCAATAAAATGGAGAAAATGGATAATTTTATCCTTATTCAACCAAAACAGGCTGATTTGGGATAAAAAGCACTTGACGTAAAGATGACAAATATTTATTAGACGAAATCAGAGTCCAAAACAACAAATAAGAACCCCACCACGACTTGTATATGCTGTGATGGGGTTCTTTAAGTTTACGTGAGCGATACTTGTCCGATAGGTACCGGATAGTTTATCGTTACATTTGTTAATTAGTCTGTCAAAGATAGCTGATTAGTCGTTAGCCTTACCAACTGATCCGAAGAGTTCCATCTTCTCCTTAACAGTAGCCTTGATAGCTTCTGCGCCGGGAGCCAGAA